>Ga0194055_10000830_pt1 | contig 25062 bp, 31 predicted proteins | sample SepL449m_MetaG_FD_155482 | JGI IMG/M metagenome (GOLD analysis project Ga0194055, IMG submission 155482) | Anoxic zone freshwater microbial communities from boreal shield lake in IISD Experimental Lakes Area, Ontario, Canada - Sep2016-L442-9m | ecosystem: Environmental > Aquatic > Freshwater >... | reverse complement strand
CCCCCCCCCCTTATCTATTTTATTTGCAAAGGATGCTGGAAAAAATTGGAAGTTTTTCACCCAAGCTGAGGAAGAGATACTTGTAGTGATGAAAAATAGCCCTGATATCAAAGCGATTGTTGTAGCTAAGTTGTTAAAACGCAATAACGACAGCAGCTTACGAACCATCTTAGCGAACCTTGTAGAAAGGCAGATCCTTAACAAGAGTCGCAAAGGTTATGTTATAATAAATTAATATTTTTATCCTAAATATAGCCAGTAGGGAAAACCCCTGCTGGCTTTTTTTACGCCTATTTCCCACACATTTAGCAAAGTCTGACAATGTCAAACAGATGTTAGCCAGCTGTCAAGCAGATTTAATCCAACCACTTGCTTAAGATTCTTTTTAGATGAACAACATCTGAAAGGAAACTAAATGCAATCATATAAATGTCTGATACCGAAAACAGTTTTAAGCGTGAACGCTCTAGCAGTTAGTTGGAGCCGAACCCCAGCTACGATCTACAACTACATCCATGATGGGGTGTTAGTGAATGGAACCACTGTCTATCTCAGGTCCACCAAATTAGGTGGTGGTTATCTGGTCCACCCTGACGATGCTGCTGCATTTCTAGAAGCTCAGAACCAGACCCCTGATGCCATCAAAGCACCCACCAAAAAGATCGATAAGAGCATGGCGCAACGGATTGCGAAAGCACTCACGCAGATCGATCTGCACTAGGAGACAGCATGGCAGTCAAGATCACCAAACAGATGGAAAATTTACTGCTGGATCAGATGGCAAAGGTGTTGGATTTCTCTAGCCAGCTACATCCAGACAATACAAAACGACAACAGAAGCATATTGAAGGGAGGGTGAAACGACACCTAGAAGTTTTGGCTGAGTACATGGCGGTCTTACATGACGATGAACCCACAGACAAGGAGTAGCAAGGATGCTGATACTAGAAAGAAAATTCAATGAATCGGTATTAATCTGGGATGAATCCGACCCGAACAAGATTCTGGTGGTCACCCTTAAGCGTGCAGTGGATGGATCCTATCAATTAGGTTTTGATGGGCCAAGAAACTTTAAAATTTTTCGGAAGGAAATGTTAGATGACAACAATTTTGAAGACAAAAAATAGCAGTGTGAGACCTGCTGAGCTAGAGGCAGTAAAAACAGATGCAGTTCTTATTCAGGGCGATCTATCCACCCTGAGTGAAGACCAACGCAGTGCCTACTATATGCGGGTCTGTGAAAGTCTTGGCCTGAATCCACACACCCAACCCTTTGAGTTTATCCCTTTGGGTGGGAAGTTGAAGTTATACGCAACCCGAGCTTGCAGCGATCAGCTTAGGAAACTTCATGGGGTATCTATTCAGATCCTATCTAGGGAACTGGTTGAAGACATCTACACAGTAACAGCTCGAGCAGAGGACATGACTGGTAGGAATGATGAATCCTGTGGGGTGGTTTCCCTTAAGGGTTTGCAGGGTGAAGCCAGATCTAACAAGATTATGTGTGCTGAGACTAAGGCTAAGCGCAGGGTTACTTTATCTATCTGCGGTCTTGGTTGGTTGGATGAAACTGAAGTTGAACCCCAGTTACAGCTACAAACTAGGATTGCTTTACCAGCTCTGGCAGCACCAGTGGCAGTGGTAGTGGATGAGCAGAAGCCCATGGAAACATTCCAAGAAGCTTGCAATGCAGTGGAGCATGCTTTCCCTGGCACCATGAAGGGGATGCTAAAACATTACAAAGTTAATTCAGTTGATGAATTGGTAGAAGCTCAACGGATCGATGCTGAAAAGCTAATAGCCAAGAAGATGGGAGGGGCTAAATAATGAGCTTATTTGATTTATCTGCTAGCGCAGCCATTATGAAGTTTTGGATGGAAACAGAAGCCAAGACGGATGATGCAGGGGAAATGACAGGTGAAATTGATACCACCATTGATGACCTGTTGAAAGAGCTTGAAGGATCCATTGAATCCAAAGTGGAAAACTACTGCTGGCTGATCAGGGAGATAGAGGCAAGGGCTTTAGTTAGGCAGACTGAAGCCAAAAGGATTAAAGCTCTTGCAACTACTAATGAAAACATGGTTAAGAGTCTAAAGGAACGATTAAAGTTTTTCTTTGAAACTCAATCAATTCAAAAGCTTGAATGCAAAACCTTCAAGGTTTCAATTGCCAATAATGGTGGGGTCCAACCACTTCAGGTGGACTTGCCAGCAGATCAACTACCACCCCAATTCCAGAAGGTCACGATTGAACCTGATAACGCAAGCATCAGGAAAGCTTTGGAAATGGGAACTGAAATTGAGGGTGTCAAATTGTTACAGCGCGGAACTTCTTTAAGAATTAAATAGGAGAATAACTCATGGATTTTATGAATGTGCAGCAAGATCTGAAACAGCAATCAAAGTTTGCCAAGGCTAATGATCTGGCTGATGGCAAATACTCTGGCAAGATTTCTTTTGCTGGTTTTGTTGAAATAACTGTCAAGGAAACTGGTGAGAAAAAACAGACTTACCAGATCAAAGTGATGTTGGCAGGGGTTGAAACTCAGATCACTTATTGGCTAAAGACTGATGCTGATTTCAGAAGACTGCTAACCAGCTTGGGTAGGATTGGCTTTGATGTTGAGTCATGGGGTCCAAAGTTTAATAAGCCTTACGAAAATGAGTTGATCAAGGCAGGTGAGACCTTGACTAATCACATCCTGAGTTTTCATAAAAGCACCACCTCTAATGGCTACCCTGCCATTGGTCTTGATGAACTATCAGAATCCAATGCAGAACTTCAGGCTGAACTGGATGACCTGCCCTTCTAGACCAACCCATCTGGGGTGGCCACAGTTAATCTTCTGTGGGGTTTCGATGGGGATGCTGTTACCCACCCACCAGCATCATTAATATTCATGCGCTTATCAGGTTGGTTTGTGCCAGTTGAGATTGGCTTAGTAACACACCTGACTTGTTGTCAGAACTAGCCAGCCTGATATTTAAAAACACAAACAATTACAACAACAATCAAAGAAGGAATTACCATGTCAACTTCAATTCAAGACCATTGCGAACCTACTGAACCATCCACAAGATTGGTGTTAATTACCCCTACTCTGGCTAAACAATATCTGTTGCAAAACAAAGATAATAGAAAACTGCGGGTACATGTAATTAGAAAATATGCTTCTTTTATGGAAAAGGGAGAATGGATATTAAATGACCAGAGTATTAGTTTTGATGTTAATGGTCGCTTGTTAAATGGTCAGCATAGATTAAATGCTGTCATTTTGTCTGGCATCACAATCAAATCATTTGTGACACGCAATCTGCCAGAAGATAGTTTTAAGTATTTAGATGTTGGAGCCTCAAGAAGCAATGGTGACATCCATAAAATGTCGAAAAATTTGAGCGCATTAATTAGCAGCTTTTTTCAAATTACATGGAAAAGAGATTGCACTTTTACTCAAATAGATAACGCTCGAAATTATTTATTAAATAATATGCATGATCGTGTAATAACGATTGAAGATTTAATTGATAATCGTTTAAACAAGGTCAGAGCAAAAATAATTTCCTCATCAATATCTGTTATTTGTCTTGTTTACTGGATTGATAAAACTGGCAGGGATGATGTTTTACTTCCATTTTATGATGACTTGGTGAAGTGTTCAGCTAGTTATGAGAACAGAAGAACTTTAAATTCAAGAGGTCTTGCACTTTTAAAACAAATTGAAACAAGAAAAATTGGATCTTGGGACAGACAACTTCTTTGCAGGACAGTGTTGTCTTTATATAACCCACAAAAACTGCATATGAAGAATCTCATAGCAGCAAGCGATGAAGAATTTTTAGAATTAAAAAACTGGTGTTTGAAAGTGCTAGGTGCATAGCATGAAAGACCAGCAAACCTTCTTACCCTTCATGAAAGGTGATGGCTCAGCGATCAAACAAAACATCCAGCACCAGATGGAAGATGAACCAGACATTTTAAAAGAACGACAGATGAAGGTGATCAAGAGAGCCTTAGAAACCTATCTGGACATCAGGTATTCTTCTAGGCGATTGCTTCTTCAAGAAGTATCAGCACACATAGATGCCTATGTTCAAAGATGGATTGAAGCAAAGTATCGAACCAATCGTCAGATACTAAAAACTAAAAGGCCTAAACAATGACTAACCAATCCATCCCACATCTACCACCAGATGAACATGAAAACATCAGCGCATTCTTTGAGAGGTGCTATGACCTGATTAGGGAACGAGCCAGCGAGTATGAACCCCCAGCAATTAGCCTGGCTAAAATTGCTTTGTACTGGCAGACCTACACCGACTGCAAAACCACTCCCTATGATGTTGCAATCATGATGGCACTGCTTAAAATCGCGCGACTTTCTAAAGGGCATCATCAGGATTCATTGGAAGATGCTGCAGCTTATCTGGCGATAGCCAACAGTTTAAAGGAGCAATCCCATTGCAATGATGCCAGCTAAGACTTGTTGTTGATGCTGGGGTTTAACATTTGCAATGGGGTTTTTACCCCACCCATAACTAAGGAGGAAAAGTTATGACTTATTATTTGAATTGGGATTTAAGGCATGAATCGCAACCAGCTTTGAAAAAGAAATCTAAGCATGAAATCAAACTTTCAAAGGATGAAATATGGCATTTGATTGACTTATTAAATGGATCGAACAATACAGGTACTGAGGTACTAAATTTAAAACAATTAGCAATGGAAACCCTTAGTCCTACATTTTGTCTTAAGTACAGCTCTAAATGTAGAGCCATTCAAGAAAAATATGTATTTTTACAGGACTTAGCTCACAAATTAGAAACTTTTATTTTGGAGAATAAATGAAATTCCTAGTACCTAAAAACTGGTCCAACTTTCAACACTATAAGAACAGGAACCCACCCTGGATAAAACTGCACAGAGGGTGCCTGATGGACCCTGCATTTTTGCGCCTTGATGTGTTTGGGAGATCACTTTGCCCCATGTTGTGGATTTTAGCCAGTGCCTATACAGATGGACACATACCCTACAACATTGAGGATATAGCAGTGGTGCTGAGGGTGTCTGATGCAGAATGCTCTAAAGGCATTAAGTCTTTACTGGATAAAGGGTTATTCAAAATTATTGAAGTCGATGCTAGCAACATGCAAGCAGATGCTAGCAACATGCAAGCAAATGTACGCAAAACAGTGCCTAGAGAGAGAGAAGAGGAGAGGAGAGAAGAGACAGAGGAGAGAGAGAGTAGAGGAGAGGCAGACACCTGCTCTGAGCTGGTTCCCATCTCTGAGCCAACCACCCCAGAAATTTACCAACCTGAAATGATCTTTCCATGTGTAGGAAATCCCAAGACATGGTCACTAACTCAAAAGCTTTTTAATCAGATCCAAGAAGCCTATCCAGATGCCCCTATTTTGGATTGGATTAAGAAGGCCAAGCTTTGGTCAGAGACAACCCCAGCTAAGAGAAAGACGGCAAAGGGAATGCCAGCATTCCTATCCAGATGGATGGCAAACCAAACAGATAGGCCAGCGCAACCAAGAAGCTTCCAAACCAACGGCAAAGCCAAACCTGATCTGCAGGCAGCATTGTCAGCAATGCCCAGGGGATTTCAATTACCACAAAGGATTCAACCATGAATATTACTATCGATGCAAACCAACCTTATTTCGATTGGCCAGATTGGATTCAGTTTCATTCCACCTTTTACGGCTGGGATCAGGAACGAGAACTGAAGATGCTTTTAGCCTGGTCAACCTACTTTGCAGGTGAAGGTTATGGACCTGAGGAACTTTTGGCGGCTTCCAAGGATTTGACAGGGGTCAAAATATTTAAACGAGAAGAAACCATTTACGAACTTGAAAAGGCTTTAAGAATCCGCAGGGATAACTACCGCAGGACTGTTAAACCTGAGGTGGCTGACTGCTCGATGTGTCGTGGCACTGGTTTGGTTTTGGTGCCATTCCTAGCGCATGTGAAAGATGGGATCTGGACTTCTAAGATCAAAAGCTGGGTGAGCTGCATCTGCATAAACTCCCTGCCATTTAAAACCACTGCATCAGGTGAGGGAAAAAAATCAGTCATGACCTTGGAGTTATACGAACTAAGGAACCCAAACTGGATGCGACACATGGCGCAGGCAGAAGAAAGTGAACGCAACCTGGCTAAAACAATCAATGACCTGACACCCAATGCGAGCAAAGAACTGAATGAGATTCTAGATAGGATCGTCAAACGATTTAAAGCACCAGAGGAAGAACCACCAAGAATGATCGTGGATGCATCTGTAAGAACTTACGGCTGAGATCTGATAGGGATGGATCCCGCAACCGGAAAAGGAATCCATGCGAATTGATTTTGGTCCACACACAACAAATTTACTTTGGCAAATTGGTCAGGCTAAATCGTTATGGTTCAAGAAAAATAACTGGCCGATTCATATTCAGAGGATGGCTAAGTTTAACATCAGTGAGGAACAAGCTAGAACCTATAACCAGTTTTGTGGCTTGGCTGGTGAGGCAGCTTTATGGGAATGGCTATACGGTGATTTGTCAGGCTTCTGGGAGCAACAGGCAAACCTTCATGAATCACAATCCCTGACCGATGGTGGAACCGATATGGGAAATCTGGATGTTAAGACTCGGGATCTTATCACCGATCCAATCCCCTGGCTAATTATCACCCCACACAAATTAGATACCAAAGTTCGGTATGTACTGTGTGTAGTCCAGTCTGAACACCCAAGCAAACCTGAGACTATATCCGTTGAGATCATAGGCAGCATTCATGGTGAAGTTGTTGACCGACTAAAGCACCACTGGTGGCATGAAGGGCTGCACCGGATTACCATTGAGCAAGAGTTTTTAACCCCACCCGAAACTTTAAAATGGTAGGAGAATAGTTATCACAGCAGGAACTTGCAGAAGTTGTTTAAGGATAAGGCTTCTTAGGTATGGTGTGTGTGTGTACTGCGGATCTGAAGCAAGAACCACAAGCCAAATGATAGTCATCCTAAATAAGCAAAAGATCATGATTGCACAGCTAAGGCATGAAAGAAGGCTGCTAAAGTTTCAGCTAAAGACAGCCAAGGCTAAGCTGGCTAGGGCTAAATCCAGTCCTTTAGATTTTGTATCTAACACATTATCGGCAAAAATGGGGGCATGAGGCTAGAGCTTCCAATACCACCGAGCGCAAACCATATCTTTCGGGCATCCCGCAGGGGTCAGGTCTATAGGTCCAAGAAATATACAGACTGGCACAAAGCTGCAGAGTTAATGGCAATGCTCACCCAGAAGGGCAAGGTAATCAACCCACCTTATGCCATCACCATGGAAATCATTGGTGGGTCAGGATGGCGCAAGGATCGAGACATAGACAACTGCTGGAAACCTGTGCTGGATCTATTGCAGCACATAGGAATCATCCAAGAAGATAACTGCCAACACATCACCCGATTGGTAGTCACCTATGCCAAGGGCGATGGTAGACCTGCAGAATGCCACCTGACGATAGCAGGTGCATGATGCCATCAGATCATGACCACAAGAAACACAATCCAAGACCAGCCCAGGGCAGGCGCACAGACCGACCATCACCACACCGCAGAGGCTATGGTCGAGCATGGGAAAAGATCAGGCTAGCCATCCTCAGAGAGGAACCATTGTGCAGAGGATGCCAAGGGCCAGCCACCTGTGTGGATCATATTAAGCCATTGAAGGATGGTGGAACAAACCACCGACCCAACCTGCAACCCCTGTGCGCATCATGCCACAACAGCAAGACATGGCATGAGACTTGGGGCAAAAAACAATGAAAACCCTCAAAATTTCAGGGCACACCCAACTGCCACAACGGCAGGTAGGGGGGGATCGAGAAATCCAAAAGGGGGGCGGAAGTACCCACTCGCGAAAATCAGGATTTTTGCATGATTTTTTAGGGCAAAATGAGGTGCAGTTATGACTAGAGGTAGAAAACCTAATAAGAGACAGCTATTGTCTCTTAATCCAAACCCAAGACCATCAACAGTAAACCCATCACCTGTTGCATGGGATGTTAACGATCCCATGATGCCTGACTGGTTGGACAAATTAGGTCAGAAAAAGTGGCACGAACTTCTTACAGGTTTGAAACCAATGGCAATTCTTTCATCAGTTGATGCTGATGCAATCGCTGTTTACTGTGCGATGTATTCGCAGGTGGTGAGATGCCAATTACAGATTAATGAATCTGGTGGATTCATCCAGGAGGAAGGCCGACCAAAGAAAAGTGATCCCGCAGTGGATCAGCTCACCAGTTTATCAGCACGACTTTCCACCCTTGGAAAATCTCTTGGGTTATCACCGATGGCCCGATCAAAGATGGTCAGTGATCCTGTAGTGACACAAGGAAACTGGATCAAGGATCTTTGTGGTGTAGATATTGGGGCATCACCTGATTAAGAAACCAAAGAAAAAACCTGCTGCTGCAGATCCATTGATCATTCCATTTATCGAAAGGGCACTCAAACATCACAAGGGTGAATGGGCAGGGAAGAGATTTGCCCTTCAAGAATGGCAGAAGGAAATACTGCGTGAAGTGTTTGGGAAAGTTGATAAGGATGGCAACAGGATAATCAGACAGGTCTATTTGGAAGTTCCAAGGAAAGCTGGCAAAACAACTTTAGCTAGTGCTATTGCATTGTGGTTACTGATAGAAGGTGAACCAGGTGCAGAGATCTACAGCGCAGCAGCTTCCAGAGAACAAGCCCACATCTGTTTTGATAGTGCTAAAAACATGGTTGAAGCATGTCCACCCTTAGCTGCAAAGCTCCAACCTTTTAAAAATACCATCATTTACCCTGACACAAAATCGTTTTACAAGTCCATCAGTGCAGACGCACACACAGCGCATGGTGGAAACCCACATGGAATCGTAATCGATGAACTGCATACGCAGAAATCTAGAGAGCTTTACGACACTTTGATGACTGGAACACTAGCAAGACGGCAACCACTCTGCGTGATGATCACCACTGCTGGTAGTGATCGCACTAGCTTCTGTCACGACATGCATTCCCACTGTCAAAAGTGGTTGGATGGAACGATCAAAGATAAAACTTTTTACGGCAAAATCTTTAGTGCGGATCTTGATGATGACTGGACCTCAGAGGAAACTTGGAAGAAAGCAAATCCCGGCTATGGCATCACCGTTAAGCCAGCTTACTTTCACCAGAAAGTTCAAGAGTGCAAAGACAACCCAGCACTTGAAGCAGCTTTCAGAAGAGACCATTTAAATCAATGGATTGAAACCGATGTCCGATGGATCAGTCCACTTAAGTGGGATGAGTGTGAGATAGCAGCACCTGATATGACTGGGAGGGAATGCTGGGCAGGGCTTGATCTCAGTGCCACCATGGATCTCACAGCACTGACTTTGTTTTTTCCCAGCACTCATGAAGATGAGCCACACTATGTGCTTCCATTTTATTGGGCACCTGAAGAAGCTGACAAACTGCGGGAAAGACTCAACCGATTTAGAATTGGACCATGGGTGAAGTCTAAAAAGATTACAGCGACCGCAGGCAATCGGGTGGACTATCGACAGATCAAACGAGACATCATGGCACTGGGTGAAATCTATAGGATTCAAGAGATCGCTTACGACCCTTGGCACTCTGATCAGATCGTGCATGAACTCAGTGATGACTTCACCATGGTCAAGTTTGGTCAGACACCTTTGAATTTATCCCCACCCACCAAAAAACTAGAAGAATGGATCCTGTCTAGCCAGATTTCGCACGATGGAAACCCTGTTTTGAGGTGGAATCTAGGCAACATCAGTGTGAGCCTTGATGACAATAATAACTACAAGTTGTCAAAAAAGAAATCTCGTGACAAAATAGATGGAATTATAGCTTTAGTGATGGGTCTAGGCAGGTGGATGGTGACAGCAGGGGCTGAAACACACACAGAAAACACAGGAGCAGGGATAGAATTCCTGTAAAATTATGCCATTTAAAGCCCTCAGATCCTTTGTGTCACAAACAATCGGCAAATGGGGTGGGTACAGTGTCCTAAGTAACTATGGTTCATGGTTCTATTCATCAACATCTACAGCGGGCGCACAGGTTAACCAAGCCACCGCACTCACATCATCCGCAGTGTGGTCTGCTGTCAGGCATATTTCAGAGGGTGTCTCAAGCTTACCACTGATCCTTTACAAAAAAGGTGCAGATGGTGCTAGGGTTTGTGCAGACTTCCATCCACTTTATTTAATTCTTAAAGATCGTGCTAACCCTGAGATGTCCAGCATGATCTTTAGGGAAACTCTCATGGGGCATGTGTTGACCTGGGGAAATGGTTACGCAGAAATTGAACGAGACCCTGACACTGGCAGAGTGGTTGCACTCTGGCCCTTGCGCCCAGATATCATGGAACCTGTGCGTGATAAAAATGGGGATCTGTTTTATCGCTATGGATCTTTGATCTTTCTGCCTGAGGAAATCTTCCACATTAAAGGTTTAGGTTTTGATGGTGTCAAAGGTTACTCGGTGGTAGCGCAGGCTAGGGATGCGATTGGCTTAGGCATGGCCCTTGAAAACTTTGGCAGTACCTTTTTCGGTAATGGCGCAAAGCCTGCAGGGGTCATCAGTGTGCCAGGCAAACTATCAGCAGAAGCATTGCAGAACATGCGAAAATCATGGGAGGATATGCATTCATCCCAGAGGAATGCACATCGAGTAGCTATCCTTCAGAATGGCGTGACCTTCCAATCCATTGGCACTGATCCAGATGATTCCCAGTGGTTGATTTCCAGAGGATTCCAGATCCAAGAAATCGCTAGATGGTTCAAAATACCTTCATCCAAGCTGGGTGATAATGCAAATAAGACCTATTCGTCCCTTGAACAAGATAACTTGGCATTCCTTCAGGAAACCCTGAGACCATGGATGGTCAGGTGGGAGCAGGAAATCCAGCACAAGCTGATCAGTGACATGGATTCTATGTACTGCGAGCATAACAGTGATGCCCTTTTAAGAGGTGATAGTGCAGGTAGAGCATCTTATTATGCACAGGCTTTGAACTGGGGATGGTTAAGCCGTAATGATGTCAGAGTTTTAGAGAACCTACCAAGCACTGGCCCTGCTGGTGATGCGTATATGACACCCAAAAACATGGACCCAGCATTTGGACCAGGACAATCTGCGGTCTCAGTGGATGCTGCACAAATGCAAACCCAACTTCCGACAAGCTCCACAGATGCCCCTACAGTAGCACCAGCAGCAGGTGGTGCTACTGTTGCTGCCACTGCGCTGAATGGCGCACAGATCACCAGTCTGGTTGACCTAGTGGCCAAGGTTGGAGAAGGTGCCATCCCAATGGAATCAGCCAAGGCTATTGCGTTGGCATCCTTTCCATTCTTGGATCAGACTATTTTAGATTCCATCTTCTCAGGGTTGAAACCAGTAGCACCCCTAGCATCCCCAGCAGTGGATCAGTCCAAGACCCTAGGTAAAATGCCATACGATGAGCCTGGACTAATCCCAGTGCCAATCCCTGCACCCCAACAAAATCACTTTGGCTTTGCTAAACTTTTGGAAGCTGCTAGAAAACAAATCAGAAAGATTGAAGCATCCCACCTTGCTAGGATTTCCAATAAGCCAGGGGAATTTATTCCAGCACTTGAGAAGTTTCTGGAAGCACATCAGGAGAGGGTCCAGATCATCCTTGAACCTGTGATGGAATTTCTCAAACCTGAATCGGGTGGTGGTGTCCGAGCTGCTGCAGATCACTGTGAATGTCTCAAGGCTGAATGGTTGGACTTAGCTGGCAGTGCCACACCTAGAAATCTAAAACTTTTGGCCGATGCTAAATTAGAAAACTGGATTGAAACCAAAGCTAACTGGGAGAAAGTCACATGGTTAAACTAGAAACAAGATTTACTACGGAATTCCGAGTGGAGCAAGATGGAAAGAAGTTAGTAGGCTATGCTGCCAAGTTCAGCCCTAATAGGTCTCAGGACTTGGGTGGATTTTTAGAACAGATAGATCCCAAAGCTTTTACACGATCACTGGCACAGGGTGCAGATGTCAGAGCTTTGATCAACCATGACCAGAACCTAATCCTAGGTAGGTCTACCAGTGGCACCCTTAATCTTTCAGTGGATTCTGAAGGACTTTTGGTAGAGATCACCCCACCTGACACCAGCTATGCTAGGGATCTCATGGTCTCGATGGTTAGGGGAGATGTTACCCAGATGTCATTCGCCTTTGTGACCAAAAAAGATTCATGGGATAAAGAGGGTGAAAAGAACATCAGAACCCTGCTCGATGTCGATTTGCATGATGTGTCAGCAGTAACCTATCCAGCCTATTTAAATACCGAGATAGGGCTGAGATCCCTGCAATACTATCAAGAACTAGAGCATGAAAAGGATCTGGAAGTCCAGAGACGAATGAATTTAGTAAGAGTTATAAAGTTTAAATAATCTAGGTATCGCAAAAAGCATCTGCTACCATGGTTTCATTACTCTAACTGAGGATGGAACCATGGGTCATTTAATTTTTTTTGTGCTTCATATTTTAGCATTCTTGTGTGGCTTCTTTGGGTTGTTTATCACCATCCCACTCCATGTCATCTACACAGCCATTGCTACTAACAAACCTAGTCCCAGTGTTGTCAGAAAATCAGAACCACAAAATATTGGGAGATTAATAGGATTGATCATTCGTGTGGTGATGATTTTTATTGTTGGCATTGTAGTGTTTGCTATATTTTCTAGAATTTATTTTACTACTAATGGCCGATTCCCTTGGCAATAACCCCACCTCATCATCTAGCCCCTAGCTAATCCCTAGGGGCTTTTTTCGTTTCATTCCCTACGATTTGACACATTCACGATCCATGTGAAAATTGGTGCCAGCCCTGCAGTTTTTACGCATGGTGGCCCCAGAGCATTCTGGATCGGTGCCACTGCGTATGCAGCCACCAAACAATTTTTATAGGGGATTTGACATGGCTATAGCCGATTTGCGAAAGCTCGCATCTGACCGAGTTGAACTGGTTAACCAATTGGAAGAACTTTCCAAGCGCAACCTAACACCAGAGGAGCAAACCGCATTTGATGGTTTGGTTACTCAGGTTTCTGGAATTGATGAACGAGTCAAAACACTGGAGGATGAAATGGCACAAGACGCTAGCGCAGACGCAGCAGCAGCTCCTGCACCCGCAGCAGCACAACAGAATTCAGCTAAGCTTGACCTCATCAAAAGGTCTACCCGCAAATCAGCACCCCTTCAAGGTGCAGCCAATTTTGTTACTGATCTAGGTGATAAAAAAGCTTCCAGAAATCGTAGTGATGCGATCCGTGGCTGGATGCTCAAGGGCACCAGGGGATTCAGATCTGAATTCGCCAAGGCAGCTAATGACATTGGGTTTGATTTGAATTCAAACTCGATCAACATTGAAGGCATGTCTGAAGATCGTGCCCAGGGTATTGGTTCCACCAGCATCGGTGGTGCTTTGGTTAATCCTACTTTCTATGGCACTCTAACCAGTGCTTTGAAAGATTATAATGGTGTGCGCCAGATCGCTAAGATCTTGCAAACCAGCAATGGTTCTAATATTTCCATGCCATGCTTAGATGACACCAGTAATGCTGGAACCATCATTTCTGAAAATGGTTCGATCACTGAAACAGCTTTAGCTTTCAGCAGCAAAACCTCCACAGTCTATAAGTTTTCATCGGGTCAGATCCTGACCAGTTACGAACTTTTGCAAGATTCCTTGATTGATGTGGAATCACTTGTTGCAGAGTCCGCAGGGGTAAGAATTGGCCGAGCAGAGGAAGATTTTTTCACAATAGGAACTGGCAGTGGTCAGCCCCAGGGGGTCGTTGTCGGTAGTTATGCAGGCGCAACCTGTGTAGCAACTAACGCAATCACCATTGATGAAGTGCTTGACTTATTCTTCTCGCTGGACCCAGCTTATAAGCAAAGCACTGGCTGTGCATTCATGTGCCACAGTTCAGTGTTAAGCTCGCTTTCCAAGCTGCGTGGTGCAGATGGTCATCCTGTTTTGTCCAACAACTATAACCAGGCTGATGGCCGAGTGCCGACTATCATGGGTTATCCTGTGGTAATCAACCAGCACATGGCCAGCACCCTTGCTGCAGGCAACAAAGTGTTGTTGTTTGGTGACTTTTCTAGCTACCTAGTGCGTGATGTTGCAGGTGATGGTGGTCTGACGATCATCCGTCAGTCTGAAACCTATGCAACCTCTGGCCAGATTGGTTGGGTTGCTATTCATCGTTCTGGTGGTCTTTTGTTGGCTGCTAACGCAACCGCACAGAACCCACTTAAGCACCTTAAGATGGCTGCATCCTAATGCTAGTAAAAATATTAAAAAATCTGGTTGGCCTAGGCCGTGGCTTAGCTGTCAACCAGATAACTGAAATACCTGATGATGTCGCTGCTGAGTGGTGCAGGATTGGTTATGCCATCCCTGCATCACCCCCAGTGGTGTTCGAGAAAGCCAATTCAAAAATAACACCTGAGGTGCGTGATGCAGATAATGGGATCGTATCAGGTGGTTTCTCAACCCAGCCAAGAACCAGTAACACTGGCAGAAGCAAAAAGTCATCTAAGGATTGATGGCTCAGATGATGATACCCTCATCGGTTTGTGCATTGGTGCATCTAGGCAATACTTTGAAAATGCTTGCCAGATCCATATTGCATCCAAAACAGTGCAGTTGGCCCTAGACAGTTTCCCAGTGACAGTTCCCAACCTCACTGTAACTAGCAACATCAACTACCCATTCCAAACTAAGTATTATCCGTTTGACGGAACGATTTACCTCACTGGCCCAGTTAGTTCTGTAGAGAGTGTAGCCTACACCGACACAGCAAATGCTGAGCAAGCTCTTGGATCTTATCGGGTGGATCTGATTAGCAGTCCTGCAAGGATCACCACCAGCAATGGGGCAGCATGGCCCACCACCGCAAAGATAACGAATTCAGTTAGGGTTAATTACACTGCAGGTTTCGCTAATGGCGCAGTGCCTAAATTGCTCAAGGCTGGCATCCTCTTTTATGTCTCGCATCTTTACGAAAACAGAGAAGCAGTCACTACTGGAAGCCTGACAGAAACCCCTTTAGCAGTTGAATCGATCATCCTTCAGTACTCATCAGGAGTCTACCATTGAGAAGTGGACCGATGAGACACCGAGTGGAAATCCAAGAGGTTACCAGCTCGCCTGATGCCATGGGTCAACCTACGATTTCATGGGGCACAACGCAATCAGCTTGGGCACAGATCCTCCCTTTAACAGCGCGCGAATTATACTTTACGAAAACAGTCAGGCCAGAAACTACCCACCGAATTACCATGAGGTATTTTGCAGGCTTGACCAGCGCAAACAGGCTCAAGATGGGATCTAGGATTTTTAATATCCTTGGATTGATAAACGAAAACGAGCTTAAGAAAACATGGCTGGTCGATGCAGTGGAGGTTCCATGAGTAAGCTAGATCAATCCAAACTGATTAAAGCTGGCAAGGTTTCTATTGAGGGGTTAGATGCCCTGGTTAAAACCTTCAAGGATTTAACTGGTAACAAGAGTGATACCAAGTTGGTTTCTGCGATGCGCTATGCCCTTGTACCACTCCAAAAACAGATGAAAGCCAATGCACCAAGGCTTAGGTCGAACAAAAATAAAGACGGCAGGACTGGCCTATTAAGAAAAGCTATAGCAGTGAAAGCTAAGAAATACAGTAGGGGTGGCAATAAGAAAATCGTGGGTCTGGTGGGGCCAAAGTTCAGTGATGTTGGCACTAGGCCAAATGGTAAAAAGAAATTGCCACCGCACAAGTATGCACATCTTGTTGAGAGAGGGGCAGCACCCCATAGGATTACACGCAAAACCAAAACAGGTGAAGTTAGCTGGATGCACCCAGGAGCAAAAGCAAAACCCTTCATGAAGCCCGCACTTGATGCGGTGGGATCTCAGATCTTCAATCGGTTTGCCGAGAAGATGAAGGAAATTATCTCGAGCATGGGAGGCCGAAAATGATAGAAGCTGATTTGTACTCCTATTTAAATGACCAGGCATCCATCACCACCATTGTTGGAACTCGGATCTATCCCGATACCGCACCGGAAAAGTGCGCCTACCCATTTATTATTTACAGCAAGATTGACACCACCCGAGAGATGCACCTTAGGGGTGCAACTGGGGTCTGTGTCGCAAGGTTCCAGCTCGATGTGTATGCACCAAGCCGTATGGTTTGCGAATCCATCATCGAACAAGTTAGACTTAGATTCAATGGATTCCAAGGAAACTGGGGAACCACTTTTATCCATCAGGTCAGATTAGAATCTGAATCGAATGGATGGGATATTGAATCAGGAAAAGATACTGGGATTCATACTGCGAGTGTGGATCTAGTTATTGTGTTTACGGAATCCATCACCGACTTTTTTGGAGGTTAAGCTATGGCTGTTCAATCAACTTATGGGGTAACTCTTACAGCAGGTTCTGCTGTGGCTGAAGTGATTTCCATCACTCCACCCGTGTCAAAAATTGGATCGATTCAGACTACCAATCTTTCAAGTACAGATCATGCTCACACATTTATTGCAGGGTTTGAAGATGGTGGGGAAATGACCTTTGAGTGCAATCTAGACGCAACAAATTTTGCTGCTTTAAATGCCTTAGCTGTGGCAAGGACTGCATCCAATTTTGTCATAGCCATTCCTGCACCGATTTCTCTTTCGATTACTGTTAATGGATTCATCACGAGCAGGGGCATTAGTTCCATTGCTGTTGGTGACGATTTAATTAAGGCAACTTTCACTGTTAAGGTCTCGGGTGTTTGTTACCCAGACTAATAGGAGTCTTTTGTTATGGCTTTATCGAGATCACAGATCCTTGCTAAAAAAGACAACTTGCCCAGGCAAGAGGTTTTGGTACCCGAGTGGGAAGGATCTGTCTGGGTCAGAAGTCTGACAGTTGGTGAACGAGACAGCATAGACAACGAATTCAACGCAGCACGAGTCAAGAATAAAACCCCTGACAACCTTAGAGCAAGGATGCTCATTAAAGGGTGCTGCGATGAACAGGGCAAAGCCTTATTCACTGAGGCTGATATTTCAGAAGTGAATGTGTTACCTGCAACGATCTTGGAAAAGATCTTTGATGCGATCCTGAAAATCAATCGCATTGGTGCAGGTGCAGTAGAGGATGCGGAAAAAAACTAAGGGAAAGCCCGAGTAGATTATTTCTATTCAGGCTGGCCGGACATCTGAAAAAGATGGTCAGTGAGATCGAGCAAGAGATGAGCCACTCTGAACTCATGGAGTGGGTGGCTTTCTCTCGGATCGAACCCATTGGGGATGCAAGGTTAGATTTCTTAGCTGGATCCGTTCAGCATACTCAAGTGGCTTGCACCAGCACTAGCAAACATAAGCTATCTGATTTTATCCCTGACTGGATGGGTGAGAGGGTAGAGCAAAAGCAAACACCCGCACAGATAGCAGCAATGTTAGGTGGGCTGGTTACCAAAAAAAGGACTTAGACATGGCAGATACATCTTTAGGACGAGCCAGTCTAAGTGTTACAGCAGACCTTTCAGGCTTCACATCTTCTTTAGACACGGCATCCGCAAAAGTTCAGGTCTTTGGAAATAGCAGTGTTGCTGCTGCTATGGATGCCAACAAGATCACCACCGCAACGGAAAAGGTTACGCTCTCGCTCGAGCAGCTTCAAGCAGCAGCCGTGTCTGGTGCCATCAATGCCACTATGTTTAAACAAACATCTGCAGCAGCTAAGCTTGCAGTGGATCAGATGGTCTTGCTCGATGGCGCAACCCTGTTGTTGATGAAGGATGAAAACGAACTTCAATTCCAGACTGCTAAACTTCAGACAGGCTATAAAGAGCTTGAAAACAATCTGATGAAGACTGATGCAGCATTCAAGAATAATACCTTGCTAATTGAGTTGAACACCCAGAAGCAAAAGCTACTAGCATTAGAAAATAAGAATGTGGTTGCATCCATGCTTGCTGTGGATGATCAGGCAATAGGCTTTGCAGCATCTACCAAAACACTCAACGCAGAACTTGACATCAATGCTAGGAAGTTGGAACTGCAAGCTAAGCAAATGATGTTGGATAGTGGAGAAACTAAAAGGCTTCATGATGAGTTAGTAAAACTTGAAGCGCAAGAAAAAGCCATGCAAGCGCAAGAAGATAAAGCTAAGGGTATTAATCAGCCAGTACCGATCATTACCCCACCTCCAGTAGTTGAACCTCCCAAGATTGACACCAATACCCCTGCCTATGTTCAAGAGCAGATGGCCCTGCGATCTAAGACAGATCTAGCATCCAAAGCTTTAGAGCTTCAAGCTAGACAAATGAACCTAGATAGTGGAGAAACTAAAAGGCTTCATGATGAGATGGTCAAGCTAGAAGCCCAAGAGAGAATCTTAATCGATTTAGAGAATAAAGCTAAGGGTATCAATCAGCCAGTACCTATCATTGAACCACCCAAGGTGGATACCAACACCCCTGAGTTTGTCCAGGAACAAATCAATCTAAAGAATAAGACCGACTTAGCATCCAAGGCTTTAGAGCTGCAAGCAAGACAGATGAACCTAGACAGTGGAGCAACTAAAAAGCTTTATGATGAAACTCTTAAATTAGAACAAGCTGAACAAAAGCTAATCGCTGCAGAGAATAAGGCCAGGGGAATTCCCCCACCCCTACCCATTAAGCCACCACCAATTCCAGAGAATAAAAATACGGCTGCCTATGTCACCAATGCTAAGAAGATGTCTGCAGAAACGGACATACTTAATAAGAAACTGGATATGCAATCTCGGCAGATGATGATTGCTGATGGTAGTGCTGCTAAGTTAGCCAGGGAATTATCGGCATTGGAAAAGGCTGAAAAGAAACTGCATGACACTGAAATAAAATTAGGAATTAGAAAACCACCAGAAGAGAAAAAAGCTAAAGAATCTAAAGGTGGGATGAAGATCACCGACATGCTAGGCATAGGATTCTTCACTAGTGCATTCAGCAAGATCTTTGATGGTGCTTTAAATCTAGTAACTAAGATTACATCTTCTGTAATTGATCTAGGTGCCAAGGTTATTGATTCTGGCAGTAAGTTTCAGGAACTGGATCATCGATTAAAAGCCATGACCGGATTCAAGGGCATCGCTAAAGGTTTGCAAGACATCATGAAGACTGGCCCCAGTGCCAGCTTTACTGCTTTGGGTGAAGCAGCTACTCGATTAGCTGGGATGAAGTTTCGACCAGATGCGATTGCTGGACTGATCAAAGATTTTAATAGGTTGGGTGTCGCTCTTGGAAATCCCGAAAAGATCGTAGCACTGATCACTGATAAGATCGCAGATATGGCGACCAATGGCAGTGCTGATATGGCATCCTTGGGGAAACTGGCAGATGAACAGATCCCAGTGTTTGAAGCGTTGGCCCAACGCATGGGAGTCAGCATTGATGAAGCCAAACGCAGAGTGGCAGCAGGGCTAGTCACTGTGGCAGAAGCGACTCAGGCTATTGCTGATGCAGCTAATATGCCACAGATTGCAGCAGCAGCAGCAGAATCTGCGAATAGTTTTTCAGGGGTTTGGAGCAGGGTTACCAATAATATTGAAGTCCTGATGCAGAAGCTGGGAACCAGTCTTCTAGAGGGTTTTGGTTTAGTGAACCTTGGTGACACAGTTACCAACTTTTTTGATGCGGTATTTAAAAAGGCTGAGGATCTAGAACCCCTACTCATGAAGATTGGTGCCTTTGTTTCCACTACCACCGCAATGGTAATGGATAATCTTTCTAGTGTGATTGATGAGTGGGTAATATTCACTGAAAAAATGACGATTGATGAAATGTTGCAGTCAGTTAAAAACGCAGCATCACAAATGCTAGAAGATCTTAAGCCGATGATTGATGCGCTTTCAACGATCATTGGATTCACAGTGGATTTCATAAAGGTTGGGGGAACTGCTTTAAAATCTGGAAATGGTTGGGCTAACTGGATTCAGAATAATATTCTTGACCCTACTTCAGATGCCATTGCAGGAACTGTTAATTTTGTTGCATTGCAAGGGGAATGGTGGGATGGAATTCAAACCATTGGCAATTCTGCAAACATTTCAGCAGATGGTGTTAACAACCTTGCAGGGGCTTTGGATCTTGCAGCGCAGAATGCCCAAAATTTAGTTGATACAAGTTCTAATGGAATTGGGGGAGATTTTGGAGCAGGGGCAAACATGAATGACATGCTGCAACCTGCATCTGGTGGTGGTGGTACTTGGCTAACAGCTCTGGAAGAGGAAGTCCAGTTGATGGAAATGGAATGGGAGCAATTCCGAAAAGAACTAGAAAAGCCATTCCGCATAGAAGAACCAGGGTGGAAGAAATTTTTTGCCGACAACATTACACCCCTGCAACAGTATGAAGATGAACTAGCAAAACTTAGGGGCATGTTAGATGGAACCAGAGAAGGTGCCATGGCTTTTGCGCTTGGTTCTGCCAATGCTATCAAGAAGCTCAAAGATGCCACTGGCCTAGGCGGTCCTCAGCAATTCGCATCCGCAGTGCAGGCTGGATCCGCAGAAGAATTCCAAGTCAAAGTGGATCAGATGGGAAAAGCTAAAAATGTCCAAGAAGAAATTAGGCAACTGATGGAAGCTGCTGCTGAGGTAGAAGCTCAACAACTGCAAGCTGCCAAAGATATCGCAGAAGCCATCAACAACCTCCCAGCTAATATGCCCAGACCCCAACAAATTGCTGTCGCAGTGAACCCCTAAGGAACTTCCCATGGCTATTGATATTTTTGAGGAACTGTGGGAAGAGCGCAAAGGCACACTCGATAAGAGTTATCAGAACACCTACACTCGCACTTTCATCGTTCACACCGACACCATCGAACAGACCGATATCAGCATCTATAATGCAATCTATGGTCACGCAAGCTGCCCACAGATAGGGGATAATTACCCTGGGGATTCTGACACCTACTGCCAAAATGTGAACATCACCCCTGAGCAGTCCGATCCCCAGACATGGAAAGTCACCATAGAGTACAGCAGCAACCCTGATGCATCCTCTACCAGCTCAGGTGGCAGCACTCCACCACCCCAAGTGGAAACCCAACAGGCAGGGCAGAAGCCAGAATCTAGGGAGGCTAACCCCACCCTGAGACCACCCGACTTCAAAGTAAACTTTGTCAGTTTTCCTTACATAGTGCCGAACATTATTAACAGTGCGGGCGACCCCTTTGTGCCACCCATTACAGTGGAAAAGTTTCGGCCAGTGTTCAGCATCGGCTGCAATGTTAGCAGCATCAATAGCTACACCCTTGCCACCTACATAGGCAAAGTAAACAGCACCAGTGTTACTTTCACCACAGGCACTGGGTGTGTTCTGAGCATTCCAGCAAAAACTGGAAAAATTAAGAACATCAACACCGAACTGCTTTTAGAAGGTAGCTTTCAATACTGGCGATTAACTTATGAGATAGAGGTTAACACCAGTCTGCACCCAGGGGATGGGACAACTCTTATAGGTTGGGATATGTATCTGTTGGACATGGGCTATAGGATTAAAAAGGATGATGGGGAGCGCGCGCCTATTTTTGAAGGTGGGGTTAAAATCACGCAACCAGTCAAGCTCAATGGACTAGGGAAAAAGGGTGCGCTAAATAGTAGCAGCTATCTGTTATTTCCTGCAGCCACAGTTTATGGCGCAGTAAACTTTAAGACTTTACCAGGACTAGGATTCTTCTAATGCCAGACCCAGTAGCATTTGAATTTGAAACAGCTAAATCCTTACTGCGACTCCTGAAGAAATCCAAGGATGGAAATTTCTCAGCAGAGATCGATGATACTATTCCTTTGGATCACGCACCTGCATTGATTTGGAGTTATGTTCCAGCCACAGTAACCTGCACCTATGACAGCACAGTGAAGGCTTGGATCATTCCTGGTGCTGTAACCTGTTATCCGATCAACTCAGGTGTGGATGCAAATGGACTAATGCAATGGGGAAAAAACAACTCTGATGGAATCGTCACAGGTGGAATTACCTGCACGACTTTCACACCTAAATTATCTGAAGGCCAGGCAGCACCCAGCATTGGAAAGGGATTCTATTTGGGCACAATCTTTGGGTACAACGGATCCGAACAACCAAGGGTGCTGATAGGGTTACCACCTGCCCCAGCTCCTGGCGGTGGTTCCGCAACCATAGAAGTGGTAACGGATGTTATTTGTACACCCACAGGAATAGAAGTATCCACAGTTACTTTGTCAGGTGCTGATTATGATAACGCAGTAATACGGCAATTTTTAGCTTTATCCGATGTCACTCCATCATCTTACTTAGCTAATCAAGGACGAGTAGTAAAGGTGAATGATGCGGCCACTGCGCTGGAATTTGGCCCTATAGTTGATGCAAATTACACCACCTTTATTGCTTTATCAGACACACCAAATGTTTACGGAACCAACCCCTATAAAGTGCTAACTGTTGCTAGTGGTAGCGCATCAATAGTATTCTCAGCCAACAACATCACCACTACAAAAAGTTTGGCAGGTGGTGGCAACCCTAACGACCCTGCCTATGTTGCACTCAGTTTATTAAATGATGAAACAAGCCCAGGAAATAATCGGGTGTATGGAACAACATCTGCTGGGGTCAAGGGTTATAGAACTTTACAGCTAACAGCACTTACAGACTTTCCTTCAACCACTGGGCATAATGGAAAATTTGTAAAGGTGAACAGTGGTGGCACTGGTTTGCAGTACACAGGGCCATTAGCAGCGGTAGCAGATGTGACAGCGCACACCATATCCAGTGTAGATTTAGCAACGGCAGTATCAAGCGCACAAACAGCCATTGATGATTTGACATCACAAGTGAATTTGCTTTTAGCTCGCATTCGATCACAGGGGCTAATAAGCTAATGCTACTAACAAAACTTACCTATGGAAGCGTAACGAATGTCACCTCAACAGGCGAGCTAGGCGGTTTATTTTTACCTAGTGCTGTTGGCTATCGGCCAGATGCTTACACATCGGCAGGCTTCTCTAGAGCAACTTACGCCACCTACGATGAGGCAAGCAATCTTTCCAACCCTTACATCAACAAGGTGATGGTAACACCGCCAGCGTTTGGAACTCCATGCCGAGCAGCTACCACGGCTAACATCAGCTTAAGCGGACTTCAGACGATTGATGGAATAGTTTTGATTGCTGGCGATAGGGTACTAGTAAAGAACCAAACCACGGCAACGCAAAACGGAATTTACACTGTTGCGTCTTATTCATGGACTAGGCCTTTTGATAGCGACACTGGAACAGAGCTACAGGTAAGATCGTTTTTTAAGATCACATCAGGCACCGTAAACGCAAACTATTACGCAGTAATACAAAACACCGGAACGATCACCGTAGGCACGACAGCGATAAGCTATGACCTTGTTTTAGATCCTGTTTTGCTAGAAAGCCAGACGGTTTACTGGTTACGGTTTAAAGATTTTCCAGCAACACCGCAATACTATTCAACCGACAACTACACCAATTTGATTAATCCAAAACTAGCTACTACCGGAAACATTACTTTAAGCGGATTGCAAACAATCGATGGAGTTTTAACTGTTAGTGGTGATTATGTTTTAGTTAAAAATCAAACGAATCCTTTTCAAAATGGTTTTTATGTTGCAAGCTCTGGAACATGGTATGAAGTATCTGCTTACTTTAATTATTTTCTAGCATGGATTGTGTATGTTTCCCATGGCACTGTAAATGGTGGCAGAACTATTTTTTTTGTTGCTCGTTCAACATCCAATTTAACATCTATGATTCTTTACCCTACTTTGGAAGACGCCACCGCAGAAACAAACCCATTAATACCAGCATACAAAACATCTTTTGATATCGAGTGGATTACAAAACCTTACACACCTATAGCGTGTATCGAGATGGCAGCAGCATCAGTGGCGGATATCTATTGCTGTCCGCCACCTACCGAATACTTGCAAACTTTTCCTGACCATGTGGAATTAAGCCTTGCAGCTTTATATCCTGATGATGCTGAAACAATAGTTTTAAAGCTGTTCGATCCATCCTCTACCTATGTAAGCACCTATGATGGGGAAACCTACTCAGGGTTAGGCTATTTTGTTTACTATGAATATGATGACCCTATTATGTGCAGTGGTGTTTCACGCACCAATCTAAGGCGATCTTTCCAATTCAGAATGGCCGATGGCAGCGGCACCTACCAAGCGCAGATTTTAGAATATTTACTAGGGTCTGGGGCTGATACTTGCGCTTCCTCTTGGGCTTATTATTCAGATTACTTTTATCGAGTATGGCGCAGCAATGAAAATTATTCTTATGAAACTCCAGTTTCATTACCTTCCTACTCAGAATTTGAATTTTACCAAACATCACCTAGACAATGGACAAGCTATAACACAGCACTAAGTCCGCCAACATGGACATCAACATATCCAGTAGGTGGCGCACCATACCTTTTAAGTTTCGATATTCAATATGCTCAAACAATACCGCCAACAATATCCTGTTATCTGATTGATGCAGTATTCCAGCGCACGACTGTAGACATCCCTTCCGGCGATGATATCGCACTAGGCACGATTAGTGTTACGCTGACCTACGACGCAGCAAGCAGCACCTACTATGGGCCTGTTGCGAACTATTTCAACATACCAGGCAGATTATCGATGCCAGCAGGGTTATTGCCTACGGTAGCTAGTGGTAAAAGATTCCTTAATTCATCACTACCTAACTGGAAAGTGAACTCATCTAACCAGATTTACTATGAAAAGTATCTAAGTTCTGGCGCACCGAGTAACGAAATTACGCTTTTCTACAGCAGCTACTCAGACGCAAGAAAACCGCAGGCATCAACACCAAACTTTTACAAAACAAACTCATACAGCGTGTACACCGAAACTAATGGATCCTTACTGAGATCCGATCCGACAACCCCAACACCGACCCCTACTCCCACCCCTACACCAACCCCTACAC
>Ga0194055_10000829_pt1 | contig 25065 bp, 26 predicted proteins | sample SepL449m_MetaG_FD_155482 | JGI IMG/M metagenome (GOLD analysis project Ga0194055, IMG submission 155482) | Anoxic zone freshwater microbial communities from boreal shield lake in IISD Experimental Lakes Area, Ontario, Canada - Sep2016-L442-9m | ecosystem: Environmental > Aquatic > Freshwater >... | reverse complement strand
CGACCGCATTGTGGTCAAGCCCAACGAAGCCGAGCTCACCACAGCATCGGGCCTCGTTATCCCCGACACCGCCAAGGAAAAGCCACAGCAGGGCACCGTGCTCGCTGTTGGACCTGGCCGCTGGAGCGACGACAAGGGTGCACACGCTGCACTCGACGTCAAAGTCGGCGACACCGTTCTGTACAGCAAGTACGGCGGAACAGAAGTCACGCTCGAAGGTGTGGATTACCTCATCCTCACCAGCCGTGACGTCCTCGCAATCGTCGGTAAGTGAGGCACTAGCCCCATGGCCAAGATTCTTAAATTTGACGAAGAGGCGCGTCGCGCACTCGAAGCCGGCGTCGACAAGTTGGCCAACACGGTCAAGGTCACGCTCGGGCCAAAGGGTCGCAACGTCGTGCTCGACAAGAAGTTCGGCGCACCAACCATCACCAACGACGGCGTGTCCATCGCGAAGGAAATCGAACTCGATGATCCTTACGAAAACATGGGCGCTCAGTTGGTGAAAGAAGTCGCCACCAAGACCAATGATGTAGCCGGTGACGGCACCACCACCGCAACGGTGTTGGCGCAGGCAATGGTTCATCAGGGCATGCGTAACGTCGCTGCTGGCGCCAACCCGATGGGCCTCAAAAAGGGCATCGAGAAGGCAGTTGCCGCTGCGGTTGAGTCGATCAAGGGTCAGGCCAAAGAGGTCGACGACAAGGGCGACATCGCCGCTGTTGCCACCATCTCGGCTGCTGATGCCTCAATCGGCGAAGTCATCGCCAACGCAATCGACAAGGTCGGCAAAGACGGCGTCGTTACGGTCGAGGAAAGCAACACCTTTGGCACCGAGCTCGAGTTCACCGAGGGCATGCAGTTCGACAAGGGCTACCTGTCGCCATACTTCGTGACCGACGCAGAGCGTCAAGAAGCAGTGCTCGAAGATCCGTACATCCTCATCACCAGCAGCAAGATCAGCTCGGTGCAGGTCATGCTCCCAGCTCTCGAAGCTGTGATGAAGACCGGTCGTGCGTTGTTGATCATTGCTGAAGACATCGAAGGCGAAGCACTCGCCACGCTGGTCGTCAACAAGATCCGCGGCACCTTCAACTCCGCAGCAGTCAAGGCCCCTGGCTTTGGCGATCGTCGTAAGGCGATGTTGCAGGACATGGCAGTGCTCACTGGTGGTCAGGTCATCAGCGAAGAGGTTGGCCTCAAGCTTGAGAACGTGACCATGGATCTGTTCGGTCGCGCCAAGCGCGTCATCATCACCAAGGACAACACCACCATTGTTGATGGTTCTGGCGATCACGAAGAAGTGAAGGGTCGCGTCAACCAGATCAAGGCTGAGATCGACAACACCGACAGCGATTGGGACCGTGAGAAGTTGCAGGAGCGCTTGGCCAAGTTGGCCGGCGGTGTTGCAGTGATCAAGGTCGGCGCCGCAACCGAGGTTGAGCTCAAAGAGAAGAAGCACCGCATCGAAGATGCTGTGTCTGCAACTCGCGCAGCCATCGAAGAAGGCGTCGTTGCCGGCGGCGGTGTGGCTCTGGTTCGTGCCCGTGCCGCAGTTGCCAAGGTTGTTGCATCGCTCGAGGGCGACGAAGCAACTGGCGCACGAATCGTGTGGGAGTCGCTCATTGCGCCACTCAGCACGATTGCTGACAACGCTGGCCTGCAAGGCGCAGTCGTGGTGCAGCAGGTTGAGTCAGCCGAAGGCAACATGGGTCTCAACGCCGCAACCGGCGAGATGACCGACCTTGTGAAGGCCGGCATTATCGACCCAGCCAAGGTGACCCGCGCTGCATTGCAGAACGCTGCTTCAATTGCAGCGCTCGTTCTGACCACCGAATGTCTCGTGGCCGACAAGCCCGAGAAGAAGTTCGCAATGCCTGGCGGCGGCGGCGGCGCCGGTGGCATGGGCGGCATGGGTGGCATGGGCGGCATGATGTAACCACTTCGGTGGGAAGTGATTTGGGTTTCGTCGACAGATGTTGACGGAGGCCCCCCAACGAGAACGGCCCCGAGCTTTGGCTCGGGGCCGTTTGCGTTGGCGCTCATAACCGCGACGAGTCACCGGTAGCTTGTGAGCCATGGCTGCATCAGGCAAGAGGCCGTTCTGGGCACATCAGGGCGCGGAGTATCTGATCGGCATTGTGTTTGTGGCCCAAGGGCTACAGAGCCCTACACCGATGGTGCCGACGCTCTTAGGCGGGTTGGTTGTGCTGAATACCGCCACGGCCAAGGGGCCCCTCTCTGCGTTTCAGATGATGAACCGCCGGGCGCACCGTGTACTCGACGCCGTGCTGGTGCTGTTGACGGCGGTGTGCGCTGTGCAGTCCGCCGTCTCGATCGAAGCTGGAACGCGGCTGCTCATGGGCCTGCTGGCATTCGCATTGGGGTTCATTTGGCTGCTCAGCGACTTCAGCGAAAAAGTGAAGGCGCCAAAGTCGATAGCTCAGGTAGCGCCGACACCAAAGGCAGCGGAGGCCACCCGAGCGACCCGGCCAGTTGGGTCAGACGACGCCAGCATGGCATCTACAGTTGGTCGCTCGGCGGGCCGACTGGTTGGTAACGGCGTGAAGGCGTATCGCAAACGCAAGTCGTGAGACGACTCTCTTCGCCGCTCGCGGCCGTAGTCTTGTAGCCATGTCGTTCGAACGCCCAGTAGCCGATCTCGCCAAACTTGTCATTGCATGGCAGGAGTTTGAAAGCGGCGATCAAGCGCCCGGTCGGGTGCTCGCCGATCTGAAGAAGGCCGGCTTGCCCGAGGTGCTGAAGCAGCTCGTTGAGTCAGGCTGGACCCCCTCGCCAACGGCGTAGCCGCAGTCGGGCGATAGGTACATCTGATGACGCCAGAGGGTTCTCGTCGCGGCGGCAGTCAGGTGATCCCTCGCCCTCGTGCGTGGCGACTTGGCGACGTGGCGTTCTGGAATGTTGCTGAGCCGCTGAACGCTGAGGCAGCCGTGCGTGCAGTAGAGGCCAGCGGTCTTGGAGGCGAGGCTCAGACGCCGATGTTTGCCGGTGCCAAGCCGTCGGCGGTGCTGGTGGTGTTGGCTGATGGTCCCCGCGGTGCCGAGGTGTTGCTGACCAAGCGAGCTCAGCATCTGCGTAACCATGCTGGTGAAATCAGTTTTCCAGGTGGTCGACTTGAGCCCGGCGAGACGCCACTGCAGGCCGCCGTGCGCGAGGCCTACGAAGAAGTAGCGCTGTCCCCGCACGCGGTGAACGTGCGAGGACAGCTCAGTTCGCTCTCGACCGTGGTGAGTCGAAGCCACATCGTGCCGCTAGTGGCTCACCTGAGTGCACGCCCCACCTTGCGGGCAGATGTCACCGAGGTCGATCGCATTTTGTGGGTGCCGTTGCACGAGCTCGCCCATCGCGATACGTATCGCGAAGAGTGGTGGGGTACTGCGCCGCTTGACCGTCGAATGGATTTCTTCGAACTCGAAGGCGAAACGATTTGGGGTGCCACCGGGCGCATCTTGCATGAGTTACTTGGTGTTGTCTACGGACCAGCCACGAGTCGTACTGCTCCATAAAACGTGTAGGCCCAGGCGTAACACGTGGGCCGATCGAAGATCGATCGTGATGCGCAGTGGGCTTTGGTGTCGTCGAGAAATTGCAGATCGATTCGTTTGCGTGACGCACTATTCCAGAACTGTCCGCCACCGCCATAGCGGCGCTCGAGCAGTTGTGTGTTGCGATACGCAAAGTCGTGTCGGCGGCACGGCTCGGTGAAGTTAAACGTTCGACCGGTGTTACCCACCAGCGGAGCCGAGCACAGGTCGGTGCTCCAGTCGAACCACGTGTCGCCAGCCGTGCCCTGCAGACCGATGCGAGCCCGAGCCGTGTCGGAGAACTGACTGAGCGGCACGTTGAACACGAGATGCTGCACATAGGCCGAGTCGTTGGCGGCGTTATTGGCAACGGCCAGCGCTGTGTGAGCGGATGGAAAGACAGTCAACGAACTCGTGACTGCGACGAGGACACGGGCGAAACGCCCCATGATGCCCCCTTGGGTAAGCACCGGTTTTATCCGGTGGGCTTGCTGATTCGGCATGCGCCGAAGCGAGAAGTTAAGCAGCGCGAATGGACGCGCGCAACCCGGCAAATCGATCAGCCGGAGCGCGCTACTGAGCGAGCGATTGCAGTAATCGCCAGGCCTCGAGCACATGGCGCTCGGTGGTCAACCGTGATCCAATCGAGAAGCGCAGGGTGCTTTGTGAGTTCAGCACGGTGCGCGTGAACAACGCTTTGCCGGTGAGGTTGGTTCTCTCGATCAACGAGTCGGTGGCCTCGTTGCCCTCGCGCAAACGTAGGCACAGCAGGTTCAGCGGATGCGGTGCCACGATCTCGAAGCGGCTATCGGCCTCGACCCATTGGGCGAGCAACTCGGTGAGGCGAACGTGCTCGCGGATCATCGCTTGAATCGACTCGATGCCATCGCACCGAATGGTGAACCACAACTTCAGCGATCTAAAGCGACGGCCGAGCGGAACCTGCCAGTCGCGATAGTCGATGACGGCCCCCGACTCGGCTGCCTGCGAACGGAGGTACTCGGGCAAGATGCTGAGCGCGCCCAGCAGCGCAGCGCGATCTGCGGTCCAGAACAGGTCGCAGTCGAAGTTGACGCCCATCCATTTGTGAGGGTTGGTGCAATAACTATCGGCGAGTTCGAGTCCGTTGTTGACCCAGCGATACTCGGGGGCCAACGCTGCGATACCGCTCATCGCCGCATCGACGTGCAGCCATGCGTTGTTGGCATGGCAAACTGCCGCGATTTCAGCCGTGGGATCGAATGCGGTCGAGCTGGTGGTGCCATGTGTAGCGCAAACGAAAAACGGTGTGAGGCCGGCGCCGATGTCTGCCGCCATCATGCGCGTGAGCTCGTCGACGCGCATCGCGTAATGCTGGTCGACGGGAACGATGCGCATTCGCTCGACACCAATGCCGGCGATTCGCAGACCCTTTTCGATGCTGCTGTGCGACTGGGTAGTTGCATATGCAACAAGTGTTGATGTGTCGCCGTCGTGGTTCACCTGACCGCTCGTCGCGCGCCAGCGCGCTGCGAGGATTGCGGCGAGGGTTGCCTCTGATGCAGACCCCTGGATGACACCGCCACCTGTTGCTGAGTCGCTGCGGAAGCGTTGCGGAAGGCCAAGCAGTTCTTGCATCCAGTCGAGCATCAAGGTTTCTACTTCGGTGCAAGCTGGGCTGGTGATCCAGCTCATGCCTTGCACGCCGAGTCCGGCTGAGGTGAGCTCGCCAAGGATCGACGAGTAGGACGCGTTGCTTGGGAAGTATGCGAAAAAGCTGGGGTGCTGCCAATGCGTGATGCCGGGCAAAATCACGGCATCAAGATCGCGTAGCACTGCATCGAATGGCTCAGTGGCGGATGGCGGATGCGCTGGAAGACTGGCTCGTACGTCGCCCGGCTTCAGCTCTGGATTGACTACGGGGAAGGCTTCGATACCTTCGACATAGTCGGTAATCCAATCAATGAGCGCATAACCATTCTGGCGAAACTCTTCGGGTGTCACGGGCACACACGGTACCCGTGGCCCAGCCGAGCCGATGCGCGCTGACGTACCCTTGGTGCATGTCGTCAGCACATATCGACCCGCATCGTTTCGTCGTGCACACCGCTGAGCCCCGAGGGTTTCGCCAGGTTTTTGTTCGTGAGGGAGTCGGTGGGGTGCCGTTGTTATGCGTGCACGGTTGGCCCGAGACGATGCGAATCTTTTGGAAGGTGATCCAGCCGCTTGCCGATGCTGGCTTCGAAGTGATCGTTCCCGATTTACGAGGATTCGGTCAGAGCGCAGTGAGCGCCGATGGTTTCCATGATGTGGCGGCGCATGCACGTGATCTCTACGCGTTGGTGCACGACCACCTTGGGCATGAATCGGTGGTGTTGTTGGGCGGCGATCTCGGCGGCCCGGTGATTCAAGATCTCGCGCTGCGCTATCCCGAATGGGTCGACCGAATGGTGCTGTTTAACTCGCCGCTGCCGTACCTGAAGCAGGAGATGTCCGGCATCGAAGGAACCCGGGCACCGCGTGAGGCCGCCGACTATTTCATTCGCCAAGGCACCGATCCGGATGGTCTTGCTGCAGAACTGTCGACCCCCGAACAGCGTCGGCGATACATCGCCACGTTTTACACCAGTCGCTTTTGGGCTCACCCCGGGGCCTTCGCCGGAGACGGCGAGGTCGATTTCCACACCGAACCCTTTGCCAACGCTGCGTCGCTGAGGGCCAGCTTTGGTGGCTACGAGAGTGCGTTCTCAGCGAGCGCGCGCAGCGAAGCGTCGATGATTGGTAGAAACGATCGAACCCGCACGCTGATCATGCACGGCACGAGCGATCACGTGATCTATCCGGCGTTCGATCGCATGGCGGCGGCCGTGTTTGCCGATCACGTTGGACCGTTTCTCTTGCGCGACTGCGGCCACTTTGTGCCGTGGGAAGCGGCCCACCCGTTGGTGAGTGGCACGGTTGCTTTCTGCAGCGATCGCCTTGCGACGAACTAACCGTTAGTTCTTTGTGGGGTCGAGCGCTGCATCGCGGGCTTTGACCCCGCGGGCAACGCGCCAGAAAATGAATGCAACCCCCAGCGCCATCAACGCAAATGTGACGTACTGCAAGGAACCGCCGCGTGCTCCGGGGGTGGTGGGCTCGATGCCGCAGTCGGGCAGATCGACCGAGTGACCAAGGCACTGCGACAGGTCGCGCTTGGTGTTGAGAAACTCGTTGTTGATCGAGGTAGTGGTGACGATTGTGTCGCTGGTGGCACCCGAGTTGGGCGGACCCACCGCTAGCGCCGGTGCCGGAGCAAGCACGGCCAGAACTGTCAGGGTGAGTGCAAACCATCGACGCATGAGTCCATCGTCGCGCGTACTGGGTGTGTTCGCCCAGCGGGGGCTAGATTCGGGGGCTTGACCGACCGTATCGAAACCGTCCTTGTCGTTGACTTTGGTGCCCAGTACGCACAACTCATTGCTCGTCGCGTGCGTGAACTCAACGTCTACAGCGAGATAGTGCCCCATCGCATCACAGCCGACGAAGTCGCCCGTCGTCAGCCCACGGCAATCATTTTGTCGGGGGGCCCCAAGAGCGTTCATGTCGATGGCGCGCCATCGCTTGATCCGGCCATCTACGAACTCGGCATTCCAATCTTGGGAATTTGTTATGGCGCTCAGTTGATTGCGCAGCAGCTTGATGGCGGCGAGGTTGGTCGCGGCATGCGCGGCGAATACGGGCGAGCGCAACTCACGGTGACGAACACGGCCACGCAGTTGTTGGCCGACCTGCCTGTTCAACAAGACGTGTGGATGAGCCACTTCGATGCAGTGGTTACCCCGCCAGTGGGTTTCATTGCTACTGCGTCCACACCTGATGCGCCAGTTGCCGTGCTCGAGTGCGCAGACCGTCGCATCTGGGGCGTGCAGTTCCACCCAGAGGTTGTGCACTCTCCGTTTGGCATGCAGGTGCTGCGCCGGTTCTTGCACGACCTCGCTGGATGCAAACCAACGTGGACCATGACCTCGGTCATCGACGATCAGATCGCTGCAGTGCGCGCCAAGGTGGGCGAGCATCGCGTGATCTGTGGTCTCTCGGGCGGCGTCGACTCTGCGGTGGCTGCGGCCCTCGTGCATCGCGCCATCGGCTCACAGCTCACTTGCGTGTACGTAGACACTGGCCTGATGCGCAAGGGCGAAAGCGATCAAGTTGTCGAAACGTTTCGACGCAACATGGGCATCGAACTGATTCATGTCGATGCCGGTCAGCGTTTCTTCGAACGTCTTGCGGGCATTGCCGATCCTGAACTGAAGCGCAAGGCCATCGGCGAACTGTTCGTGCGCATCTTCGAGGAGAATACGGGCGGCCTCACCGATGCGCTGTTCTTGGTGCAGGGAACGCTGTACCCCGATGTCATCGAGAGCGGTGGGAGCGATGGCACTGCTTCGGTGATCAAGAGCCATCACAATGTTGGCGGCTTGCCCGACGACATGACCTTGAAGTTGGTCGAACCGTTGCGCAGCTTGTTCAAAGACGAAGTGCGTCGCCTCGGGTCCGAGTTGGGATTGCCCGACGAGATCGTGTGGCGCCAGCCGTTTCCGGGCCCGGGCCTTGGCGTCCGCATTATTGGCGAAGTCACTCCTGAGCGCGTGGCGGTGTTGCAAGAGGCCGACGCCATCGTCCGTGAAGAGATTCGCCTCGCGGGCCTCGAGCGAGAAATCTGGCAGGCATTTGCTGTGTTGGCTGACATCCGCTCGGTTGGCGTGATGGGCGATGAGCGCACCTACGAGAACCCAATCATCATTCGCGCGGTCACCAGCGACGACGCAATGACCGCCGATTGGGCGAGGCTTCCCTACGACTTGCTTGAGCGGATGGCCAGCCGCATCATCAACGAGGTCAAGGGCATCAACCGAGTTGTGTACGACATCACCTCGAAGCCACCGGGCACAATCGAGTGGGAGTAGTGGCGCTTTGGGCCTCTGTGTTTGAGGTTCGAGGTTCCGTTTCGCAACATAACCGTAATATTTGGTAGATTCCTGTGTGTCATGCGTGCGCCTCGGACCATTCGACTCTGCCTCGGAGTCGTCATCGCTCTGTTCGGCGGGGCCGTCTCGCTTGAGCCAGTAGCGGCCGATGGCATCAGTAATCAGCAGGCCGAGGTGAAGCGGGTGCTCGCCGAGATCGATGCACTGCAGCAAAAAGAGGGGCAGTTCGCCGAACTTGGTGCGCAGGCCCTCGACCTCAAGGCGCAACTTGATGCTGAGATCGTGGTGTCGCAGGGCAAGATCGCCGCACAGCAAGCCGAACTCAATGTGCTGGGCGGCCAACTATCGAATGTGGCCGTCCAAAAGGTGATGGGCGGCGGCAGCGGCGCACTGGGGCCGCTGTTTACCGATCCGGCTGCCATTGCCGACGGGTTGCAGCGCGACCACCTAGCTCGAGTTGCGGTCAACGCCGGTGCAGCCACCACCGATGATTTTGAAGCGCTGCTGCGAGCGCTCGACAAAGAGCAGCGCTCGTTAGAGAAGAAACAAAAGCAGGCCACCGATCTCGCGGCCAACGCCGAGGCCAACCGCAAAGCTGCCGATAAGGCGGGCCGCGAAGCCACATCTCGCCTCGCCAAGGCCAAGGTAAAACTCGGGTCGCTGATTGAGCAAGAGCGTCAGCGCCAAGCAGCCGCGGCAAAGGTTCAGTACCAGCAGAAGCTTCAGCAGCAGCAAGCTGCGGCAGCCGCCCGCAAGGGTTCGGGCAAGCGTGGCAGCGGTGCATTTGGCGGGGCCGCATCGCTGGGCGGTGGCGGTGGTGGTGGCGGTCCGTACGTTGCGGTTTCCGGACAGGCCGGAGAAGCCATCAGAGCTGCGCAGAGTCAGCTTGGGGTGCCGTATCGGTTTGCTTCATCCGTTCCAGGCGTTGCATTCGATTGTTCGGGCCTCACCGCGTATGCGTGGGCCACAGCCGGAGTTTCGTTACCGCATCAATCTCGAAACCAGTACTCGTCGCTGCCACACGTGCCGGCCAGCGAGGCGCAGCCCGGGGATCTGATTTTCTATTACTCGCCGATCAGCCACGTCGGTATCTATCTCGGTGGCGGAATGATGATTCATAGTCCGCAAAGCGGAAGCACGGTGAGCTACGCCCAAGTGAACTGGGACAAAGTGGTTGGTGTCGGCCGACCGGGCTAGTGGTGGCTGTCGCCCGCACGATACGGTCGCAGCGTGCAGGGATTCAATGTCGTCAACGTCACCAAATGGTTGCTCGCCAATATCGACAATGTCGTTGCGCCGTTCTCGGTAGAGCTGATCGCGGGTGGTCGCTCGAATCTCACCTTCCTTGTTACTGATGGCGCCGGGCGAAAGCTGGTGCTGCGTCGCCCACCGCTTGGTCATGTGTTGGCCACAGCGCACGACATGGCACGCGAATACCGCATCATTGCTGCTGTTGGTAAGACATCGGTTCCTGTACCGCCAGCGCTCGGTTTGTGCACCGACCTCGAGGTCAACGACGCACCGTTTTACGTGATGGGTCATGTCGAAGGTGTTGTACTCGACAGCGCCGAGCGTGCCGCGGCGTTGCCTCGTGAGTTGCGTGTGCCGGCCAGCGAGCATCTCGTGAACGTGCTTGCCGATTTGCATGCCGTAGACATCGACGCGATTGGATTGGGCGACCTCGCTCGCCGCGACGGTTACATCGAGCGGCAGCTCAAGCGCTGGTCGACTCAGTGGGAAAACAGCAAGACCCGCGAACTGCCCGCAGTAGACGAAGTTGCTCGCCGTCTCCATGAGCGGGTACCCGTGCAACACGGCGTGTCGATCGCGCACGGCGACTTTCGTTTTGGCAACTGCTTAGTTGACACCTCTCGCGGAAAGGTTGCTGCAGTGCTCGACTGGGAGCTGTGCACCCTTGGCGATCCGCTCGCTGACCTTGGTTACCTGGGTGTCTACTGGAGCGACGGCGACGAAGCGTCGTCACTTCGGGCCAACGACCCCACACCGGCTGGCGGGTTTTTAACCTATGCCGAGGTTGTCGAGTTGTACGGAAAGCTCACCGGTCGCGATGTGAGCGACATCGGCTATTACGTTGCGTTCTCGTGCTGGCGTCTTGCGATCATCAGCGAAGGTGTGTACGCGCGGTACATGCACGGAGCGATGGGTGATCAGGGTCTCGATCTAGCGCCTATGAAAGCCGGAACCGAGGGGCTCGCAGAGCGGGCTCTCGCTGCAGTGAGGAGTTTGTCATGACACAAGATCAAACAGCGGTGCTCGAGGGTTGGGCCAAGAGCACTTTTACCGCAGCTGGGTTCACGCGTGATGTGTACCGTCGCGGCTCTGGCCCAGCGGTGGTAGTTGTGCACGAGATCCCCGGTGTTACGCCTGCCGTAGCTGCGTTCGCAAACGATGTTGTCGACGCAGGTTTCACTGTGGTGATGCCTTCGCTGGTTGGCACCCCCGGGCGCGCCCCCAGCGGCAGCTACTTGGCGAGCTCAATGCTCAAAGTATGCGTCGCCAAGGAGTTCACCACGATGGCGATGAAGCAGACCTCGCCCATCATTGCGTGGCTGCGCGCATTGGCGCGTTCGCTGCACAACGAGCTCGGCGGGCCCGGTGTGGGAGCCATTGGCATGTGCTTCAGCGGCGGATTCGCGCTGGGCATGATGGTCGACGACATCATGGTGGCGCCTGTGTTGTCGCAGCCCTCGATGCCGTTTGCTGTGGGCGGAAAATCTCGCGGCGCCGATCTCAACCTGTCGCCTGACGATGCCTTGGCGATTGCCGAACGCGCTGCCCAAGGCTGTCAGGTGCTCGGGTTGCGCTTCACCGGCGACAAGCTTGTTGGCTCGCGGTTCGACTCATTGCGCGAGTTGTTGGGCGATGCGTTCATCGCTATTGAGTTGCCCAGCGCAGCCAAGTCCGATCACTCGGTGCTCACCGAGCAACGTGACGAACCCAGCGTGCAACGCGTGCTGAGCTTCCTGCAGAGCAAGCTGCTGACCTGAGTTGCGTGAGTTGGCCCGTAACCGGGCCAGCTGCCTAGGCCTTACCGAGAGCCTCGAGGGCGGCCTGCTTCGCGGCTTTGTAATCGGCCTTGCCATTTGGGGCACGAGGAACGGCCGATACGAAGATCACCCGCTTCGGTGCCTTGTACCCGGCGAGCTGGCCCTTCACGGAGGCGATGATGGTTGCTTCGTCGACGGTGGCTCCTTCGGCAAGCGAAGCTACTGCCGTGACGCATTGGCCGAACTTCTCGTCGTCGACGCCAACAACGAGGCAGTCGAGCACGCCATCTGAACGCTTGACGGCCTCTTCCACTTCTTCGGGGAACACCTTTTCGCCCGCGGTGTTGATCACCTGGCTGCCGCGGCCGAGAAGCACCAAGGTGCCATCGGCGTTGACCGTAGCCATGTCGCCGGGGAATGAATAGCGCTGTCCGCCGATGACACGAAACGTGCGTGCTGATTTATCGGGGTCTTTGAAGTAGCCGAGCGGCACGTTGCCGCCAGCGGCAACCATGCCGACCTCACCTGAGCCAGCGACAACTTCGCGGTCGTCTTCGGTAAACACTTTCGTGGTGGGGGACTGGCTGAACTTCGCGGTCTCGATGGGCATGCCACGCATCGAGATCTGCATGCCCATGCTTCCTTCGCTTGAGCCCATGGCATCGAGCAACACCACTTGCGGGATGAGGTCGAGCATCTCTGCCTTCACCTCTGAGGTCCACATCACACCCGACGAAACGATCATTTTGAGGCTGGATGTGTCGTATGGCTTGCCGGCTGCGAGAGCCGCATCGAGCGCACGCACGATGGGCTTTGCAAATGAGTCGCCGACGATGACAGCGCTGGTGGCCTTTTCGTTTTGAACTGTGGTGAGCAGTTCGTCGCTATCGAGCGAACGCGACGGCAACGTGATGACGCTGCCACCCATGAGGTGAGGGATGAATGCGCCAAGCCATAGGCCGGTGCCATGCATGAGGGGGCAACTGGGGATGCTGATGATCTGATTGCCAGCGCGGACGATCTCGGTGACAGCAGGTGGCACGAGCGCGGCGTCGGTGATTGGTGCAGCGCCGACCAGTGGGAAACCACTGGTGATGAAGCCGCCGGTCATGCCGCCCATCGCGTACATCACGCCCTTGGGCATGCCCGTGGTGCCGCCGGTATAGAGCATGTAGATGTCTGACTCGTCGCGGGTGATGCGCGGCATTGGGTCGTACCCAGCGACTACGTCGTCGTAACGGCGTGAGCCTTCGACCTGACCGGTACTGCCGTCGTCTACCTCGAGCAGCAGCTTGATCTTGGGCAGGCGACCGATGACGCGTGCAACGCGATCGGCGAGTGACGAGTGAAAGACAAGGGCTTCTGCGTCGCTGTTATCGAGCAAGTACCAGAGTTCTTCGTCGAGGTAGCGATAGTTCACGTTGACCGGAACGCCGCGCATCTTGAACGCCGCATATTGGGCCTCGAGGTACTCGTTGCTGTTGTACAGATACAGGCCGATCTTGCTGTCGGGCACAAGGCCAGCGTCGACATAGGCGGCAGCGATGCGTGCCGATCGGTTGTCGTATTGGGTCCACGTGCGGCGGGTGTCGCCGTGCACAATCGCCGTAGCGTCACCGATCACATCGGCGATGGACTCCCAAACTGTCGCAAAATGCATTTCCATGCGTGCAGCGTAGGCCGTTTGCGAAACTGGCGCTGCTTTTGAACCAACGCAAGGTGAACGTAGTTAGTCGGTGGCCCAGATGAGCAGCTCGGCGCCGCCCGGACCGGCTGTGATGCTGATGGAGTCTGCGTTGGCGAATCGAACAGCCGCACCCTGATCGAGTGGGTAGCCACCTTCGAGCACCGCCGTACCCAGCGCAACGAATGCGTGTACGTGCGGGGCCGACGGAACTGCAACAGTCTGACCCTCGGTAAGCCTCGCGCCCCACAGCACAGCCCCACGCTGATTGATGCTGATCGCAGCATCGTGACCCTGCCCCGACGCAATCGGCACGAGTCCGCCTTTGGCAAGCTCGGCATTGATGTCGAGCTGCTGATAGCTCGGTCGGATCCCTTTGGTATCGGGGTACACCCACATCTGTACGAAGTGCACCTCGGTGTCGGGGCTGGGGTTTTCTTCGCTGTGGCGGATGCCCGAACCAGCAGACATTCGCTGGGCGAGCCCGGGGTAGAGCACGCCGTGGTTGCCTTCGCTATCGCGGTGCTCGAGCGTGCCGCTGAGCACCCAGGTGATGATCTCCATGTCGCGGTGGCCATGCATACCAAAACCAGTTGCAGGTGCAACAAGATCGTCGTTGTTCACGAGCAGCAGGCCGTGTCCGTTGTGGTGTGGCGAGTAGTGCCCGCCGAAGTTAAATGAGTGCTTCGATTTCAACCACCCGACATCGGTGGAGAAGCGGTTATCGGCCGTCTGAATTGCGATTGTCATTGGTTGATCAAACACTTTGTTGATGGCTGCTATTCCCCGGCGGCAAGGGTCTGATTAGCGCGGCCCGCCATCGATGTTGAGTAGCGCGCCAGTGGTGTAGCTGCTCGCACTGCTTGCGAAGTACAGCGCAGCGCCAACCACTTCGTTGGGCTCGCCACCGCGCTGCAGGGAGAAGCCCGACTTGGCGCTGCGGCTGAATGCATCGAGGTCCCATGCCTTGCTGATGTCGGTGAGGAACGGTCCGGGCACGATGCAATTGACTCGAACCTTCGGACCAAGCGTGCGCGCCAGACCGAGGGTGAGGTTGTTGATGCCGGCCTTTGCTGCGCCGTAGACCAACTCGTTGGGAGTGGGACGGTGCGATGCAATCGATGACACGAAGATGATCGACCCGCCGTCGCCTTTGGCCATCTCGGTGCCCACCACTGCCGACAAGCGAAACGGACCCTTGAGGTTCACGCCAACGACCTTGTCGAAGAGGTCTTCGGTGATGGCGTCGACGGATGGATAGAGCGGCGACATGCCAGCGTTGTTCACGAGGATGTCGACATGACCAAACTCGGCGTAGGCGCGCTCGGCGAGTTGGTCGGCGCCATCCCACGATGCGGCGTGATAGGCAACAGCGAGGGATCGACGTCCGAGTGACCGAACCTCGTCGGCCACGGCTTCGCAGTTCTCAAGCTTGCGGCTGGCGATGACAACGTCGGCTCCGTTTGCCGCAAACGCCAGTGCCATTTCGCGGCCCAGCCCACGGCTACCCCCGGTGACTACAGCGACTTTCCCCGATAGGTCGAACAGTTCGGTGCTCATCAGCGAATGCTGCCACATCACCTGCCCGAGTCCCCATCTGCATGGGGTGGATGGGTTATGAGAAGCGGGTGACGAACCCGCGGCGGCGGAAGACGTGCAGCATCCAGGCGGTGAATGCGAAGCCGGCAAGCAACATCACGAAGGCCCCGATGACGCCGAGTGCAATCTCGTTTCCGGGTAACGGATTGCCGTGGAGTACTGCGCGCAGCGCGTTGAATGCGTGGGTACTGGGCAGGATGCGGGCGACGGGCTGCAGGGCTCCGGGCAGTGCGTCGACGGGATTGAACACGCCACTGAACGCCATCAAGATGAAGTTGCTGCCCCAGATGAGAATCTCGGCGCCCTGCCCGAACCGCAACACGATGCCGATGTTGGCGATGCCCGCCGACCACCCGACGATGGTGAGGATCAGTGCGATGGGCAGGATTGACCAACCAATTGAGCTGAGCTCAAAGCGGAAGAAGCCAAAGGCCGTAATGGACAATGTGGCGAGTGCGAACAACACCTTGAACAAGCCGAACGCGGCCGTGCCCGCGAGATATTCGAACTCGGTGACTGGCGTGGTGAGCACGTTGAGCAGGTTGCGGCTCCACGTCTCCTCGAGGAACCCGGTGCCCACCGCGATCTGGCTCTGAAACAGGATGTGGAACATCATGATTCCGGCGATGAGGTACGGAGTGCCGCTGGTGGCCGAGGTGCTGTTGCGGGCCACGTAGGTGCCGAGGCTGCCCCACAAAATGATGTCCATCAACGGCCAAAAGCCGATGTCGAACCAGCGGTGTGGAGCGCGCCACAACACGTACGCGTGTCGACGCATGACGACTCGGATGCGATGCCAACTCATGCGCGCCTCGCTTCGTCGGCGAGCTGCATGAACACGCCTTCGAGATCGTCGTAGCCAAAGGTTGCAGCGATGGCGGCGGGTGTGTCGTTGGCAACAACCTGCCCGTTGGCCAAGAAGATGACTCGCTCGGTGAGCATCTCGACCTCGCGCATGTCGTGGCTGGTGATGAGCAGCGCCGCTCCGGTAGATGCGCAGAACTGCAGTAAACCGGTGCGCACGCGCAGGGCTACATCGGGGTCGAGTGACGCCGTTGGTTCATCGAGCACGAGCAACTTCGGATTGTGCAACGTGGCTTTCACGATGCCAACGAGCGTGCGCTGTCCACTGCTCAGTGCGCTGCACAGTCGATCGGCGAGGTGGGTGATCTCGAAACGTTCGAGGGCCTCGCTCACGGCTTGCTTCTCGTTGCGCACGCCGTACCATCCGGCGAACACCCCGAGTGCCTCGCGTACCTTGAGCCGGTCGGGCAGCGGTAGGTAGCCGGCGGCGAACCCAACACTCTCCATCGCAGTCGAGCGCCGGCGCGGCAGACGGTGGCCCACGATGGTGACACTGCCGGTGTCGGGAAGAATCGCTCCGAGCAACATGAGCAACGTTGTGGTCTTGCCCGCGCCGTTGGGCCCGAGCAATCCAACACGTTCGCCGGGTGCCACGGTGATGGAGATGCCGCGAACGGCTTCAACCTTGTTGAAGGTTTTGCGCAGTTCGTGAGCGACGAGAACGTCGGCTGCTTGTTGCGTCATGCCACGATTCTGCCCGATTGGGGGCTAGACGTTGTCGATGGCCACCGCAGCGCGCCGACCTTCGAGGATGGCTTCATAGATCGTGCGAGGGGCAACACAATCGCCCGCTTGCAGTTCAGCGGCGGGCAGTGGCTCGGAGGGCAGCCGGAATCCGCAATCGACAACGGCAACGCAGGCGATGTCGCGCAGCGCTGCCGTGAAGCGGTCTTCGACGACAACGTGCCCCGGGTGCACTTCGCGTAGTAGCGAGCGACGTTCGATATGAACGCCACGCTGGGCGAGGCGCACGTTTGCTGGAGCGAGATCGCCGGTGCGGCTGAGTTCGTTGCCCGCAATGTTGTCTTGCGTAATCAACACGGCCCGATCACCAAGTTGTTCGGCGAGAGCAATTGCGATTGGTCCGCCGATGGGGTCGAACAACACGACCTGACCCACGCTGGGTAACGATGCAGGATCGGAGATGGCTTGCAACACGTCGAGCACCATGTTGGCCGAGTGCACTGCGTATGTGCGCACACCTGGCAAAGATCCGGTGGCCTGCACCATGACCTCATTGGGGCTCGGTGCCGCGTACTGATTGATCTCTGAGTTGAGTTCGATTGAAACGCCGTTGCGTTGGCACTCGGCAATGAGCCAATCGATGAGCGGTAGAGCAGGGCCCGCAACACGTGCGACGCCACCGAGACCGGACGAGCGCTCGACAATGCGCACGCTGTGTCCGCGCAAGGCAGCGACCCGGGCTGTCTCTAAACCTGCGGGGCCACCGCCGACCACCACCACGTTGCGAGGATGGCGTGAACGTTGGTACCAATCGGGGTCTTCGGTTTCGCGACCGCTGGTGGGTTCGCCGACACAGCTAACAATTGGGTTGCGCGCGTCACGCACCTGACAGCTTTGATTGCAACGGATACAGGGTCGGATCTCAGCGGCCTGGTCGTTGGCAAGCTTGCTGACCAACGAGGGATCGGCGATCTGGGCGCGGGTCATCTCAACAGCATCAGCGACGCCATCGTTCAGTGCCCACTCGGCTTGGCCCCAATCGACAACTGACCCCTGCAGGATCACCTTGGTTGTCGGGCTGCTCTGCTGCACGGCATCGCGAACGCTGCGGCACACATCGATGTTGAAACCGGTTGGCTCATGAAAGTCGGGCCGGGTCTTTTCGATACTGAAGATTGCGCCCCGAACAACGACGAGATAATCGAGTCCGCATGCGGCGAGTTGGGCAGCAAGATCCGGCGCAGCTTCGGGGGTGATACCGGCCCAAGGAGCAAGCTCGTCGCACGACAAGCGAAAGCCAAGCACGCGGTTGGCGCCAAGGTTCGCTCGCACCGCGGCGATGACTTGCCGGGCGAGCAGCGCGCGGTCGGAGCCCCATTCGTCGCCGCGTTGGTTCGTGAGGCCCGACAGAAATTGGCGAATCAAGCTGTGTTGTCCGGCGTTGATCTCGACGCCATCGCAATCGGCCTGGGCGGCGTGTTGCGCTGCGAGACCAAACCCCGCGACTACCGCAGCGATGTCGTCGGCCTCCATCCACTTCGGCACCTCGCGGCTGTTCACCTCAGGAACTCGGGAAGGTGCCCAGAGTTCGCGTTGGCTGTAGGCCGACGAGCCTTGGCCGCCAGCATGATCGAGCGAGGCAATGAACAACGAGCCGTGGTGGTGGCATGCCGTTGCGGCGAGTTGCCAACCGGCGCCGCACCGCTGTGCCAACGGCGAACGCTCGTAGGGCCAGTCGCTTTCGTGCACGCTGGCACCTTCGCCCACCACGATTCCGCAGCCACCTTCGGCGCGCCTCGCGATGTAACGAACCCAACGTTCGGGCAACGCACGCGAGTCGTCGGCAAGGTTGGTGACGTGTGGTCCGAACATCACGCGGTTCGGGGCAGTCCGTGGTCCGAGCTGGATCGGTTCGAGGAGGTTCATGGCCTATTGATTCTTGCCGAGGCCGAGTTCTTCGTGCCGGATCAGCCGCTTGATGTTTTCGACATGACGCGCCAACACCACAAGGCCGAGGGCGACGATGACGCAGATCTCCCAAGCGGGTGCGCCAACGACGGCCGCCCCGATCGGAAGCAACACAACGATCGCGATTGAGCCGAGCGACGCCTTCTTGGTGAGCCTGCTGACAGCGAACCACACAGCAGCGAGCACCACCGACACCAGTGGCTGCAGCACAAACATGGCACCGCTCACGGTGGCCACCCCTTTGCCGCCGGCGAAGCGTTTGCTACCAAAGCGATGCACCACGGGAAGCATGTGCCCAAGCGTGGCTGCGGCCACGCACATGTATGCCGTGAAGCGACCGTCGATGAGCCAACCGCCACCGGCTGCGATGGCGCCTTTGGCGGCGTCGAGTGCAAACACCAGCACGCCGCGCTTCCAACCGAGAACGCGGCTCACGTTTGACGCACCGGGATTGCCGGAGCCATGCGCCGTGATGTCGACGCCGCTTGCTCGCGCCACCATCGCCGCGCTGGGGAACATTCCCAACAGGTATGCCGCTGGCACGAGCAGCACGATGATCAATGACACGCTTTCATTGAACATCATCGCGGGGCTCAGAGCGTGGGTTCAGCTGAGAACGCTGAGTTTGCGCGATGCAGACAGCGACACGGCTACAGGCTTGCTGTGGTCCATCGCGGGCTTTGGGTTGAACGCAGAGTCGACACCCTGCAGCAGTTGATCGCCATGGCCGGTAACACATTCGGGGTCTGGGCCGTCGAGCGGCAGACCCGTGAAGAACTTGGCGGCCATGCATCCGCCCTGACATGCGTCGTAGCTGCCGCAGCTTGTGCACGCGCCTGCCGACTGTGGCTCGCGGAGCTCGAGGAACAACGGGCTCTGCTTCCATACGTGGCTGAATCCGCCTTCGTCGCGAACCGAGCCGGCCTTGAACTCGTCGTGGATCACGAATGGGCATGCATACACGTCGCCGATTGGATCGATGAGGCAAACGACTCGGCCAGCGCCGCACATGTTGAGCCCCGGCAACGCGTCGCCCAGCGCATTGAGATGAAAGAACGAGTCGCCTGTGAGCACGTTGTCGCCGTGAGCCATGAGCCAGTTGTAGATCTGGCGTTGCTGGGCGTTGGTTGGATGCAGATCGTGCCACGTGTCGGCGCCGCGACCGCTGGGACGCAACCGGGTGATGCGCAATTGGGCACCGTACGAGTCGGCGAGGGCCTTGAACTCGTCGAGCTGATCGACGTTGTGGCGAGTAACGACCACACTGATTTTGAATGGTCCGAAGTTTGCGGCGGCCAAGTTGTCCATCGCCCGCCGGGCCATGTCGTAGCTGCCTGGACCGCGTACTGCGTCGTTGGTGACAGCGTCGATTCCGTCGAGGCTGATCTGGATATCGAGGTAATCCATCGCGGCGAGGCGCCGTGCCTTTTCGGCATCGATGAAGGCGCCGTTTGTGGAGAACTTCACGCCGATGCCATTGCCAATTGAGTATTCGAGTAACTCGAAGAAGTCGCGACGCACCATGGGTTCGCCGCCGCCAATGTTGATGTAGAACACCTGCAGATCGCGGAGTTGGTCGAGCACTTGCTTGGCTTCGGCGGTGGTGAGTTCGCGTTCATCGCGCTGACCGCTAGAAGACAGGCAGTGCACGCACTGCAGGTTGCACGCGTAGGTGAGTTCCCAGGTGAGACAGATCGGTGCATCGAGGCCGCTCTTGAGTTGGGTAACGAGTGTTTCAACGCTCACGGACGATCTCCGATGATTTCAATGATTCGAAGGCCGTGGCGAAACTCGGCCAACGACCGGGAGCAATGCCGCATGCCTGCAAGGTGTGGGCTAACGATGGGTGCTGCGACAGATTTTTGGCAACAGCAACAACGTCGAGGTGTTTGAGAAATACCAACCGGCGATTGCCGTAGTGATAGGCGAGTGCGCCGAATGGCTCGGGGCGCAGGGCCACCTGAGGATTCAACTCGAGCGCAGCGTCGAGCAGGCTCGAATCGGTCATGGCTTAGTAGACGCCGCACATACCGTCGATGGACAGCTCTTCGACGAGCAGTTCTTCGACGATCAACGACTGCTGAGAATCGGCGTGCGCGATATCGGCATGAGCGGTATCGAGCGTTGTGGTGACGGTCTGCGTGATGTCGTCCATCAGATCCTCCTGCGGGCTGGGAGCCAGTGTGTACAGCACCGAACGCTAGGGCTTGGCGCCGCGTCGCGCCAACATCTGTGTCATCACATCGATTTCTGAGCCCTGCGACTTCACGATGCTGTTCGCGACGAGGCGTACGTCGGGCCGCTGGGTGCGCGCCAATATGGCGACGGCCATCTGCACGCCACCACGATGGTGGGCGATCATCAACTGCAGAAATGAGATCTCGGCCTGGTTGATGGGCAGCGTGCTCAGAGCCGAAATCTCGGGTCGGGTGGCCATCCCCGGCATCGACATGGCTGAAGCCGCCGGTGAGGAGTTCATCACCATCGACCCCATATCGGCCGAGTTCGCCTTGGAGTTCGTATCCATCCAGGCCATTGGTGTGTTTGTCGAACTGATCGGAAGGCCCCATTCGTCGAGCCAGCCGTTCATTCGGCCGATCAGGTTCTGTTGCCCAAGCGCGATATTGGCGGCGATCAACTTCAGGTCTGGATCGGTGGTGCGGTCACGAATCGCTTCGGCCATGGCCACGGCTTGCGCGTGATGCACTGACATATCGCGCGCAAAGCCCACCTCGGCAGAGCTGTCGTTGGGGTGCGTTGACAGGTCAGTTGTGTTCGACGTCGCACTCGAACAAGCAGCAAACACGATCGCCGCAGCGACCAACGTGCCGAGTGTTCGGGCAAGGGTGTTGGTTCGGTTCGCCGCTACTCGATGGGTGAGCCGATCGCTCCGCTGCACGTGACCCCCAGTTCGGGTGTCTGGGGGCCCTCTTCGTACTCAACGACAAACGCGGCGAGGCGTGGGTCGGTGACTGAATCGAGACGCAATTGCTTGCCCCACGCATTGGCGACGACAGGTTCTTTCAGCCCTTCGTAGGGACTGACCAACACGTGTGTGTGATTACGAGCAAACGCCCGAATGATCTCTACTTGATCTGCAGGCAGATCGGGCCGGTAGGTGAGCCACACGGCGCCATGCTCCATGGAGTGCACCGCGTTTTCGTTTCGCACTGGCGTGTCGTAGATGCCGCAGTTCTGCCACTTGGGGTCATGGCTGCCGCCCACGGGTGGTGACTGTGGGTAGCTGACCGGGGTGGTGACGTGTTGCTGCAACAGCGGGCCGAATGTCTTGACTCCCACGATGTCAGTGGGAACAGAAATCTCGGCGGCGGCAGCTGTGTCGGCGGTGGCGGGGGACGTGCCTCGAGTTGTAGCTGTAGTGCCGGCGCTGCTTGAACAGGCCGCGGCCGCAAGGGTCATGACCAGCGCGGCTGCGAGTGTCGTTGATCTCATCGTCCGATTCTGTCAGTAATCCCTGCAAGGTAGCGACGCGGGGCTACTAACATCTGCTTCCCCCTGCGGACCGAAACATGGCTGAGCGCATCCTTTTTCCTGAACTCGACAAAGAACTCGAACAGCTGAAGTACGCGCGCGCTTGTCGTGACCAAATGATCGCGGCGTTCGAACGGGTTGACCCCGACAGTTCGGCCGACGACATCACCAAGGAGTACATCGAGGTCACCGTTGCCGAGGCGCTACAAGATCTGCGTACGCCGGGTGCCGGAGACTTCTTCGGTCGTATCGACGAAGACAACGACCGTTGGTATATCGGTCGGCGGCACATCGAAGATCAGCGTCATGATCCGGTGGTCATCGACTGGCGAGCACCCATCGCTGCGCCGTTCTACCGGGCCACATCTGTCGACCCATTGGGTGTGAAACATCGTCGCCGCTTCACATTGGCCGATGGTGAGATCACGGCCTATCTCGATGAGCAACTCGACGATCCAGATGCCGCTGGTGCCGCGTCGGGCATTCCCGATCCCGTGCTCGCCGAGATCGGTGCGGCACGTACCGGCGCGATGCGCGAAATCGTCGCCACCATTCAGGCCGAACAAGACGTGGTGATCCGCGCCCCAATGCAACAGGCGCTCATTGTGCAAGGCGGCCCGGGCACCGGCAAGACAGCTGTTGGTCTGCACCGCGCCGCGTACTTGTTGTTCGAGCATCGCCGCCAGTTGGCACGCGATGGCGTGCTGGTGGTGGGCCCCAACAAAGTGTTCCTCGACTACATCGGCAACGTGTTGCCGTCGCTTGGCGAGCGCAGTGTTCAACAGCGAACCGTGCTCGATCTGTGTGTGCCGCGTATCGAGATAGGTGGGCGCGATTCGGTAGAGATGGCCCGACTCAAAGGCGACCCGCGCATGCTCGCCGTGTTGCAACGCGCAGTGCGTGGTGGCGTGCGCGCCCCCAACGAACCTGTTCGCATCCCAATGGGTGCGCGTACGTTGGTTATCGAGCCTGATGAGTTTGCGGCGTGGATCGAGACGGCCCTTGGTGGCTCTGCGGTCACGAGGCCTTTGAACCGCCGCCGCGATGCGCTGAAGGCGATTGCCCAACAAGACCTGATGCGCCGTACCGAAAAAGAAGACGCTTGGGCGAAGGCCACGGTGTTGCGCGATGCGCTGACTGCAGCGTGGCCTGTGCAGCAACCCAAGACGGTGCTGCAGCGCTTGTTCAGCATCGACACTGTGATGGCCGCTGCCGCCGACGGCATCTTGACCGCCGCCGAGCAGAGCGATTTGTTGCGACTCGGTAAGCCGGGCTCGAAGAGCAGGCCGTGGACTCCGGCCGATCAGCTGTTGCTCGACGAGACGAATTCATTGCTGAATGGGCCGCCGTTTCAGTTTGGTCATGTGGTGGTCGACGAAGCGCAAGACCAGTCGGCTGTGGGCTTGCGTGTCATTGGCCGTCGCAGCCCTACGGGGTCGTTCACGATTCTCGGCGACCTCGCCCAGAGCACAACTCCGGCGGGGCAACAGAATTGGCCCGCGGTCGCGCAGTATCTCGGCGCGACCGACTACGAAGTTGCGCATCTCACCATCGGATACCGCGTGCCCGAACAGGTGCTCACGGTCGCCAATCTGTTGCTCGCGTTCACCGGAGTCGACACCGTGGCAAGCCGCAGTGTGCGTCTCGACGGCGAGGCGCCGACGATGCGAGTAGCCGAAAGTGCCGACCTCGCCGAGGCAGTTGCGCAGGAAGTACTCATCGCTCGGCATCGTCATGTGCTCACCGGCGTGGTTGCGCCGCGACGGTTACACGAAGCGATCGCATCAAGCCTGGCCGCTCATTCGCTCGAGGCAGTAGAGCGGGTGCAAGACCTACAGCGGTCACACATTCCGGTGTTTACTGCCGAAGACGTGAAGGGTCTTGAGTTCGACGCAGTTGTCGTGGTGAACCCGGCCGAGGTTTTCGATGGTTCTGCGCGTGGAGCACGCCTGCTCTACGTGGCAATGACCCGCGCTGTACAGGTGCTGCGGATGGTCGGCGATACAGCCTTCGACGCCGAGGCGTTGTAACGTCGCAACCAATAACCAACTCGTCTCGTCAAACTTGGGAGCCACCGTGAAGACCAAAGCGGCAATTCTGTGGGAAATCAATACGCCTTGGAGCGTCGAAGAGATCGACCTCGATCCGCCAGGCCCAGGCGAAGTGTTGGTGAAGCTTGCTGCGTCGGGCATGTGCCACAGCGACGAGCATCTCGTTACGGGTGACCTTCCGTTTGGTCTGCCAATCATTGGCGGCCACGAGGGTGCCGGCGTTGTGCAAGAAGTTGGCGCTGGTGTCAGCTGGCTGGCTCCTGGCGACCATGTCGTGTTCGGGTTCATCCCCAGCTGCGGCCGTTGCGCAAGCTGTTCTACAGGCCATCAGAACCTGTGCGACCTCGGTGCTCTCATGGGTCTCGGCCGTCAGATCACCGATGGCGGAAGCCGTCACCATGCCCGTGGGCAAGACCTCGGCATCATGTGCATCCTTGGCACCTTTGGTCATCACACCGTGGTGAACGAGGCCAGCTGCATCAAGATCGACAAAGACGTTCCGCTCGATCGAGCGTGCCTGCTTGGCTGCGGCGTCGTCACCGGTTGGGGCAGTGCTGTGTACGCAGCCGAGGTCAAAGCTGGCGACACCGTGGCAGTGGTCGGTGCCGGTGGCATTGGCTCAAACGCAATTCAGGGGGCTCGACTTGCCGGCGCCAAGCGAATCATCGCGATCGACCCAGTTGAGTTCAAGCGTGAGAAGGCAATGGAGTTCGGCGCCACCCACACTGCGGCCAGCATGGCCGAGGCGATGCCGCTCATCCAAGAGCTCACGTGGGGCACGATGGCCAACAAGGTCATCATGACCATGGGCGTTGGGTCGGGCGAAGTGATTGGCGAAGCGTTGGCTCTCACCGCCAAGCGCGGCCGTGTTGTAGTCACCAACATCCATCCAGCTATGGAATACAGCGCCAGCATGAGCCTGCTCGACCTCACCTTGATGGAGAAGCAACTCGTTGGTTCGCTGTTTGGGTCGGGCAACCCACGCTCCGACATTCCCAAGCTGATGGGCCTGTACCGCGACGGTCTGCTCGACCTCGATGGCTTGGTCACCGCCGAGTACCCACTCGAAGGTATTAACGAGGGTTACGACGCAATGCGTGCCGGAACCAACATTCGCGGCGTCCTCAAGTACGACTGAGTTCTTGTCGAACCCCGAGCGAGCGTTAGATTGCAAATATTCGCCGAGTGAGGGGTAGTGAGTTATGAAGTCACGCGCAGCAG
>Ga0194055_10000828_pt1 | contig 25068 bp, 15 predicted proteins | sample SepL449m_MetaG_FD_155482 | JGI IMG/M metagenome (GOLD analysis project Ga0194055, IMG submission 155482) | Anoxic zone freshwater microbial communities from boreal shield lake in IISD Experimental Lakes Area, Ontario, Canada - Sep2016-L442-9m | ecosystem: Environmental > Aquatic > Freshwater >... | reverse complement strand
AAGTATGCCGACGCGCATGGCTTCGCGAACGAGATCGGCGGACAAACCATCGATGACCAGTTCCAACGCAGCGCTGGTTTCGGAAAGGACCTGAGACTTTAGTGTCTCTCTCAAGGTCGGGCAAAAAGCATCGTTCGTGGATGCCGTCAATGTTTTGTACTTAGATCCTACTTTCGAACCACTGCGAGCAACACCTCCTGGAAAGGGAGTAATGCAGCCGCGAACTTTCTTGATGGCTCGGACGGCGGAGTCGCACGCGTGCAACGCGCCGTGAATGGTTTCTGCAAGCACCAAAAAATTGCCTCCACCGACCGCATGGGTGCGAGACACCGAATCCTGGCAAACAAACTCGCCGTCCATAACCGGAATGCGCCAGTATTTCTCATCTCCGATGCGTTTCGAAATTTGATGACCATCACCGAAGTATCGCAACTTGGAGCCCATCGCGATTTTTTTCTCGCTATCGATTCCACTGAAGACCGATGTGCTCGGACAAGTCAGCACGCATTGGCCAACGCGGCGAATCAGTTGTTTCTCCAATTCAGTCCCGGAGACACTAAACATCAGGACGGAAACACCAGGCCGGCCATCCGGGGTTTGTGAGGGTTCAAGTGATTGTTCGATGCCTGCTTCGACTCCACAACCAATGACACTGGTTGCGAATCCCGTCATGGCTTCTGCCGACCGACGAGCCCAAGAGTGTTCAGCGGCCGTGATGATGATTCGAGTGGCCGTCATATCAAAGGCTTCTGCGAATGTATCCTCAATCTCGATCCCATTGATTTGCATGACGGAATTGGAACTCACAATCGAGAAAGAAAAGAACACTAGGCATCTGGTAGGGGGCCCCTTCAATAGACCATAATACTATCACTTTACGAAATCCGATGAGGGCAGGGGGAGATCGCGCCGCGATGGGAAATTTTCAAATCGGATTCCAGTATCCTTCCATGCTTTTTCTGTTGGTCTTGATTCCAATCGCATGGTGGATCGGGATGCGATCGCTGGCGGGCTTGGGACCCGTTCGACGGGTGTTAGCCCTGGTACTCCGATCGCTCGTTTTGCTGCTGGTCATTCTTGCTCTCTCTGGGGTGCAATGGATCTGGTCAAGCGAACGGCAAACGGTGATTTTTTTGTTGGACCAAAGCGATTCGATTCCCATTGCCAAGCGGCAATTGATGTTGCGATATGCGGTCGAGAGTGTGAAGTCGCACCGCAACAAGCGTCGCGAGGATCGCGCTGGACTAATCGTTTTTGGGCGGGAAGCTTCGATCGAGATTCCTCCTTTGGATGAGAATTTGCCCCCGCTTAGCAAGCCGGAGAGTAATTTTGGAAAGACGGACGCCACCAATTTGGAAGGGGCATTAAAGCTCGCGGCCGCAAGTTTCCTGGAGGATTCGGCCAAGCGAGTCGTCATTCTCACCGACGGCAATCAGACTCTCGGCTCAGCCGAGTCGTTCGCCAAACAGCTTGTCGACTCGGGTGTTGGTATCGATGTGGTTCCGGTCCGGTTGGATGCTTCGACCGAAGTATTGGTCGAAAAGATCGATGTTCCGGGTTATGTGCGGCAAGGACAAATGGTCGATGCCCGTGTCGTGATCAATCGCTATCGAGAAAAAGGCGCGCCGGACGAAGCCATCGATGGCAGGTTGCGCGTCGTTCGCCGTTTTGGAAACCAATCGGATGTCCTGGTAGATGCCCCGTACACCTTGGATCGAGATGTTAATGTTGTGCCGATTCCGCATCGTATCGAAGAGACTGCCGGTTACACGTACGAAGCTGAGTTCACGGTCGATGACGCCACCAAAGACACGATCGTTCAGAACAATCGAGCGACCGCATTTACGTATGCGCGAGGGCGTGGGCGAGTCATGCTCATCGAGGATTCCAACAATCCCGGCAACTACGATATGCTCGTGGAAGCATTGCGGCGCAGCGACATCGATGTGGATGTTCGCAATACAAACACACTTTTCACAAGTTTGGTGGAATTGCAGAGCTATGACAGTGTGATCATGGCTGGAGTACCACGGTCGAGCGGCGAGGATGTGACTCAAATCGTCTCAATCACGAACGAGCAGATCGAAATGCTGGTTCAAAGTGTGCAGCAGTTTGGGATGGGCCTGCTGATGCTGGGAGGCCCCGAGGCATTTGGAGCAGGAGGATGGACAAATACCAAACTCGAAGAAGCAATGCCCGTTAACTTCGCCATCAAGAACTCTAAAGTTAAAGCGGTCGGAGCCTTGGCGATGGTAATGCACGCCTCGGAGATGGCGGAGGGGAACCATTGGCAAAAAATGATTAGCAAGTCCGCATTGGAGGCTCTCGGTCCCGAAGATTATTGCGGCGTGATTCATTACGACATGTCGGGTGATAAATGGTTGTGGGAAAAGGATAACAGTGGCTTGCAAAAAGTGGGTGAAAATCGGTCGATGATGAAGTCTCGACTTCAGCGCATGGTGCCCGGGGATATGCCTGCCTTCGATTCGTCATTGCGATTGGCGATCAAATCCTTGAAAACGGTTCCGGCTTCTGTTAAGCACATGATCGTTATCAGCGACGGAGATCCCACGCCTGCGACCAACAGTGTTTTGGCCGAATATGTCACTGCAAAGATCAAGATCTCGACCGTCGCTGTCGGGGCGCATGGAACGGTGGGTACGGCGGAACTCAAGCGTATCGCCAATCGAACGGGTGGAAACTATTACGTGGTGACGAATGCAGCTGCGTTGCCCAAGATTTTTATGCGCGAGGCGAGACGCGTGGCTCGTCCGTTGGTGTTTGAGCCCGAGGGGGGAGTTTCCCCCAGTATCCAACTCCCAGGGCATGAAGTGATGTCCGGCATCACCGGACCGTTGCCTCGCATCAGCGGATTCGTTTTGACTGAGCGCAAGGATAGTCCATTGGTGGAAGTGCCTTTGTTGTCACCCATGCCCGAAGAATCGGAGACTGCTTCTTTGTTGGCGACCTGGAATTATGGATTGGGGAGAACAGCGGTCTTCACATCCGACGCAGGCAAGCGATGGGCGAACGATTGGGTAGGTTCCACCTACTACGACCAGTTCTTCTCTCAATTGGTGCGATGGACGATGCGAACCCAAAACGACGATGGAAAGTATTCCGTTGCAACCCAAGTCAAAGATGGCCGGGTGCAGATTATCGTCAACGCACTCGATGCGAACGATCAGTTTCTCAACTTTCTCGATATGAACGCAACGGCGATTGGTCCCGATCTCAAGCCGATGACGCTCCCACTTCGGCAGCAAGCACCCGGGCGCTACGTCGGCGAATTTGTACCTGAAGGGGCTGGAAGCTATATGGTCAGCGTGAATCCCGGATCGGGGAGAGCCACCATGACGACCGGCGTCACAGTCCCCTTTTCCGATGAGTACCGCGTGCGACAAGCCAATATGCGATTGTTGGAAGAACTGGCGGAGCAAAAGCCGCTGGGAGGTGAACAGGGAATGCTGATGCCCCCTTTGGAAAGCGATAGTTTGGAAGAGATTGTCAAGATAGATACCTATCGCGCTGGCATTCCCTCCGCAAAGAGTCTTAAAGATGTTTGGCCGATTGCGTTGCTGTTGGGTTCCACCCTCTTTTTTGCCGATGTTTTTGTGAGACGAGTCGCCTTGGATCTTGGAAAGCCGCTCAGGAAAATGGCTCAATGGATTCAGCGTTCTCGCCACACCGAAGTCGATGAAAAACGTCAAGCCAGTCTCGATCGATTGCGGTCGAGCAAGTCCCAGGTTTCCGGGGAACTCGATCGACAGCGGGCGAGCGCTTCTTTTGAGATACCTGATCCAGCCACTTCGGAAGTTCCCTCTGCGAACCAGCCCTCAGGGCTCGATCGCTTTGGAAGCGAGACCAGTCGGCAAGCAGGACCTTCGGCACGATCCGCGCCTCCAAGTATGCAAACGGACGACGAACAGAGCTACACTTCCCGTCTGTTGGAAGCCAAGCGTCAAGCCAAGAAGAAACAATAGAAACAATAGATACGACCCTTTCGAATTGGAAAGAACGGACCCCTATGAGCAACGTGGCAGAATCGATGCAACAAGAAGCAGAGCGGTTTCGCGAGCGATATTCCGCAGTTCGGCAGCAGATCGGTCGAGTGATCGTCGGGCACGATGAAATCGTCAATGGAGTTCTGACAGCGATATTTGTAGGTGGTCATTGCCTTTTGGAGGGGGTACCAGGGTTGGGCAAGACAATGCTCATCCGAACTCTTTCCGAGACATTGTCATTGGATTTCAATCGGGTCCAATTCACGCCTGACCTGATGCCGTCGGATATTCTCGGTACCAACATGATCGTCGAGAACGATGGACGAAGGGAATTTCAGTTTCAGAAGGGGCCGATCTTTACGCAGATTTGCTTGGCAGACGAAATCAACCGGGCGACTCCGAAGACACAATCCGCCTTGCTCGAGACCATGCAGGAAGGAACGGTCACGGTGTCAGGAACTCGCTATGAGTTAAAGAAACCTTTTTTTGTGTTGGCCACCCAGAACCCGATCGAACAAGAAGGAACGTATCCCCTGCCGGAGGCGCAGTTGGACCGTTTCTTATTCAAGTTGGTGGTGGGTTATTCCAGTCGCGAAGAACTCAACACCATCATTGATCGGACGACCCGAGGGGTTACGATCACACCAGAGAAATCAATGGATGGTGAGGAGATCTTGCACTGGCAAAAGTTGGTGCGACAAGTCGTTTTGGCGAAGCATGTTCAGGATTATGTGGCGAGGCTGATCCTAGCTACGCATCCCGGTGGAACTTTGGCTCCCGATGTCACGAACCAGTACATTCGATGGGGGGCAAGCCCTCGCGGGGCACAGACGATCGCGCTGGCTTCGAAAGTGCGAGCTTTGCTCGACGGCCGATACAACGTCAGTTTTGAAGACGTCCGTCGCGTGTTCTTGCCTTCCCTCCGACATCGCGTGTTATTGAATTTCGAAGCCCAAGCGGAAGGGATCGAAGTCGATCGAGTACTCCTGGATTTGCTGGAGAAAGTCAATGAGCGTGCGGAAGATGTGTAACGCGAGTTCGGCATGGCAATGGGTCGCGGTTCGAAAAAAAATCGGATTTGCCATGTTTGCCCTGTTGGCTTGGATCGATGGTACCTGCGTGTTGGGAATAGCCGCTCACGGCCAGGAGGCATTTGAAAAAGATGACGTGGATGCAGCGGTTTCGCGTGCGATTCAGTATCTCGTCACGCAACAGAAGCCGAACGGATCTATCACCGATCGGGGTAGTGAGAATGCGATGACAGCTCTGGCCATCATGGCGATGGCATCTGTTGGCCACCAACCTGCCGATTCGAGCGCCGAAGGGGTTGCCATGGCTCGCGGGCTCAAGTACCTACTCAGCGAAGGTCGACAGGACAAGGCTGGGTACTTCGGCGCAGCAGATGGTTCAAGGATGTACGGGCACGGCATCGTTTCGCTGATGTTGACTGAGATGCTCGGCATGACATTGAATGAAGGAATGGATGAAGAAGTCCATACTTCCGCGCAAAAGGCCATCGATTTGATCGTGCGGAGCCAACGGGTGAAAAAAGGGGTCAACGCACGTGGGGGATGGAGATACACGCCGGATGCAGGAGACAGCGATCTCTCGGTGTCGGTCTGGCAACTGATGGCGCTCCGGAGTGCAAAAAACGATGGATTGGATGTTTCCTCGAAGACGATTGAAGACGCTGTAGGTTACTTGAAACGATCGTTTTCGTCTCCATTGGATTCGAAAGGAACGCCTCGCGATGCCAAGAATGGTTTCACGTACGAAGCCAATGGGGGCGGGCCGACGTTTACGATGACCTCGGCAGGGCTTTTGGCGATGCAAGTCTGCGGTCAATACGACTCGCCGTTGGTGTCAGGGGCGGCGGATTGGTTGCTCGAACATCCACCGAATTGGAACGAACGATTCATTCTGTACGGACTGTATTACTTTGCCCAAGGGATGCATCAGCGAGGTGGCGATCATGCCGAGAGGGCCGCCAAAATCGTCTCGGAATTGCTACTATCCAAGCAAAAGCAAAATGGCGCTTGGGAATCTTCTGGAGGAGAAGAGCAAAACGCGGGATCGGTCTATTGCACTTCCATGGCCGTCCTTAGCCTTTCCGTCAAATACCATTATCTGCCGATCTATCAGCGTTAGTTCAGATATCGCGGTGTTCGCCGTTATCGAGCCGGATAATGGTGATCGATTATTCCTGGTTCGTCTTCGCACCCAACGCAGCGTTTGTTGTCGCAGAAAGATCCTGTGCGACTAGTCTGCGTTCATTCCCCGTCAAATAAACAACGGCTCCGATCAATGCGATCACCACCAAGATCGCGCGATACGTTGTCGCAACGACCAAGCCGGAGAATGCACTGGATACTTCGGGGATTTCCGCAAAGAGGGTTTGAATCAAAAGCTCTTGAATACCAACGCCACCCGGCGTGATGGGCAAAGTGGCTGCAGCCATAGCGGGGGGAATGGCTTGAAAGTGTTGAGCTAACGTCGGTATCAGGTTCGGCTCAGAGTGATAGAGCGCAATGGAGATCAGCCAGCAAGAAGTTGTCAGCAATGAATGTACCATCAGGGAGGTCACAATCATTTGAACGACGAGCCATGGCCGGCCGTAAAAGACCATGCATGAATTAGCAACACGAAAAACGATTTGGCCTATCCATGGCAGTTTTTGGAATCGATGGGTTGGAAGCCATCGACCGAAAAGGAGAACGAGCAGCAGGGCAAGAGAGCCCAGTGCGCTGAGCGTCAGTGCGGCCGACCAGATCCATCGCATGGTTGGCGAGAGTGCAGTCGCTAGCGACAGGCTGAAGGAGGCAACGAGAACTAATCCGAGCAGGCCAATCGCGCGATCCACCAGCACGGATGTCACGACCTCGGTGCGTTTTCCTGGGGCTAAGCGTGCGGCCGCGACCGCTTTGAACACATCTCCTCCCACCGATCCGACGCTAACCATGTTGAGGGTCGATCCGAGAAATCCGAGTCGACATGCTTCGATCAGACGCATGGGAAGCCCGAGGGCTCCAAGCAGAATCTTCCATCTCCAAAAGCTTACCAGGTGAGCGAGCAAGGCTGTGCTGAGGGCGAGAAAGAGAAAACGCCAATCCTTGGATGCCGACAGGAGAGGGCGCCAATGATTCTCGGGGAATCGATAGAGAATCCATCCCAAAACCATTGCGACGGCAATGATTTTTAGGGATGGAATGAGAAACGCGGGGAGGCGGTTGGGATGCATGATGAAGGATGAATGCAAAAACCTCGGCACGCAGGAAGGCATACCGAGGTTCGCAATTCTGAAAGATCGAAATTAAAATTCGAGTTCCGACAGAGGGCGCAATCCAGTGCGACCGTCGACATCCATGCGACGCACGAGAATCAGCCCCGAATCGCTTTTGCCAATTCGCTTGCTCGGGCCGTGCTTTCCCAAGTGAACTCTGGCTCATTGCGGCCGAAGTGACCACCGGCGGAAGTTTTGCGATAGATGGGGCGGCGCAAATCGAGGTACTCGATAATGCCGCGCGGGGTCAGGTCGAAGAAAGTCTGCACAACCTCGCAAATCCTTTCGTCGCTGACTTTGCCCGAGCCCTGAGTATCCACGCGTACGCTGACCGGCTTGCTGACGCCAATGGCATAGGCGACTTGAACCTCGCATCGATCGGCGACTCCCGAAGCGACGATATTCTTTGCCACGTGGCGAGCCATGTAAGCAGCGCTACGGTCAACCTTGGTCGGGTCTTTGCCGCTGAACGCACCACCGCCATGTCGCCCCCAACCACCGTAGGTATCTACGATGATCTTTCGGCCGGTCAGCCCACTATCGCCATGAGGTCCGCCGATCACGAAGTTTCCAGTTGGATTGATGTGATAAACGATATCCGGCGAAAGCAATTTCGGGGGAATCAGCGGCTTGATGATTTTCTCGATGACGAATTCGCGAATTTCCTTTTGCGAAACATCGGGACTATGTTGCGTGGAAACCACCACGTTATTAATCCCAATCGGTGTGAACTCGTCGTAAATGACAGAGACCTGACTCTTCGAATCGGGTCGAAGCCAGTCCACTTCTTTATTAAATCGGGCTTCCGTCAATCGATTGGTGATGCGATGGGCCAATGCGATTGGCAACGGCATCAGTTCCGGCGTATCGTTGCAGGCGTAGCCGAACATCAAGCCTTGGTCTCCGGCGCCGATGTCCTTGCCGCTGTCCGAATCGTCGTTGACACCTACTGCGATATCTGGACTCTGACGGTCCAAGGCGACCATAACGTTGCAGGATTTACCATTGATGCCCCACTCATCATCGACGTAACCAACATCGACGATGGCTTCTCGCACGATATCTGCATAGTTGACGATGGCCTTGGTTGTGATCTCACCAACGATCAATGCCAGGCCCGTTGTGACGACCGTCTCGCAAGCAACGCGACTCATTGGGTCCTGTGCGAGAAGTGCGTCGAGGACGCTATCGGAAATGCGGTCAGCCAGTTTATCTGGGTGCCCCATGGAAACGGATTCACTCGTAAAAACGTACTTGCCTGATGCCACCGAAGGACCTCCCGTGAGGGAAACAACGAAAGAGACGAAAACAAAAATCGCGACAATCCACCCTGGTTTCGCGGGCCCCTAGTTTACAGACAATCAATGATTCTGAGAGGGGGTCCGATGGTAGATTTCCAGTGTCTCCGCTCCTGGCGATGAGAGCCGCCGTGAAGTTTCAAGGGCCTGCTCTCTCTCTCGCGCGTTGACTTTCTGTGACTTTCCATAAATTGGCATTGGGCGGCCAAATCGATTCCATCGCATTCGACGGCGGATACTCACTGTCATGGAATCGCCAAATGCTTCGGAGATAGGTTGCAAACGAAGGCCGATTGCCGTTTTGCATGCCTGAATGCCCTACAGCATGGATGAAGAACAAGGTTGGGCAAACCGAGGCTCTTTTTGCACGGATACGCTTCGCAGCGTCTGGGAGCAGCGTCTGGGAATCGACTTTTCCTGGGTGCTTGGTTTTCGATGTCAGGGGACCCAGTTGTTTTGTTTCCGCTGGGGCTTCGTTCCCATCGAGGGAATCGAGTACGATATCCGGCTCTGGAGGTAAGCCTGTGGATTCGGGCCGAAACCGTCAATCGTCTTTTGCGTTCGATGTTTCGGAGTAATGATGTCCATGGTGCCTAAATGCAAATTCCGCCAGCATCTGGGTCTCGTCGCTGCTGTTTCCATTGCTTTGGCGACATCCGTTGTGTGGATGGCGGAACGGAATCAAGCGACTGCAAGCGGCGCCAAGGTTTTGCCGTTCGAGGACAAGGATGTTCTTCACGAAGTCCTTTCTGCGCAAGCGGTCGCTTGGAATCAGGGGGACATTCCCACCTTCATGCAAGCCTACTGGAACAGTCCTGACCTAAGTTTCAGTTCGGGAGGTGCAACTACTCATGGCTGGGAGGCCACGCGAAAACGTTATCTGGATCGATACCCGGATCGGGCGACGATGGGGGAGTTGACCTTTAGTGATTTGGAGACGAAGTTGTTGGGCGACCATGCCGCTCTCACGCTTGGGAGGTGGCATTTAAAACGAGCCGAACCAATCGGTGGTAATTTTTCACTCGTCTGGCAGAAGCTGGGCGGCCGATGGGTTATCGTGCATGACCATACTTCTGTGACACCCGCTGCCAAGTGACCGTGACGGTCTATCGACCCTATGCCTCAGATCCAAATTCAAGATCTTTCGATCGGTTATCGTGGCCCACTTCTATTGGATCGCGTTTCTGCGCGTGTCGAACGAGGAGAAAAAATCGGACTGCTGGGACGCAACGGAGCAGGAAAAACGACGTTGCTACGGTTATTGGGGGGCGTGGAGAAACCGGATGCTGGAACCATTGAGTTCGAAGCTGGAACGAGGATAGCCTGGGTTCCGCAAGACGTGCCAGAAGGAATCTCCGGAACGATCGAACACGTCGTTGCCCAGGGTATGCCCGAGGAACTGTCGGACGTCGAAAATCATTGGAAGCGCGAGCAGCAATTGGAACGGATCTTTGATCAATTGCAGCTTCAGCCCGATTCTGAATTTACGGAGCTTTCCACAGGCCTGCAGCGCAGGACCCTGATCGGACGAGCCATGGCTGGGGCGCCCGACGTGTTGCTGTTGGATGAACCTACGAACCATTTGGATATCGATGCCATCACATGGATGGAAGGGTATCTTGCAAACCTCTCCTCGACCCTGCTTTTCGTCACCCACGATCGAGCGTTTTTAACTCGATTGGCGACCCGGATTCTCGAAATTGATCGAGGTCGACTGTTCGACTGGACGTGTGATTATCCTACCTTTCTTCAACGCAAAGAATTGGCGCTCCAAGCGCAAGAGAAGCAGGATGCACTCTTTGATAAGAGGTTGGCAGAAGAAGAGGCGTGGATTCGGACAGGGGTCAAGGCGCGGCGAACTCGCAACGAAGGGCGAGTACGCCGTCTCGAAGATATGCGCCGCGCTCGATTGCAGAGACCCTCGCGGACCGGCACGATGAAGCTCAATATCGATTCGGGCGAACGTAGCGGCATGTTGGTTTGCGATCTCGAAGGGGCATCGTTTGGTTATGGCGATAAATGCATCGTGCCACCGCTCGATTTGACGATCATGCGAGGAGACAAAATCGGAATACTGGGAAGAAATGGAGTTGGAAAATCGACCTTGCTTCGCGGCCTGTTGGGGCAACTAGCCCCGTTGCAAGGAAGCATTCGAATGGGAACGAAATTGGAACTGGCTTACTTTGACCAGACGCGCGAGGTCTTAGATCCAGAGCAAACGGCGGAGGAAAACGTCGGGGTCGGGCGTACTACCATCACCGTCGCTGGGCGTTCGAAACACGTCATTGGATACTTGCAAGATTTTCTGTTCACGCCAGAACAAGCTCGATCCAAGATTCAATTTTTGTCGGGAGGGCAGCGCAATCGATTGTTGCTGGCCAAACTTTTCGCACAATCCGCCAACTTGCTGGTGATGGACGAACCTACCAACGATTTGGATTCGGAGTCGCTGGAATTGCTCGAAGAGAAATTGGTCGAATACGAAGGAACGTTGCTCGTGGTCAGTCACGACCGAGCATTCCTGAACAATGTCGTCACCAGCATGATCGTTTTTGAGGAGCAAGGGATCAAAGAATATGTCGGTGGTTACGACGATTGGCTGAGGCAACGTTCTTCCGCCATTAAGAATCCTACCTCTAGCGATCGGCCCTCCGGCAAAGGGAAATCCGCCACGATGAAAGGCTCGGGAGCATCATCAACGACGACGAAAACCGAAACGAAAAAGCTGAGTTTCAAGGAAAAGCAGGAACTCGGTGGCTTGCCTGCCAAGATTGAAGCTTTGGAAGGGGAGCAAGCAAAGCTGAATGCTTTGAGGAGTGAGCCCGAGTATTACCGACAGTCGCCAGACATACTTGCCCGCGACCAGAAGTTGCAGGACAAGCTGGAAAACTCCCTCACCAGTGCCTATGCACGCTGGGATGAATTGGCGAAGCGGGATGTCGTGTGATCGCTATTGTGCAGATGGATTTTTATGCTGACCATGGCCACGCTTTGCCAAGGGATTGCTGTTGGAATGTATGCAATTGAGCGATACCCGATTTGGCAAGTGTGATCAGTTGTGCTAGCTCCAATTCGTCGAAGGTGCATTCTTCCCCTGTCCCTTGGATTTCGACGAAACGATTTCGCCCGGTCATCACGACATTCATGTCGACATCCGCTCGCACATCCTTCTCATAGTCCAAATCCAAAGTGGGTTTGCCATCGACGATCCCAACGCTGATGGCGGCGACCGAATCTCGTAGTGGGTACTGATCGATTGGAACCCCTTGGAACACCGTATTGACTGCATCGATCAGGGCAATCATCCCTCCGGTGATCGCCGCCGTGCGTGTACCCCCATCGGCTTGTAAAACATCGCAATCGATCGTCAACGATCGTTCGCCGAGCTTGGTTAAGTCCGCGATTGCACGAAAAGAACGTCCTATCAGCCTTTGAATCTCGGTCGTTCTCCCGTCGACTTTACCGTTTCTTTCACGCGCTTTGCGTTGTGGAGTGCTGCCGGGCAACATGTTGTATTCAGCGGTAATCCATCCTTTGCCTTTGCCGACCAGCCAATCTGGGACTTTGTTTTCGAGGCTGGCGGTGCAGAGCACGACGGTGTCGCCACTGCTGTACAGGACGCTTCCTGGAGTCTGCTTGGTGAAGCCACGTTCAACGCGAACGGGGCGGATGTTGGAAGAGTGGTTCATGCGTTTATGGGCTAGCGAGTTCGTGAAAGCGAGAACGTTGAAAGGGTTTTGAAAGGAACTGGAATCAACTGCGTGAGTTTGGAAGAACGTCCAATGGGGTCGAGGTGGACGTTTGAAATCTTATGGGCAGGACACAACGGAACGTGCTGCCTTGACCCAGCTGGCTGCTGAGGGAGATATCACCACCGAGCAAACGACAAAGTTCCCGCACGATCGACAAACCCAGACCGGTGCCGGAATGCTCCCGCGTCAACGAATCTTGCCCTCCGGCAGAAGTGGCTTGACGGAATTTCTCGAAGATGACTTCGTGTTCATGCGGAGCGATACCGACGCCTGTATCCGCCACCGAAACGAAAAAGTCCTGGTCGCTGAGCCAATCGCAATTGATCGTGACCAAACCTCCCTCCGGTGTGAATTTGATGGCGTTCGAAAGCAGATTGGTAAGGATTTGCGCGAACTTGCCCTGGTCCTGAAAAATCATCATATCGCACTGATTCGAGTCGACTTGGATGTCGATGTTTTTGTCTTCGGCCATTTTGCGAAAGAGTTCGATTTGGCCTTGAATCACGGCGATCAGATTGAATTCGGTGGGGCGTACTTCCATCTTGCCTGCTTCGACTTTTGCCAAGTCGAGAATGTCATTAATCATCTCGAGCAGGATTCGACCGCTGTTCTGAATGTTGGAAACCCAGCGACGCTGTTTATCGGTCAGTATTTCGATGCCGCTAAGGACTTCGCTGAATCCGAGGATACTGTTGAGGGGCGTTCGCAATTCATGGCTCATGCTGGCGAGGAATTCACCCTTGAGCCGATTGGCTTCAAAAAGCTGCAAGTTGAGCGATGCCAAGTCATCGACTTGGCTGTCCAGTTTGTCGTTGGCGGTTTGAAGTTGGAATTGGGCTTCCGTCACGTGCCGAAGCATACGATTGAACGAGTCCGAGAGTTCGGAGAATTCATCATCGGTATCCACTCGGAACTGGAGGTTGCTCTTGCCACTGATGATCTCTTCGCTCACGGTTTTGAGTTCCGAGAGAGGGTTGATAACCAGTCTTTTCAATACCCAATGAATGAAAAGAAGGGATAGGGCCAGTGTTGCAATCCCGATCGAAGTTAGCAGCGAGTAGCTCCAGATTCTCCATAAACTTGTCTCCCTGTACGGAATTTGCACTCGCACGACCCGCAGAAGATTGCTTGGTTCTAATGCCGTAATTTTCTCGGTTGCCCGCAGCTTTTCATGGCATTCGTTGCATTTTGTTGCTAAGGAAATGGGATGGTAATAATAATAGAATCCGTCGATAGGACCTTTCTCTTCAAAAATGTATTGGTTTGGATTGGTAAGGCTTGCGATTGGATTGGCATTCACCGAACCACCGGCGATCGGCGCCGCGTCCGAGGATGCGGGAGTAACGTCATCGCTGGCAGTTCGTTCTTTGAATGCCGCAAGAGGGATTATTCGGTCGTTTGCATTCTTTTCGGCCTGATCGGACCAATTCACGCGTTCCTTCATACGTTGCAAACGCTGAAGATCATCATCATGAGCCTCGTTGACCTTCAGCCAACATCCTGGCTCGGGGGCTTTGCCAATGCGGAGGATGGTGCAATTGAATCGCAATAGCCCGAAATCTTCGCGATGGGATTGCATCCACTTGTCTTGATTGGCTCTCGCTTTCGCTTTGATTGCATCATCTTGGGGAAGACTACCAGCTCTTTCTATGTCGCGAGCATCGAACGAAAAGAGACTCAAGCCGATGTAGGAATTCGCAAAATCCCGCGCTGTTTGGCGGGTTGCTTCGATGACCAAGCGTTCGGCCACGAACTGGACGGCAAAGAAACCCAGGACCAACGAGATGAGAAGAGCTAGGCCCAAAAAAAGTAGGCACTTGCGTTCCAACGACCAGCTACCAAACAACGACTTGAGCAGTTTCCTTAGCATGTTGCGGATAGAGTCGCTAATCCCGAACTGCGATAATGAACTGGGTAAGCACGAGTCGTTTTACTCCGATGGCTGCGGCAGGAACAAGGGCATGGTACGGATAGGAAACACTAAATTATCCGTTCAGTCTGGCCATATTGTAAGGGATGCAAGGAAGCTGCACATGCACCCGATGCAAACCCTGCAATCCGCAAGTCCTCTACGCATGCACATCGAAACTATGCGGAATCGCTAATTTTTGCATAGGCGCTCATGTTTACCTAGCCAAAAAAGCCGAACAAACGATAGGTATCCATGGCGACGAGTCCGTTCGTACTGTTTCGTGTCCCCAGCCAAAAACTGGAGGAATCTCCCAGTTGGCCTGGGGCACGCGTCGCAGTTCGATCCGAGCGAGCGAGTGTTGAGTCCCCAGCCTCGCATCCAAGACGTTGAGTTTCGAGATTTGCACCACTATGTCAAAGCCGTTTGCATTCTGGGTTCGCTTTGCGACGATCGTATCTTTGTCGACGATGGCGTCGATCCATGCGACCGCTAACGCATCGTCGTCGAACGGAATCGTGAGGGAGCGATATCCTTTCCCGACGCCACACCGAGCCACATCGGACTGGAGCACACGCTTGGGTGGGATTGTGGCCGTGGGTGGGATGCTTTTAGGTGGTGTGGTGGGTACACACGACCAGATCCTCGTACTGCATGGTCAATCACCAACAACAACTTGGTTGGTCGATTTCGTCGACTACGAGTTCGAGGGGACGGCACGGGAGCCATTGAATTCCGTGCCGTCGATGGTCGAAAATACGCACGTCGTCATCTGCGATACTTCCCCCTACTCATCGAAAACATCGATCTCCGGGGTTCCAAAGGGAGGCGACGATTGGGATCTGTTTACCAATCCGGGGACGAAGCCACCTGCATCCCCAATCTTTGAAGATCCGATGGCCCAGTATCGGGCGCCCTCCGTCGATGCCATGTTCGGGTCTCCTGTCGATTCCGAACGCAGTGAATTTTTAGTGGGACGAATCGATAGACAAATCGATGGGGAGCCAATGGACGGAGGCTCTCCTGCTGAAGGTGGGAGGAATACTCCAGTACGGGACGAGGCCAGTCCCATTGAGGCTCCAGTCCCCCGTTTGGAGCCGGATCGCATTCCAAGTGCGATGTTGTTCGCAGGTGCTCAAGATTCGGCTGACAAAGATATCTCCGAGATCCATCGCGATGCGTTTCGAGGGGCCGAGTATCGAGTCTGGAACGACAATACCGGCACGTTCTCAGTCACGGCTCGGGTTGCCATCATCTTTGAAGATTGTGTCCGACTACGGAAGGAAAACGGAAGGACTACCACGGTTCCGATGCGCCGCTTGTCAGAAGCGGATCGTCTCTACGTGCAATGGGTCGCAGTCTCGCTGACCCGTCGCGCGACGCAATCGAGCCAGCGCTGAGTGGTCTCGAATCCGAAGGTCTGTCGCAATCCTAAACGCTAGAAGTCCAAATCGCGAGAACTCAAATATCCATTCTTGACCGATAACCACAGGAGCAGTCCTTTTTGCGCGTGGAGTCGGTTGCCCGCTTGCGGAAAAACAATGCTCTGTTTCGAGTCCAATACGGAATCGGTGATTTCGAGTCCTCTGCGTGCCGGCAGGCAATGCATGATCTTGCAATGAGCTGGGGCCAATCGAAGCAATTGCTCGTTGATTTGATAGGGGGCGAACGCCTTCTTGCGGATTTCATTTTCGGCCTCTTGCCCCATGCTCGTCCAAACATCGGTGTAGATGAAATCAGCATGGCGAACCATCGAGGCGATCTCTTCGCTTTGTTCGAAATCGAGCGGACCATAAGCAGATTTCACGGCATCAAGGAAGTCCGCTTTCAACTGGTACGCCTTGGGGCAGGCGAGTCGAAATTTCATGCCAGCCAAATGAGATGCTTTCAGAAGCGATCGGACAACGTTGTTCCCATCTCCCACGAACGTGAGTTGCTTGCCCTGGAGCTGATGATTGTCCGCGTGCTCAAGCATGGTCATGACATCCCCGATGGCTTGGCACGGATGGGAGAGATCGGATAGCCCGTTGATCACCGGTAAAACGTTGTGCTGAGCCAATTCATCGATGGTCGACTGGGAGATGGCTCGACAAACGACAAAATCGCAATACTCCGCCAGAACCCGGACGAAGTCCGAGATCGATTCTCGCTCGCGCCAGCCTGCGTCACTGGTCAAATAGATCGCTGTCCCTCCGAGTTGAGCCATGCCTGCTTCAAAACTGACTCGGGTTCTCAAGCTCGCCTTTTCAAAGATGAGCGCACATGTCCGATTCTTCAATAGATCCGGTCGTTGTCCCATGGCGAGCTTCGACTTCAGTGCGCGCGACCACTGGATGATGGTATGCAAATCATCGCGTGAAAGATCGAACAAAGTCCGAAGGTGCTTCATGTTAGGACGGATTGATTCGTGAAACGGGAGAATTTCGGCTTTGAATGATTTCTGTTCCGACGCCGGCCGTGGTGTAGATTTCTAGCAATAGCGAGTGGCGGAGTTGACCATCGATGATGTGGACTTTCCCTACGCCTCGCTTGAGAGTCGATAGACATGCCTCGACCTTGGGGATCATGCCTCCTGAAATGACGCCGCTTTCGATCAGCGTCTGTGCTTCCTTTGCCGTCATGGAATGGATGACGCTGGCCGCATCGTCTTTGTCGCGACGGACTCCGTTAACATCGCTAATGAAGATGAGTTTTTCCGCTCCGAGGGCTTCAGCGACGGCCATCGCGGCAGTATCTGCATTGACGTTGTACTTTTGGCCCAGCGCATCAATACACATGGAAGGGATCACTGGAATTTGGCTGGTGTAGGTCAAGTTCTCAATGGTTTGACGGTCCACACGGGTGACTTGACCCACGAAACCCAAATCGATGGGGTCTGTCCCCGGTTCCTGGAGCAGAAGTTTTTCTCCAAAGAGAACATTCGTGGTGCGAAAATTGAGATTCATGGCGCGACCACCCAGCCGCTCGACTTCGTCTGCCAGGAATGTATTCAGATCATAAGCTAGGGTCCGTTCGACGATCTCCAGCGTCCTGGCGTCCGTGACCCGGCGACCTTTGATCCAAACCGGTTCGATCGCGGCTTCTTCCATGGCCTTGTTAATCGATGGTCCGCCACCATGCACCACTACCGGCCGCATCCCCACCGTTTCCATGAAGATGATATCGAGCAGCGTGTGTCGCATCGCATCGGGGTTGGCCATCAACGACCCACCCAATTTGATGACCGTGGTCTTTCCGCGAAAGCGACGGATCCAGCCCATGGCTTCGATCAGAGTGTCTGCTTTCTGGATGGCTTCGTTCTGGCTTTCCACTGGGGAACTCATGCGAAATTAGAGAAGTTGATTCAGTCGGTAAAAACGACATCGCCGACACGAGAGAGACCGCGTCGGCGATGATAATTTTCGGATTGGTGGATAAAGGGGTCGCGAATGCGATGGCCGTTGAGGATCGGCCAAAACGCACTAGTGTAGTTGCACGGTATCCGCCGTGTCAATCGACAGCCAGCGAGAAGCCCAGAGAGAAACCCAGAGGGAAGCCGAGAGAAGCGGCATCGAAGCGATGGGTGTCAAGGTGCTGTGGGTGTGATGTCATTCAGCCGCGATCGAGCGGTTTCGACAATTGGTTTTGCCCAAGGCAGGTCGCTGTACAGAAGGAGGATATTCTCATAGAACGCTGTCCGGCGCTGGGGATCGAGATTGGCTTCCGCCCAAACCAACCTTTGTTCCAAGTTCTTACGAGCCTGAGGGACTTCGGAATTCGGGGGGGACTCGAGTAGCCTTGAGCGTGCAAGCCGGACGGAATCCAACAGATTTCGTTGGCTTTTTGACAGTCCTTCCGCATTCTCGAAAATCATCATAAGGGCATTTAGTCGCCGCTCGGCTTGCTCGGGGTCAACACGGGCCAAACGCAGGGCGGCCAGCAGAGGTTGTTCAAGGGAGTCCATTCGTTCGAGCCCTGGATTGGAGGCACGCTTTTCCAATTGTTTGAAAAGGTCGAATGTTCTTGAGTTCTCGACCAGCTGCTTGGCTTGATCGGCGCGCGGATCGTCTGGGTACAGTGTCAAAAAGGTTTCTGCTAGATCGCTTACGGTCAGGAGTTGCTCGTCGTTGCCGGATTGGATGGCAGGAAGGATTTGATTCCAGATCCGATCGGCGCTGGGGGGGCGGGAAAACCAGACGGCGAGCCCGATACAAAGTCCTATGGTCGCCAGCAGCGCAACAATACTAGCGACTTGTTGCCAATGCCATGGTTCCGACTGGGGATTGCGGCCGTGGATGGCTCGATTGCGCTCTTCTTCGGTTGCGACGGTATACGAGTCACGGCGCAGCGGCGTCGATTCCTCATGGTCTTCGCCTTCGCTGGAAGGTACTTCGCGCGTCAAATCATTAGGTCCGGCGATACTATTGCTAGAATCCAATCCGTTGACATCAGGGCCTTTGGGATCGCTTCGGCGGTTGGTGGGCGTATTCTTTTGATGCGAGGACGGTTGCCGTCCGATTCGTGTTGCATCGTTTAGGTTTGGGGCCGACAGATCTGCAATCGAGGGATAATCGCTCATGTCGATGCTGGTTAGGCCCGCATACGGGTCTTGATCTGCCGCGGGTGAGGGTGGAGAGTCATGCTGCTTGTCGGTTTTGGAGCGAGGCGAGTCTCCGTACTTGGTGAGTCCAGCCCGCATCGCCTTGAGTCGGTTACCCACGAGGAAGGCGGTAGGTGGTCGGCTATCTGGATCGCGACTGAGTAGTTCATCGATGAGAATGGCAAAATCGGTTGGCGTTTTTGGTGCCAACTTTTGAACTGGGAGATAAGTTCCATACCTAACGTTGAACAAGATCTCGGGTGTGTTTTTGCCGGTGAATGGAGTTTTTCCGCAGAGAGCCGCGTAGCAGATGGCACCGAATGCATAGAGGTCGCTACGAACAGTGACATCGTTTCCTTCTGCTTGTTCCGGCGACATAAAGTCGGCGGTCCCTACGACGGAACCAGGATTGGTGGATGCGACGGCACCAAAAATTTTCCCGATGCCGAAATCGGTCAACTTGATCACTTCGGTTTTATTGATCATCAGGTTGGCGGTCTTGAGGTCACGGTGGATGATCCCGAAGTCATGCGCATGTTTGAGGGCGCCACAGACATCGATCGCCCAGTCGAGCATGGTCTGCCATTCGAGCCTTTTTTCTCTTTGCAACCTCTGGTGCAGATTCTCGCCATCCACGTATTCCATCACATAAAACAATCGCCCTTTTTCTTCGCCAAATCCGATGATTTGGACGATATTCGGATGTTTCAGGCGAAGAAGCGTGGTGACCTCGGAATCGAACCGACGCCTCATTTGCGTGTCATTTGCGAGATAGTCGGCGATGACCTTGCAGGCCACAGTTTCTTGCGATCGTTCGTGAATCGCTTCGTAAACGACTCCCATCCCTCCACGTCCTAATTCGCGGACGAGACGGTAGGGGCCCATGAATAGAGGTTCTGTTTGCACGAGAAAACGCACTTTGGGAAAAGAAGGCCGATTCGAAATTCTCCGGAGCTCTCGGAAGGAGTCCGAAGAGGGTTCATCCTAACCGATTCACGCATTTGGGGTCGCGATTCGGTCCGGCGGGGCGGCAAAGTCGGACCTATCATTTTTTCGGGAATCGCAGCGTCGGGTTTGAACGGGCCGGGGTATCGAGCCACCTGAATTCCCCTTGACGGACGTCCGATTCGTCTTAAACTCCAACCATTCAGGGCCATTGTTGAAAATGGTCTCCCATGCGGTCGTGGCGAAATTGGCAGACGCGCTAGCTTGAGGGGCTAGTGGTAGAAATACCTTGGAGGTTCGAGCCCTCTCGACCGCACTTTCTTTGGGAAAAACGTTGGACGGCCCACGAATAGCCCCCACGAATAGTTTTGGGGACTCTCCGCTTCTTTCGCGTTCTGTCTCAGTCCTCTCGCGCTTCAACCCATTGCGAAGGGAAATGGCATCGCAATTGTTGGATAGCGATTTCGCCCAGCACGGCAGCGGTGGAAACAGCGGTTTCTACGCGCAATATACGTTCCCCTAAATTAAGCAGCGAGCAGTGGGCAGCGCGGGCCATTTGAATTTCCTCGGAGGTAAATCCACCTTCTGGCCCAACCAGAAAAAGCAATTTCGTAATCGTTTGCTGTTGGTGGCGAACCCTAGCGAGTACCGTGGAGACAAATGAATCGATCGCGACGCCATCGGGGTCGGGATGAAGGACCCAGGATTGGATCTGCGGTTGGCTCTGGAGCCGCTGCATCAATGTTTCAAATTCGATCGCGGCATCGATTTGCATTTTTCGATTGCGATGGCACTGTTTGCATGCTTCGATACCGTAGCGATCGAGTCTCGCAACGGCATCCTCATCGCATTTGGCAACGCTACGCGAGGAATGAAGCGGGATCAACCGATCGACCCCCAGTTCGACCGAGCGTTCCACAACGCTACGTTGCCGGTCTCCTTTAGGAAGGGCGATGGCGAACCACAAACGATCGTCATGGTCACGCGGTGCAAACCGTCTGCCCTGAACATCAATCGAAACAGTCTTTTTGGTGATCGATTCGATGGTTCCAAAGCCCTCATTCCCTCGTCCATCAAAGACCAAAACATCCTCGCCGATGGCAGCTCGAAGGACACGCGCGGCGTGATTGGATTCCGCTTCGTCCAAACGGATACTGCCGGCTTCAGGGATTTCGGAAACATAGAAACGAGGCAAGGACATGCTAGGTTTCTGCGGAAGAAGAAAGCAACGGCGGTTCCGCCCGTTCGGACCCTGTCGAAGAACGATCGACATATTCCGACATTCCCGTTTTTGCGGGAGTGCGAATGCGAAAGATCAACACATAGATCGCGGGCAAATTGACCAGTGTCAAAAAGGTAGCGATGGACAGACCACCCATGATCGACATGGCCATTGGGCCCCAAAATACGCTACTGGTCAATGGGATCATAGCCAGGATTGCAGTGGCCGCCGTCAGGATGACTGGCCTTGCTCGCCGCACGGATGACTCGATGACGGCATCCCATTCGCTCAAACCATGAGCAATATCCTGTTGGATTTGATCGACGAGAATGACGGAGTTGCGCATGTCCATGCCTGCCAGGGAAATCACTCCGAGCAGCGCCACGAATCCAAACGGGGCGTTGAATAGGTGCAATGCAGCCACAGCGCCGATCAATCCTAACGGTGCAATGCCGAAGACGAGAAGCATCTTTCGGAAGTCCTGGAGTTGAGACATCAGCAACGTCAGCATGACGAGAATCATCACCGGGAACAAAGCGAACAGCGCCTTGTTGGCTTTGATGCTTTCTTCGCTCGCTCCCCCCATGTCAATACGATAGCCGAGCGGGAGTCCCTTTCGAAGGGCGTTCATCTCTTTGTCCATGCGAGCGCTAATGTCGGGCGCTTGGACGCCATCGACGACGTCGCAACGCACCGAAAGCATACGCTCCTGGTTGCGTCGATAGACAATGGGTTCTTCGAGGGTGTATTCCAGCTTGCCAATTTGTTGCAGTGGGACGCTTCTGCCGTTGAGGGTAAATAGGGTCATGTCCGCCAATTGATCCAAACTCAATCGTTCTTCGCTGATGGCCCGCGCGACGACGGGAATGATCTCAGTTCTTTCGCGATACTGAGAGATAGTGCTGCCGCTCAACAAGGTTTGAAGCCCCTGTTCGATTTCTTGAGGGGAGAGTCCCAGCAATCGGGCGCGGTCCTGATCGATCTCGACACGAATCGATTTGGCCAGCTCTTCCCATTCGAAATTGACTTGGACTGATGCAGGATCTCGTCGCATCACCTCGCGGACTTCTGCAGCGATGGACCGCACGACTTTCGGGTCCGGGCCCACCACGCGGAACTGAACAGGAAACCCGACCGGCGGTCCGAAATCGAGCCGCATCACGCGGAATGTAGCGTCGGCGAACTCCGGCTTGCCGTCGAGTTCTCGTTGTAGCAAGCTGCGGATCCTCTCCCGGGCGGCAGCGTTAGGCGTTTGGATGACGATCTTTGCAAAGCTAGGGTTGGGCAGGTCCGGGTTCAATGCGAGAAAGAACCGAGCGGATCCAGCCCCAATATACGAAGTGAAGTGCTGGATATCGGAGGCATTGGGATCGTCGCCGTCATGGATTTCCATTTGATCCGAGGTGTCGGTAGAAGATAGATGGGGCTGAATCACGCGCTCGAGTTTTTCCACCATCGCCTGCGTCGCGCCGATAGGTGCCCCTTCGTTCATGCGGATATCGACGAGAAGCTCTCCACGCGAGGAGAGTGGAAAGAACTGTTGCTGCAATCCAGTGAATCCGATCAGCGAAGCGAGGAACATGATCACCGTGATACCGATGATCCAGTACGGACGCGTTACAGAAAATCGAATGATGGACCGAAGCCAGCGGTGAAAGGGGGATTGGAAGTTTTCGTGGTGAGGATGATCCTTCGAGAGATCCGGCAGGAGTTTGTAGCCGAGCAACGGAGTGAACGTGACGGCTACGATCCACGATGTAATCAGTGTGATTCCAACGACCCAAAAAATTCCCCCGGCGTATTCCCCGGCAGCTGAGCTTGCAAATCCGACAGGAAGAAATCCGGCGATTGTGATCAAGGTCCCGGAAAGCATCGGAAACGCAGTGCTCGTCCACGCAAAGGTGGCGGCATCGAATCGATTCCAGCCCTGCTCCATTTTCACGGCCATCATTTCCACTGCGATGATGGCATCGTCGACGAGTAGTCCCAGCGCCAGAATCAGCGCGCCGAGCGAGATGCGATCCAAATTCATTCCCATGGCATTCATGATGATCAGGGAGATGGCCAGCACCAGCGGTACGGACAAAGCAACGACGATACCCGTGCGCATCCCAAGGCTGAGAAAGGAAACGACCAACACGATCACCAATGCTTCGAGAAAGGATTTAGTAAATTCACCAACCGATTCCTCGACGATTTTTGGTTGAAAAGCAACCGTACCAATTTCGACGCCGACGGGAGTCGCGTTTCGAACCAATTTCATTTCGGCTTCGATGCTGTGACCCAACTGCAGGACATTGCCACCTTTTGCCATGACGACACCGATGGCAACCGCGGGCTTGCCGTTGTATCGCATCAGATAGTTGGGTGGGCTTTCGAACCCGCGAGAGATTTTCGCAATATCACCGAGCCGAAAGATCTTTCCTGCGGCGGCAACGGGAACCGCTTCGATGTCGCGGAGTCCGTCGAAGTTCTTGCTGACTCGGATATGGATTCGATCTTCATTGGTGTCGACGCTTCCCGATCGAAGCATGGCGTTTTGTTTTTGGACGCTGTCAAAGATTTGAAGGGGTGTGATTCCGAGGTTCGCCAATTTTCGATGGGAGAACTCGATAAATATCTGTTCTTCTTGCTCGCCGATGATCTCGACCTTTTCGATATCGGGCAGCCGCAGCAATCGCTTGCGAGCATCTTCACAAATCTTTTTTAGATCGGCTAAGGAGTACTCGTTGCCGTAGAACGCATAGATCGCGCTGTAGACGTCTCCGTATTCATCATCCACGCTGGGCCCCAGCAATCCTTGTGGGAATTCTCCCCGAATGTCGTTCAGCTTTTTTCGAACTTGGTACCACGTGTCAGCGGCTTCCTTGCCTCGTACAGAATCTCGCAATTGGACGAGGGTGAGGAGTCGATCGCTGATGCAATAGGTCTGAAGAAAATCCAGTTTGGGCGTTTCTCGAAGTTTTTCCTCCAAGCGTTCCGCGACGTAACGTTGCATTTCTTCGGGAGTCGCACCCGGCCAATAGGCGCTGACAACGGCCGTCTTGATGGCAAAGGTTGGATCCTCGGCACGACCCATCTTCAAGTACGCTGCAATGCCTGCCGCAGTGGCGGCGAGCATTAGAAAAATCACAAACGATGGATGGGAGATAGCCCATTGCGACAAGTTCCAGCGATGGTTGGATTCGAGGAGCAATGCGCGATCAGGATCATGAGGCTTGCCCGAGACATTGGGCGGTTCGTGGGGCGCATGGGCCATGATCGAGTTTGCCTAGTTAAAGAAAAGAGGGAGCGTTCATTCGCGAGAGAACCTGCGATCGAAACTATGGGCTACACCGAAGTCAACCGAATCATCGCGGTTCGTACCAAATGCGCACTCGGCATCGATCGTCGATTCGCTGGGCACCTGCCGCGACGACCAGATCCCCAGGATGCAAATCGCCTGTCACGATGGCGCTGTCCTTCTCGTATTTTGAAATCTGAACAGGCACGGCTTGTACGTGTCCATCATCGAAAATTCTCCAGACGATGGGGCGATCACCCGCATTGGCGACGGCACCCATCGGCAATCGCATTCCTTCGCGCTGAGCGCGAATCAAATGCACGGTCGCGGTCATGCCCAGTGCCAACCCAGGCAATCGTTCTTTCAATTGGAAGCGGGCGTCGTAGGTGCGGGAGGCAGGATCTGCGATCGGAGAAATTTCCCGCAATTGCCCTTCGATACGTTGGTCTGGAAGAGACCAAAAGCTGATTTGTGCGGGATCGTTTTGGACAGTGCTGAGAAGAGATTCGGGGACGCTGACGACCGCTTCGAGTTCCTCTCCTTGGACCCATTGCAGCACCCCTTGGCCTGGCGCTACGACTTGACCCACCTCGGCATAAAGCTTGACGACCAATCCATCTTGATCTGCCGTCAAAGCACAGTATTCACGTTGATTTTTGGAAAGCTGCCATCGTCGTTCTGCAGAATCGAGTCTGGCTCGTGCGGTATCCCGTGCTGACAATGCGATGTCGTAATCGGATTGGCTAGCGGAATTGGTTCGTTTGAGCTCAGCCAGTCGTCTCTCTTCGGCGACGAC
>Ga0194055_10000827_pt1 | contig 25078 bp, 21 predicted proteins | sample SepL449m_MetaG_FD_155482 | JGI IMG/M metagenome (GOLD analysis project Ga0194055, IMG submission 155482) | Anoxic zone freshwater microbial communities from boreal shield lake in IISD Experimental Lakes Area, Ontario, Canada - Sep2016-L442-9m | ecosystem: Environmental > Aquatic > Freshwater >... | reverse complement strand
ACACAACGGTTCATGTCACCGAGCCTGCCGTGCGCGGTGACCGCTCTCAGGAGTTGCCGTTCCCGAGTGCTCCGCTTTTCGACGGCTCGCAACTGGCTGCGTGCGATTCATCTGTACTCGGTTCGTTGGTGCAGAGCGAACCAACGGCAAGCCAGTGGATTGTTGTGCTGGCTGCGTCAATCACCTCGACCACAGCCACATTGCAGATCGCCACTCGCAGTGCCGACAACGTGTGGCGCTGCTCGCTTGCGCCAACGGTGGCACGCCTTGGACGCAACGGAATTCGACCACTCGCCGATCGACGCAGCGGCGACGACACCACTCCATCGGGAGTGTTCAGTTTGGGTGTGGTCAACATTCCGCAAGGACCCATCTCGTTTTTTGGAAATAGCGTCGACCCCGGCGCGCTCGGCGCATATCGACACATTCAGCCCGACGACTGTTATGGCGCTCAGCCCAATACCACCGGCTACGGGCACTGGCGCTCAGACACCACAACATGCTTAGGCGCCGACGAGTTGTTGCACTCCGTTGGAGCCGCCTACGAACACGTCGTGCTCATCGGCGCCAACACCGAACCAAACGTGAGTGGCGATGCCCCCGGCGAACCTGCTCTGGCGTCTGCGATCTTTCTTCACCGATTCAGCTACACCGCGTCGGGGGCCACGAAGGCCACGTCGGGTTGTGTCTCCATTGCACATCAGCCGCTGTTGACAGCGCTGCGCACCATCGATCCGCGTCTCAACCCACACTTTGCGATCGGAACCCGGGCAACGCTCACGGGTGGCTGAAACAGCTACGCCTTCTTTGGTGGCCGCGGGAAGAACGCACTCGTGGTGGCCACGTACTCGGCATAGCCGGGACGGCGCTTACCCATGGTCTTTTCGAGCATCGGTACCCCAGACACGCGGCGCACAAGAATCGTCATCACCAGCGAGCCAATCAAGCCCCATGCGGCCGACCCGGTTTCGGCGGCAACGAGGCCGATGCCCCACCACACGCACGAATCACCGAAGTAGTTGGGATGACGGGTGTAGCGCCACAGGCCGGTGCGCATCACCATGCCTTGATTGGCTGGGTCGGCTTTGAAGCGAGCCAGTTGAGCATCGCCTACGGCTTCGAAGAACAGCCCAACCAACCACAGCGCTACGCCGATGTACGCAATGACACCGATGTTGGGTGTGGCATCGGCTTGCCCAAGTTGCACCGACAACGAAACCACAAACATCAACGCACCCTGTAGAGCAAACACGGTGACAAGGCTGATGAGCCCGAACCGTGGGCCGTAGTGCTTGCGCATCGCTCGGTAACGGAAGTCTTCGCCGTTGCCGTGGTTACGCCAAAACAAGTAGCCCGCGAGGCGAAGGCCCCACACGGTGACCATCGCAACGAGCAACCATTGGCGAGCGTTGTTGCCGTCGGTGGAGAGGCGCACAACCCAGGCAACCATCACGAAGCCCAGACCCCACACGATGTCGACGATGGATGCGTTTTTCAAGATGAGACTCAGTACCCAGGTGCTGAGCATCAACACAACAATGGCGAGCGCTGAGACCAGCATCGCATGGCTCATGTGAGCTTCCTTTCGGCGCGCTCGGTGAGCGCGAGATCTACTTCGTTGTCTAAACGTAACCACTGGTCATCGAGCCAAGGTGCGAATGCATCGCCAGATGGAACCTCGGCGTTGGCCACGCGATGGGCCACGAAACGGATCGGGTCGAATCGACGACTCAACGCCTTGAGAATGCCGCCGAACGTATCGAGTCCCTCGAAGCCCACATGCCACGCCAAGATCACATCGGCATTCGGTGCCCCGCGCATCATCGCGCTCGCGCCGCTGGGTCGCGGTGGAAGCAGGTGCCGAAGGTTCTTGAGCTTGTCGGCACGAGCGGCATCTCGCTGCTCAAGCTTGGCCATCGCGGCGGCCCGCTTGGCGGGGTTGGCGCGGGTGCCCTCGGGGAAGATAATGCCGATATCAGCCGGGCCGAGTGCGGCAGCGAGGCGTTCGATAGCCGCAAGTTCGGGAGCCGAATCGTTCGCTCCGCGATCGAGGAAATAGTTGGGCACACGCTGGCCAACCACATCGAGACACGGGTCGCTGAGCAGTTCGCGTTTGAGCACATAGTGCGGCCGCATCTGGGCCAAGTGCGTGATCACATACGCAGACACCAACGAGTCGGCCAAGCTGGCATGGCGCACGAACAGCACCGCTGGGCCTGGGCTGAACGCCGCGTGGTCGGTGGTCTCTACGCGAATGCCGCACGTGAACCGCAACGCGTCGAGCAAGTGAGCCGCCCACCATCGCTGTAGGTCGTAATGCGCGCGTTGGTTACCCCTCTGCCCGATAACCCACAGACCAAAGGCAGCAACGACCCCGACCGTTTCGAGCCAAGCCCAGCAGAAGGCGAACGAGACGAGACGAAGCAGCGGAAAGCGAAACTTGGCGCGCAGCGCATCGGCCAACACCATCAGAGGAACCCACACCGGAATCAGCAGCGTGAGCAATATGGCAGCAACGAACAGCGCCGGGATGGTGATCACCCGACGTTGAAGGGTGTTTTTTGAAACACTCACGGCTCCGTTGTAGCTCATTTCTTGAGGGCCTGCGTCGGTCAGCCAGACAAACGATCGGTAGCGAGCTCGGCGTTACGCCAAATCGAGCCCGAAGGCTGCTTTGAATCCGGCGTAATAATCGGTGTCATCTTCATGACGGCCCATCTCGACCCAGTCGGCGTCGGACATCTTGGCGCGACCCTCGATGAGCTCGGCGCCGCCCCAGCTGCACGGATAGCGCAACTGTGGTGCATCGGTGGTGATCGCGTGGTGAATCAGTTCGCCCACTTCGAACGGATCGGTGGCGTTGGCCATACCCGTGGCATAGAACTGAAACAAGCGGCGATAGTGCGGGTCGTAGGCGCCGCTCTGATTCGGCGCATCGATGTTCTTGGCAAAGATGGCCGACTTGGTCACACCCGGCTGAATCACCGCAACGCGAATTCCGAACGGCGCAAGTTCTTGAGCCAACCCTTCGGACAAACCTTCGAGCGCCCACTTCGAGGTGACATACGGCGACTGCGCCAACGCAGCCATGCGCCCGGCGATCGAGGTGATGTTCACAATGCAACCGCTACCGCGTTCGCGCATTCCGGGAAGCACCGCCTGAATGCACCGCACCGCGCCACACAAGTTGGTGTTCATCACATCGAGATACATCGATGGCGGACACTCCTCGGCAACGGCGTTACCACCGACACCGGCGTTGTTCACGAGCACATCGACCCGGCCGGCTTGACGCAGAATCTGCTCAATGCCCTCGCTGACCGAATCGTCGGATGCGATATCGAGCTCGATCAGTTGCAGTTCGGTTCCGTGGTCCTCGGCCATCGCCAACACCTTTGTGGCCTTGGTCAAACTGCGCACGGTGCCGAAGACCGAATAGCCGCTCTTGGCGAGATGAATTGCCGTTGCGCGACCAATTCCTGAGTTGGCTCCAGTAACGACTGCAACAGGTTGTGACATGGCCGCCACTGTAGATGAACAACGACGAACCCGGGGTCCGATGTGTCAGGGGGAGACACACCGAACCCCGGGTCGTCAGGGGAGGAACTGAGTTGTAGAACGGTCGAGATCAGCCGTTTGTTGCACCATCGTTGGTTGCTGGGGCAGCGGGCTCTGCTGCGGGTGCCGCTGGACGGACGCCGTTCACCATGTCGGTGATGCGGGTCTTGGCTTCTGCAACGAGCGCATCGATCACGGTCTGGACATTCACGCCCTTGGCGGTAGCAACATCGGCAATGGTCTTTCCGCTTTGCAGCTCGGTGCGTAGTTCATCGGCAGTGATACCCAACGCAGTTGCTGCGGCTTCGAGGCCGGCGCCGCGGCCACGACCCATGCCTGGGCCGCCCTTACCTGGGCCGCCCATACCTGCGCCACCCATCCGGTGATGGCGACCCATGCCGGGACCACCTTGTCCGCCATCGGGCATGCCTGCTGGACGATTCGCCTCAAGCGCCGCCGTGATGGCATCGGCTTGGGCCTGCGTGATCGTTCCATCGGTGACCAACTTCGACAGTGAATCGTTCAGCATTGCGGCGTGGCCGCCATGGCCGTCACCATCACCGACAGCGGGAGCTGTTGGATCTGCTGGCACCGACGGGGTGGTAGCAGCGACAACGCTTGCACCGCTGGCACCTGCTCCGGCGGGCAAATTGAGCACAACACCGGTACCGGCGCCAATGAGCAATGCACCGGTCATGCCTGCGATTGCGAGTCGTTTTTGATTCATTACATTTTCTCCTCAGTGATCGATTCGAGATGTCGAAGGGGGGTTCGATCTCGCTGTTCCGATGTACCTATCTTGAGCGGCTCACGTATGAGTCGCTTCGCGCGTAGGTGAGAGTCAGGTGAGAGACGGATGTTCGACAATCGGAAGCTCGAAGCCAACGATTGCGCCACCCTCAAAATGGTTCGCAGCGAAGGTGGTTCCGCCGTGCGCTGCCGCCACCTCGGTCACGATGGACAACCCGAGACCCGAGCCAGGTCGCGACCGCGCCGCAACTGCTCGATAGAAACGATCGAAAACCAGATCGAGGTCTTCGGGCGCGATTCCGGGACCGTGATCTCGCACAGCGACTCGACCCCGGGTAACGCTGATTGCGATTGGTTCAGACGACGAATCGAACTTGGCTGCGTTGTCGAGCAAGTTTGTAATCGCCCGATCGAGGGATGAACGCTGCGCCAACACCACCGAGTCGTCGGCAGTGATATCGATGGTGCGGCCCGTACGTCGGCCAACTCGACCGGCCGCCGACTCGACCACATCGGCGATGCGTACCTCGATGGTCGGCTCATCGGGGCTTCGCCCAGAACCAACCGCAACCACCTCTTCGACAAGGGACGACAGTTCCGCCACTTCGATGTCGAGATCGTCGAGCACCTTGATGCGCATCTCGGCAGGCAAATCGCCGTGTCGGCGCAGCACATCGACATTGGTACGCAAGCTCGTGAGCGGCGTGCGCAGTTCGTGGCCTGCATCTTGCACGAGTCGGCGTTGATCTTCACGAGATGTGTTCAGCGCATTGAGCATCGTTGCGAAAGCCGTACCGAGACGGCCGACTTCGTCGCGTCCGCCAGCAGCAACGTCGATATCGAGACGGCCTGTTGATGACACCTCGCTGGCAGCCTCGGTGAGTGCACTCAACGATTTGGTGAGACCGCGAGCTGCGAACCAACCCGCTAACGCGGCAAGCGCTACGGCTACGCCGCCAACAAGCAAGATGCGCGAACGCAGATCGTGCAACACCCGATTCATTTCCGAAAGATCGCGTCCAAACTGAAACGCGCCAATGGGCCGCGGCTGGGTGCGCACCCGAAAGTCACGTTTGTCGGAACCGGTGACGGTACGCAGGACCTCACCCTGACCAGTTGTGGCCACGGCCTTCTCGTCGTCGCTGACCGGCAACGTGACACCATCGGTCTGGACAATGATCTCACCAGAAGTATCGAGCACCTGGAACACTTCGAGACTCGCAAACTGAGCTGCAACGCCACGCCCGGGTCGGCCGCCGGCAGGACTGGGCAGGTTGTCGCCATCGAGATCGTTGCGTGTGCGACTCGACCGCAGCAAGGTTCGATCGATCTCGGCAAGCATGCGCGTGCTAGTGGCGTCGTAACTCAGCAGGCCCACACCGATAGCTGCCAGAGCAGCAAGCGACGCCAGCACGAGCGCAAGTTTGGCGCGAAGGGTCATCGCGCCCGCACCGTGTAGCCAACGCCGCGCACCGTATGAATCAGCGGTTCGCGTCCGGCCGTGTCGATCTTGCGTCGCAGATAGCCGATGTACACAGCGAGGTTCTTTGAGTCGGCGCCGAAGTCGTAACCCCAAATGCGTTCGTAGATAGTTGTCTGATCGAGCACGATTCCCGAGTTGCGAACCAGCAACTCGAGGAGATCGAATTCGGTCTTCGAGAGTTCGATCTCTTCGTCGCCAACCCAAACTCTCCGCGCCGGTGAGTCGACGCGAAGGTCACCAACCGAGCAGGCACTGGCATCATCATCGCTGTCAGGTTGAGTGCGACGGAGCAGCGCTCGAAGACGAGCAAGCAACTCGGCCAGCGCAAACGGCTTGGGAAGATAATCGTCTGCGCCGGCATCGAGGCCAGCAACGCGATCAGAGGTTTCGGTTCGAGCGGTGAGCAGCAAGATAGGCACACGGTTCTTCTCGCTGCGCAGAACACGACACGCAGTGAGTCCATCAACCACGGGCATCATCACGTCGAGCACCAATACATCGGCGGGCTCGGCGCGCATTGCCTCGAGTGCTTGCGCCCCATCGGACACAGCGGTCACCGAGTAGCCCTCAAGCGTGAGCGCCCGGGCCAACGACTCACGAACGGCGCGTTCGTCCTCGGCGATGATGACGCGAACTGGTGCAGACATGTTCACGTTTGTACTCGTTCTGCGTAAGAAAGTGGTGAGAGCACGGCCGAGGTCAGCGCAGGCCGTTTCAGCGCAACTGAATGTTGGCGCGGATGGACTCGACCCAATCGTCGGCTTCGCGCCAGCGAGTATCGGCATGTTCGCGGCTGCTGTGGGCATGTTCGCCGGCGGCCGGGTACGAGCCAAGAAACTTCACGGCACCTTGCTTCGAATGCAGCGATCGCATGACATCGGCCATGAGTTCGTCGGCGATATGCCCATCGGCATACAGAATGAAGCAGTAGTCGCCGAGGCCACCGCGCTTGGTGGGCCGACTCAGCAGGTTCGACAGGTTGATACGTCGTGCCGCGAACTCTTGCAGAATGCCGATGAGGCTTCCGGGCTGATCAGCGCGCTGATACACCACAAGCGCCGTGCGATCGTGACCGGTTGGCGACGGCACAAGCTGCTTACCCACGAGCACAAACCGAGTCTGGTTGGCCCCGTGGTCGGCGATGTCGGCAGCAATCACCTCAAGGCCATACAGCGTGGCCGCGTTGCGTGGAGCGATGGCAGCGACGCCCGCAGCCGGGTTCGCCGACAAGGTGCGCGCCGCTTCGGCCGTACTACTTGCTGGCGTGATCGAGGCATCGGGGAGATTGGACCGCAAGTACTGATGGCATTGTGCGGTAGCTACCGGGATGGACAGCACCTCGGTGATGTCGGCGAGGGCGGTGCCCGGGGCGGCCAGGAGGCAATGCTCAATATCGAGCACCACTTCGCGTTCGATGAGCAACTCGTAATCGAAGGCCAAGGCGTCTTGTGTGAAGTTGACCGTGCCTTCGATGGAGTTCTCAATGGGGACAAAACCAAGATTGACCTCGCCCGCCTCAACGGCGTCGAGCACATCGGGAACGGTACGAAAGGGCACCAGTTCGCCGTGGGCAAGATCGGCCTGCGTGCGGAGTGCCTGCTCGGTAAATGTGCCAAAGGGGCCTAAAAAACCCACCCGTACCCTGTTGCTCATCGCCTCAGGCTACGGCACCGCGACCGTCTGGCACGGCCGAAATACCACGCCAGCACCAAGATTTCCCGCCCAGATTGGCGCTAGCTGTGGCAGCATGCTTGCCGTGAATGAGGCCGATATTCGTCAGTTACTCGAAGGCGTGAGCACCGGAACGCTCAACGCCGACGAAGCAGTGGCCACCTTGCGGCGACTCCCCTTCGCCGATGTTGGTGACGCATTGGTCGATCACCACCGATCACTGCGCCAAGGAATTCCCGAGGCCGTCTACGGACCCGGCAAGACCGCCGATCAGGTCACCCGCATCGTGGGCGAACTGCTGGCGCACAGCACCGACCCGGTGTTGCTCACCCGGGCAAACGCCGAACAGATCGACGCCGCGGTAACCGCCCACGGCCCAGCCACCACACTGGGCGGCTCGGCGCTGTGGCGCCAGCCCACCCCGTGGCGAACGGCGCGAGTATCAGTGCTGTCGGCCGGCACCGCCGACCATCACGTGGTGAACGAGTGCTTGATCACCCTTGCAGCGTTCGGATTCGCCCCTCACCAACTCACCGATGTTGGTGTCGCAGGCCTGCACCGACTCCTTGCTCACCTCGATGAGATCACGGCGGCCGATGCAATCGTGGTCGTGGCAGGCATGGAGGGCGCCCTCGCAAGCGTGATCGGCGGACTCAGCTCAGCTCCCATCGTGGCGGTGCCCACCAGTGTCGGATATGGCGCGTCACTCGAAGGCGTCACCGCGTTATTGGCGATGCACGCGTCATGCGCCAGCGGCATCACCGTTGTGGGCATCGACAACGGGTTTGGCGCCGCGTGTGCCATCGCGAGGATGATGAAGCAATGACCACCGCCTGGTTCCACTGCTTTGCCGGAACCGCGGGCGACATGACCCTTGGAGCTCTCATCGATGCGGGGGCCGATCCCATTGCGGTTGCTGAGATCATCGGGCGTTTAGGCGTCGACGATTACGCGCTGATGTTCGAGCCCGTGTTGCGCTGCGGAGTAGCCGCTACGCACGCAATCGTGGTGGTGAACGATCACGTGCATGAGCACGACCACGAGGCGCACGGCCACACCCACGACCACGGGCATCGCCCCTATCGCATGATCCGCGAGTTGTTGATCAACAGCGAGCTACCAGTCCGCGTTCGCGATCGCGCGCTCGCCACATTCGATGCGCTCGCCGCGGTTGAGAGCGCAATGCATCGCATGCCGGTGCTCGATGTCGAGTTCCACGAAGTCGGCTCGGTCGATGCCATCGTCGACATCGTCGGCTCATGCGCCGCTCTTGAGGTACTGGGCATTGATCGAATCGTGTGCAGCCCCATCGCTGTAGGGCGCGGGTCGGTTCATGCCGCGCATGGCGAGCTGCCCAACCCAGCGCCGGCAGTTACCGGCCTACTCGCGCAACGCAATGCCCCCGCGTTCGGCATCGACACGCGTAAAGAGATAGCAACCCCAACCGGCGTCGCACTGATGACCGCCCTCGCCGATGCATTCGAACCAATGCCAGCGATGAACGTGCGCTCGGTTGGTTATGGTGCCGGATCAGCCGACACTCCTGGGCGACCCAACGTGGTGCAGGTTGTCATTGGCGACGAGCACATTGCTGGAGCAACCGGCAACAGCAACGCAGGGCAACCAGTACGACTGCTTGAGGTCAATCTCGACGATGCCACCGGCGAGGTCATTGCCCACACCATCGTCGCGTTGCTCAACGCTGGCGCACACGACGCGTGGGCAACGCCCATTGTGATGAAAAAGGGTCGGCCAGCGCACACCGTGCACGCCTTATGCGACCCGACCGTGAGCCAAGCCGTCGCCGCGGTGCTCATCAGCGAAACCGGGTCTCTTGGTGTGCGCGGCACCACGCTCGAACGCTGGCCGCAAGCCCGAGCCGAATCAACTGTGGTCGTAGACGGCCACACCATTCGCATGAAACTCGCTGCCGGTCGGGTGAAGGTAGAACACGACGACGCGGCCGCTGCTGCGCTTGCGCTGGGCCGCCCCCTTCGCGAAGTACTCGCCCAGGCCGAAGCCCTCGGCCACCACCAAGACGGCAACGCATGATGCAACCCATCATTTCGGTCGACGAACTCGCCGATTTCCCAGACGCTGTTTTCGCCGACGTGCGTTGGTATCTCGACGGGCGAAACGCGCACAACGAATTCACCGCTGGGCATGTGCCCGGCGCCGTGTTCGTCGACCTCGAAACCCAGCTAGCCGCCCACGACCTGCCGGCCAGCGAAGGACGCCATCCGTTCCCAACGCCACAGGCCTTCGCCGCTGCGATGAGCAGCTTGGGTATCAGCGACCACAGCACGGTGATTGCATACGACGACACCGGCGGCATGACCGCCGGGCGCCTCGTTGTGATGCTGCGCATGATCGGCCGCAATGCCGCAGTGCTCAACGGCGGTATCGGTGCATGGCACGGCCCACTCGTTACGGGCGACGAGCCCGCGCCAACCCCGGCAACGTTCACTGAGACCCCGTGGCCCGCCGAGCGCTTTGCCACAGCCGACGAAACAGCCGAACTCGCAGGCTCCCATCGCGGGGTCGTGATTGATGCACGCTCGTACGAGCGTTTCACGGGCGAGGTCACCGCTATCGATCCGCGTCCCGGTCATGTGCCCGGCGCCCTGAGCGCACCATTTGCCGCGGCGCTCGATCCAGTCACCAAATGCTTTCGCCCAGCGCATGAACTGCACCAACACTTCTCAGAACTTGGCGTGGCCGACGCCGCCGAAGTGGTCACCTACTGCGGCAGCGGCGTTTCTACGTGCGTGAATATTCTCGCCATCGAGCACGCCGGTCTCGCACCTGCGCGTATCTATGTCGCTAGCTTCAGCGGCTGGTCCAGCGATGCCGCCCGCACCGTAGAAACCGGCCCCGGCCGGTAGCGTCGCTCAGGCATGCCAACTTCTCGCGCCCAAGACCCACTCGGCGACCTTCGCCGCGCTCGGCGCAAGAACCGAATGGCTGAACTCGACTGGTTCGAAGCCGCCTACCGCGTCTACCTCGTCGCGTTCGCATTTGGCGGAAGCGCTCTGTGGCTCTCCGGATTCGTTAAAGACTCGAAGGTGGCCAACTCCACCATTGTCGACATCTTCCGCAATGGCCCCGCCGTATTGGGCATGTTTGCTGTCATTGCGTTTGCGGCAGGCATCCGCAGCGGTAGCCGCGGTGGGCCATTAGCAATCGAGGACGCCGACGTTCGCCATGTGTTGCTGTCGCCCATCGACCGCCGATCCGCGCTGCTTCGCCCCGCATCGCAGCGAGCGCGATCCGCCGCCTTCTCGGGTCTCATCGTGGGCGCGCTCGCCGGCGAGCTTGCCGGGCGCCGGCTGCCCGGGTCCGTGGCCTCATGGACCTTCACCGGAGCGGCCTTCGGGGCAACCCTGTCGGTGGTCTTTATCGGTGCTGCGCTTACGTCGCACGCGCTCCACATTCCTCGATGGTTCGCTTCGCTTATCGGTGCGGCCGGAATCGCGTGGCAAGGCGCCGCGATCACTCAGCACATCGTTGGGCCCGGCAACCTCAACGGCAGTCTTGCGCTCTGGGGCATGCGCCAACGCGGTATCGATCTCATCGCTGTTGCACTCGCGCTCGCGCTGTTGGCTATCGGGCTGCTGTTACTTCGTCGCACATCGCTCGACGCACTTGCGCGACGCAGCGGCCTCGTCGCTCAACTTCACTTCGCCGTCACGATGCAAGATCTGCGCACGGTCATGTTGCTGCGGCGCCAGCTCAGCCAAGAAAACACGCGCAGCAAACCATGGGTGCGTTTGCGACGCGCTGGCACCTCGGGCGTCGTATGGCGTCGCGGTTGGCACAGCCTGCTGCGCTTCCCCGTGTCGCGTCTGTTGCGCATGTCGATGATGGCAATCGGCGCAGCCGTGTGTCAGGTTGCCGCGTTCGATGGCACCACGGCGTTGTTTCTCGTGAGCGGTGGCTTGTTGTTCCTGCTTGGCATGGAAGCGCTTGAGCCCCTGTCGCAAGAGATCGATCAACCTGATCGTATGTCGGCCCTTCCGCACGAACGCGGCGCCTTGTTGTTACGCCACACCGCAGCTCCGTTGTTGGCCCTGCTGCCATTTGCTGCGCTCGCTGTTGGCACCGTGGCAGTGCTCAAGGGAGCTGGCGGTGCCGCCATCGCTGGCGTCTTAGCGCTGCCAACAATTTGGGCCGGAGCAGCGGGCGCTGCGGTCAGCATCGTCAAAGATGCGCCCGACATGACCACCTCGGCGGTTGAGCAAACGATGATGCCACCCGAGATGAGTGGCATGACCACCATCGTGCGCATGCTGTTGCCGCTCGTTGTCTCCATCATCGGCAGCGTTGGCGTGCTCGCTGTACGAGCAGCCCATCGCACCGGCAAGCCCGAGCTGGCCACGGCGATTCGCATGGCTGTTGCCCAGCTGATGTTGTGCGCCTTCATTGGTTGGTGGGTACGCCGTCGCGATGCGTGGAAGATCAAATTCAACGCCTTCATGGCCGAGGGCAAGCAAGCAAGTGCGCAACAACGCGCCGCCCGTTCAGAGTTGACCAGGAGCTAACAGTGGCCTCGAATCAAGCAAGCCGTCACCCAAAGCCAGCCAGCCGGCATCCGAAGCCAGCCTCGAAAGCAGCCGGCCCAGAATCGAAGGCCGCAGCAAAAGTTGAGCGCATCACCACTGGCGCGCTCGCCGCCAACGATCTCACCAAGGACTACGGCGACCGACCCGCCTTGGCACCACTCACGCTGCACATCCCCGAGGGCCAACGCGTTGCTGTGGTGGGCCACAACGGAAGCGGCAAGACAACCTTTATTCGAATGGCAGCCGGCCTGCTCGACCCCACCGGCGGAACCGTGCACATCATGGGTCACGCATCGGGTACACCGGCAGCGCGTAGCGCGCTGGCCTATCTCTCAGACACGCCTTCGTTCTACGACGACCTGTCGTTGTGGGAGCACCTCGAGTTCGTCGCTCGCTTACACGGCGTCGACGAATGGGATCAGTTGGCCGCCGATCTGCTCGATCATCTGGGGCTCTACGACCGAGCCGACGATTTGCCCAACACGTTCAGCCGCGGACTTCGCCAGAAGGCTGCAATCGCGTTGGCATTCGTCCGTCCATTCGAACTGCTGCTGGTCGACGAGCCGTTCGTTGGCCTCGATGCTGCTGGCAAAACCGCTCTGCTCGAACTACTCGATCAGGCTGCTGCCGACGGCGCCAGCTTGGTCGTTGCCACCCACGAACTCACATACGTCGAGCGAGTCAGCCGGCTCATCGCGTTGCGTGACGGCGAGATCGTGCACGACGGCGCACCCACCGATGCCAACGTGGCCGAACTCGTTGCGCCGAACTAACACCGCCGATCATTTTCGGCACCTGTTACGCCGATACGCCATCGAGCAGTAAAGTCTTGCCCATGTACGAGTACATCACCGTCAGCTCATCGTCCTATGACCCAGCCAGCCTTGCTGCAAAGCTCACCGAGAAGTCAAGCGAAGGGTGGACGGTGGTGTCCATCGTTCCCGCTGGTGGCGATGTCGCTGCGTTCCTTAGCCGACCAGTCGGAGGCGCTACGGCAACTGTTGGTGCTCCCGCAGCTGAAGTAGCACCCGCTGAAGTGGCGCCCGCTGAAGTGGCGCCCGCTGAAGTAGCCGTCGAAACCGAAGCTGCGTCCACCGAGACACCCGCCGAGGCAGTCGCTGAGCCCGCCGGTTGGGCAGCTGTCTCCGAGCCCGAAGTCGTCGTTGTAGCCGCCGCCGAGCCCGAGGCGGTAGCAGTCGCTGCCGCAGTTGCCCCTGCAGTTCCAGCCGGCTGGTATGCCGATCCGGCTGGTCGCTTCGAGTTGCGCTACTGGGATTCCAACGCATGGACCGAGCACGTGTCACGCGCTGGTCAGCAATTCACTGATCCGCCAGTGGCCTGATCGGAATCGCCCATGCGGGCAACATCCATCGGCCATGCCGGCATTCTCATCGAAACCAAATACGGGTCCATCACGTGTGACCCGTGGTTCGATCCAGCGTTCTTTGCCAGTTGGTTTGTCTTTCCGCGCAACGATCAGTTGTCGCCCGAGCTGCTGAGTCGCATCGAGAACGCCGACTACCTCTATATCTCGCATCTACACGGCGACCACCTCGATGACTCATGGCTCGCTACGCACATGAGCCGCGACACCACCGTGCTCATTCCCGGCTTCCCAACTCGCGAGCTTGAGCGACATATGCGGGCGCTCGGTTTCAACAACATCATCCGCACAGTCGATCGCGAAGAACTCAACCTGGGCGGCATGACCGTGGCCATTCACGTTGAGACCTCGATCACCGATGGTCCGGGTGGCGACTCGAGCCTGATGGTCAGCGATGGCCAAACGCGATTGTTCAATCAGAACGACTGTCGCACCACCGACCTCGATGCGCTACGTCGGCATGGCCCCGTCGATCTGCACTGGCTGCAATACAGCGGTGCCATCTGGTACCCGATGGTCTACGAAGAAACGCCCGAGCGCATGCGCGAACTCATCGATGCCAAGGTCGAGAGCCAGTTCACTCGTTCGCTCAAGTACGTCGACGAGATCAACGCCAAAGCGGTGGTGCCAAGTGCTGGTCCGCCGTGCTTCCTCGACCCTGAGCTGTTTCAGTTCAACATGATTACGGGCGACGAGCTCAGCATCTTCCCCGATCAAATGTCGTTCCTCAGCAAGCTCACCGCCGCAGGTCGCCACGGTTTGCTAGCGATTCCCGGCACCGAGATCGAGATCACGCCACAGGGTTGCACCGTGCAGCACCCCATTGCCGAGGCCGACGTGCAAGCGATCTTCACCGACAAGCTCGGCTACCTCACCCAGTACCAAAGCGACTGGGCGCCATGGCTCGAGCAGGCCAAAGCATCGTGGCATCCACCCACCACCAACTTGTTGCAAACGCTGAAAGCATGGTGGGAGCCACTGTTGGCAATGGCCCCAACGCTTCGGTCAGCGGTTGGCGCGAACTGCCTGATGCGCATTGGTGACCTCGAAATCGTCATCGACTTTCCAGCCGGCGAGATCCGCGAGTTCAACGAAGAGCCCTACCGATTTCGATTTGAGATTCAGCGCGAACTCGTTGAGACAGTGGTCGCCGATCGCGCTGTCGATTGGAGCAACGCGCTGTTCTTGTCGTGCCGCTTTCGAGCATGGCGCGATGGCGCCTTCAACGAATACCTCTACAACTTCTTCAAGAGCCTCTCGGTCGAGCGCATGCGCCGCGCCGAAGCCGAAGCGCGTCGCAAACTCGATCCGCCCGATGGCTCCGAAGAAATCGAACTTGGCGGCTACATCGTCGAGCGAGCATGCCCGCATCGTCAGGCTGACCTCAGCGTGTTCGGCGAAGTTGAGGGTCAGACATTGGTCTGCACATTGCACGGTTGGCGCTTCGATCTCGAAAGCGGTGAATGCCTCACCGCATCAGATCGTCGTTTGCGAGTGCGCCGCGCCGACCCGTCCTAGATTCAGCATCGATGCTTACGGTTGCTAGGTCGGCGAGAACATCGACAGCTTGTAGCTGAAGCGATAGGTGCCCGGCGTCAGCCGATACTGAGCAAGCACATCGGGGCCACAGCTCGCTGTACCCAGGCCGCGATGTGCCGTATCTACGCAGACCACAAGATCTGAGTTTCGAACAAGTTCGCTGTCGTGTCGTGCTTCAAACAGCTGCGCTGGCGTGTGGCGAGTTGCAGAGAAGTGCACCAGCGAATCGCCCACCGACTCGACGCGCACAACACGGCTGCGCTTGTCGATGCACTCGAACCAGCCGCAGTCGGTGCGCAGCCCAAACTCTTGCGGCACGAGATATGGCGACGAATCGATGGGCTGCTGCCACACTTCGCGCATCGCACTCGATTTGCGGTCGGGATAGTTCTCGTGCGGGCCGCAGCCGTACCACCGCACTTCACTGAAGCTGGAAGGCAGTTGAAACATCACGCCGACGCGGGGCAAGTCGGCGAGGTCGGCCGGCACCTGAACCGTGTGGTGATACGTGACCGATTGATCGGCGCCCACAACGCGCTCGACACTGTGCTGCACCAGCTCTTCGGGTGGGCGGGTGTGCACACCGGCGAGCATCCACGAACCCAGCGCCGGCCCAAGTCCGCGAACCTGCTTCGACAAATCGATGGTCAACTTGAAGCCGTCGTTATCTACGGGAGCGCGCCACAGGTTCAAGCTGATCGGCTGAGTAAACAGCCGCTCTACTGGGGTGAGGGGCGAGGCGCTGCGACGCGAAGGCTTGGGCGCTCGCGCCCGGCGAGCCTGACGCAACACCACTTGATCCCAACTCACCATGTGACCAGCACCCAAGCTCGCACTTGCTCGACGCTGCAACCAACGCACCGACAACGCAATGTCGTGGTTGCCGTCGGGCAGAGCGCACGGCAGTGGAACGGTGACGGAACTGTGCGGGCCGCACGGACCAATCGCGAGTTCGCCCTGCTGGACAAGTTCGCCATCGACGTGCAGGCTCCACATCGCGCGCAAACCAGAGAGATCGCTAAACGACTGCCGGTTCGAAACGACGATGACGTTCTTTCGTTTGCCCGCCGTAACCGTTACGGGACGATAGACCCAGGCAACTTCGCGCATCGCTGGGTGCGGAACCATGTCGGCCGAAATGAGTCCGTCGGCCACAAAGTTGCTGTCGTTGGGCGTGTCGCCAAAGAGTCCGCCGTAAGCAAAACGCTTGGTTCCATCAGGCAAGGTCTGAGTGAGACCGTGATCTTTCCACTCCCACAAGAAACCACCCTGCAGACCCGGGGTGGTGGTGATGGCATTCCAGTAGTCGGCCAATGATCCGTTCGAGTTGCCCATCGCATGGCTGTACTCGCACAAGATGAGCGGGCGATCGCCAAGGTTGTCGCGTCCGTACATCACGATGGCGTCGATTGGCGCATACATCGGGCACACCACATCGGTAGCGAGTCGACCGCCGTCGCCCCATCCGGCATGAAACGAGGCGCCCTCGTAATGCAACAGGCGCGACGAATCGTGATGCCGAATCCATCCGGCGAGCGCGTCGTGGTTCGCGCCGTAGCCACTCTCGTTGCCCAACGACCACATGATGATTGAGGGATGGTTCACATCGCGCTCGACCATGCGCGAGCCGCGTGCGAGCCACGTGGCGCGGTAACGATCGTCGTGACACAACGAGGTGTTGTATGCGTGACTCTCGATGTTGGCTTCGTCTACAACGTAGAGCCCGAGTTCGTCGCACAGCTCGAGCAGGCGCGGATCGTTGGGATAGTGCGACGTGCGAACCGAGTTGACGTTGTGTTGCTTCATCAACACGAGATCGGCGCGCATGTCGTCGTAGGTAACCGCCTTGCCGCGCGTGGGGTGATGGTCGTGGCGATTGACTCCGAAGATCCACACGGGCTGGCCATTCACGAGCAGCTGACGATTGCTCACCTCAACATGGCGAAACCCGATCAGTTGCGCGTGTACTTCGCGAACCGATTGGTCGGGGCCCAACAGCTCGACAATCACTCGATACCGATTTGGGTGCTCGGCCGACCACGGCGCAACATCGGCCACTTCGAACGCAGCCGTAGCCCGATAGCCCTCAAAGATATAGGCCCGATAGAAACCATGCGGAACCGCCGAGACGACGGGTTTACCAACGCGCTTACCACCAAGCGTTTCGAGCGTGGTGCGCACTGCCCATCCGCGCTCAGGCGTATCGCCAAACGAAATCGACGACGTAACCGTGAGTTGGCCGACGCCATCGGCCACACGCAAATCGGCATCGCATCGAAGGTTGGCGAGATGCGTGGCGGCGCGTGACTCAATAAAGACCTCGCGGTGCAAGCCGGCCATCCACCATTGATCTTGATCTTCTACGTAGCTCTGGGCGCTGTAGCGCACGACCACGATGGCCACCATGTTCTCGCCCGGCACAACGAGATCAGTAACGTCGTACTCGCTCGCGAGTCGACTATCGGTTCCGTACCCAGCGAACGAGCCGTTGATGTACACAGCGTGAACACTCTCGGCACCACCAACGTGAAGCACGACGCGGCGATTGCGCGACCACGTGGCGGGCACCTGAACAGTGCGCCGATAGACACCAGTGGGATTGTGCTCGGGTAAACGGGGTGGCGGCCCGGCGAATGGCATCTGCACGTTGGTGTAGTGCGGCAGATCGCCAGTGTCTTGCAGTGTCCAGTTGCCAGGCACGGCAACCGTCTGCCACGCATCGGTGTTGAGCACAGCATTTGTTGCCGTAGACGGCACCGACTCGGGCGTGTCGAACAGGCGTAGCTTCCACGAACCATTCAGACTGCGCCACCACTTTGAGGCGGCGCAGTCGCCCGCGCGTGCGCGGGCGATGTCGGCTTGAGCAACTGTTGGCACCCGCATCGACAAGCGACCAAGGGCCACCGTGTTTGGGTCTTGCCATGGCCGTAAGGGCCCGAGAACGTTCAACACGGGTGAGAGTCTGTCACCTGCGCGCTGAGCAACGTTGGCTTAGCTATGCACCCACACATGGATGCCTCTGGGCATGATGTTGTTGGCCCAGATGAAGTCCATTGCAGGGACGCTCACGCGTACGCAGCCGTGCGAGGCGGGATAGTTCGGCACACTGTTGGCACCGTGAACCGCAATGCCATTGTGGAAGTACTTGGGTCGATAGATATCGCCGAGGTCGCCCTTCCACCAGCCATCTACGCGCTCGCGGTCAACCTTCCACAAACCATCGGGCGTCAGCGCCACACCGGTGATGTTGCGGGCGCCGGGGGAATTCTTGTCGGGTTCGTCGAACGGCAAGCCGTTGCCCGTGGATGCGTTCAGCACCCATTGGGTTACGCCATCAACAACCACGAACAACAGTTGGCGAACCTTGTCGACCTCAATCAGCGTTCCGGTGTCAGCCGTGCCGTGACCCTTCACCTCTAGGGCCAGAATTGCTGCCGCTGTTGCTGCGTCGACCAAACCGGTGGCCTCGATGCCGCTGTACTTCTGGAAGGCCATTACTGCTTGCTTAGTAGTGAGGCCGTACTTGCCATTCGGCTGCGAGTTCCAGAACCCAAGTTGGATCAAACGCAACTGGATCACTGCCGTGTCTGCGCCATCGGCGTTGCCGACTGGCACGATCGTGCCGGGGAAGGAACCTACAAAGACCTGGTTTGCCGGCAGCGTCGAAGTGGTAGAGGCAGCGTCGGTAGCAGGAACTGCTTCGGTAACAGGAACGGAGTCGGCGGTTGCATCAGTAGGCGCATCGGTTGCTGCAGGCGTCAGTATGCCTGAAGTGAGTGGTGCGAGGTGCACCGTCTCGCTCGGTGGAGCGCTGGCCTCCGAGCGCGGCGACGAACATGCACTAAAGACGAGCGCGCCAGCCATAACACCGAGGGCGATGAACGCTTCAATTCGGGGGGTTCTTGAGGACCTAGTCATGTGTAAAGAACTCGCACTCAACGAACGTGCTTTGCTCGCGTCGGGGAAGAGTTGTTAGATCTCAGACTAACTCTGCGACAGAGTCGGCACGCGCACACACCGCCTGCATTTGCACAACTTTTCGAAACGACCGCCAGCAGCCTCTGGCAACACTGCGTCAGGCAACGTACGACGGCAGTTCGCACCAGATCGTGAGTGCGTATTTGACCCCCGACACCAACTGATTTGTTTGGTGCGGATGGGTCACCAACGATGGCCACGCCAGCACCGAACCCACCGGCATCGAACCGTTCGAGAAGCCCTGCAACGGAAACTCGAGATCGGCACCCTCGTAGTTGTCGTTGAGCTTGATTGAGGCAGACACCTGAGCCACATCGTGGTGGATGCGCAAGGTCTCCTGCTCGCCCAACGCATAGCGGATGACGAACACATCGCGCAGGCCGTAGTAATCGATGTAGGGCCAGAACTGCTTGAGCTGGGGCCACAAGCGCATTCCGATGTCGGCTTGTACATTCTCGAACAAACGCGGGCTCAACACGGCCAGCGAGACCTCGTGGCCCGGCACCGGATCGTCGGGCTGCGGCTCAAATGCGCCAACGGCCTCGGCTGCACGAATAATGGCCGAGCAAAACTGCGGGGTCCAGAAGGATCCGGCGTACAGGTCGGGACCCACCGCAGCGATGTCGGTGGTGTCGTCGATGGCATCGACATAGCCGAGCACCCGCTGCAGATCGTCGATATCGGTCATGACACCGATCGTTGCAGATGCGACGGCAACACCCATGGTTCTCGCGGCAGTCGCTGGATGTCGAAGCGGCTCAAGAGGTCGCGAGCCGTTGGGCTCTCGCCCTCATCGGCGAGTCCGAGGCTGCTCGCCAACAACGCAAGAACCTGCTGCGGCGAGATGCCCCGCTCGGCGAGTTGCGGCAAGGTAATCGCGCCATGCCGCTTTGCTATGCGAACTCCATCGGCGCCAAGCACCAATGGCACATGGCGATAGCGCGGGGTGGGAAGCCCAAGCAGACGTTGCAGCATCACCTGCCGCGGTGTTGACGACAACAAGTCGTCACCGCGCACCACCTCGGCCACGTTCTGAGCGGCATCATCGACAACCACTGCAAGGTTGTACGCGGCCACGCCATCGTTACGCCGTAACACCACATCGTCGATCGCGGCTCGCACCGGGCCGCGAATCTCGTCGGTGATTTCGATGACATGCTCGTGGGCTCTGAGCCGCAGCGCCCACGGGCGACCCTGCTCGATGAACTGCGCTCGTTGGGCGACGCTGAGCGAGCGACACGTGCCCGGGTACAAGCCCTCGGGGGCCTCGAGTCCCTGAGGCGCGCTCGAGGCCTCACGAATTTCGCGGCGGGTGCAAAAGCACTCATAGGTTCGACCCTGAGCGGTGAGTTGGTCGATGGCTGCCGCATAGAGATGAAACCGATCGCTTTGGCGCACTACCTCGCCATCGAAGTCGATGCCGAGTGCCGCGAGCGCCGCGCATTGGGCGTGCTCGAACGCCACAGACGACGTCACCCGGTCGAGATCTTCCATCCGAACGATGAACTCGAGGCCCTGCGATCGGGCCGAAAGCCACGCCACCAGCGCGGTGCGCAAGTTGCCCAGATGCAGGTCACCGGTGGGGGAAGGCGCAAACCGGCCCGCTGCGGTGGTCATCGAAGCAGTGTGCCAAGAATTGGTGGACTCTGGGAGCATTGTTCGGTAGGTTTTACGCATTGCGGTCAATCACTCACATTGAGTAGGGAAATTGAATACTTCGGCGGAAGACGATCTACAGCTCAACACGGCACCGCCATCTCGCGTGTCGCAAGAGTCGTTGGCACAAGCAGCCAAGGTGCTGTTGCCCAGCAATTTGGCTGTGATGCCCTCGTTCTTGTTGATGAGCTTGGTGTTTCAGAACCAGATCCCGACCCGGCGCATTGCGTTTTGGTGCCTCGTTGGTGTGGCCACCGAACTGCTCGCGCTGCTGGCGCTCGAGTGCTATCGATTCGAACGATCTCGCGGCGGCACCGGATTGCGATCGTTGCCCCTGATTCGCTTGTCTACCGCTGTGGTTGGCGCCGCCTGGGGAAGCTCACTGTTCGTGCCCAACCCGAACAACACCGAACTGCTGTTGTTCTTTGCGATGTTTGCGTTCGGTGCCAGCGCGTTCGCGATGTTGCTCACCATCTCGCGCACCGACCTGTTTTTAGCCTTCGAGCTTCCGCTGTTCATCACCGGCACTATTGCGCTCGTCGTCAGCAAGAACGATCACCTGATGAGTATCGGGCTGATGGCATTGGCCTATCTCATCTTCGCCACCACCATTCACCGCATAGCGAACCGCGGCGCCGTCGACGCCATCCGCCTTGAATGGCGCACCGAGACCCTCGTATCTACATTGGCCAGCGAGCACCAACTGTTGCTCAATGCCAACAACGCCTTCGCTGGCCTCAACGGCCAATTGGCGCATCAGGCCATGCACGATCCCCTCACCGGCCTGTTCAATCGTCGCGGCGCAATCGACGCGCTCGAGCGAGCACTCGCCGACGCGAGCGACACAGCGCCGGTTGGTCTGCTCTATCTCGACCTCGATCGGTTCAAGCACATCAACGACTCGATCGGTCACCGAGGCGGCGACCAGTTCTTGATGGCCATCGCCGATCGACTTGAGCGAAGCATCGACTCAGGCGCAACGGCCGGACGAATTGGTGGCGACGAGTTCATCGTGGTGCTCCCCAACTGCGACCTCGGCGCGAGCATGGCGGTGGCCGGGCGCATCACGGCCACCCTTGCTCAACCTATTCACGCCGAAGGCCGCGAAGTTCCATCGTCGGTCAGCATTGGTCTCGCAATCGGACCTATCCACGGCGGCAGCGGCACCGACTTGTTGCGCTTCGCGAACGCGGCGTTGCACCGAGCCAAGGGCACTGGACGAAACCGCGTCGAGATCTTCGATGGCTCGGTTCGAAACGAACTCGACAAGCGCGTCAGCTCAGAGCAGGCGCTGCGCCGAGCACTCGACGAAGGCGACATCGTGCCGTTCTTCCAGCCCGAGATCGACGCAACCACCGGCAACATCGTGGGTGCCGAACTACTCGCTCGATGGCTGCGCCGCGACGGCGTCATCGTGCCCGCTGCCGACTTCTTGCAGTTGGCGGCCGATGCCGGTCTGCTCGAGCGAATCACCGAGAGCGTGATGCAACAAGCTCGACCAATGATTCGTCGGCTCAGCACCTTGGGGCTGCCCGACGGATTCCGCTTTCGGGTGAACCTGCCGCCACGCGCCACCGAGCGTTCGTGGCGAGACAACCCCCTCGACTCACTTATCAGTGGCGTCGACCCAACGCTGATCACTGTCGATGTCACCGAGGCCGCCGTCATCGACGACCTCACCGCAGCCGCCGCCAACTTGGCATCGCTGCGCGTACGCGGAGTGCGCGTCTGTCTCGACGATTTCGCCCGCGGTGTGTCGTCGCTCAGTTTGTTGCGCCGCCTGCCGCTCGACGAGGTACGCATCGATCGCACCTCGATCGACACGCTGACCGCGCATCCCCACGACCGCGCGATTGTGCGATCGATCATCAGCTTGGTTCGCGAGATCGGTCTCACGGCTACGGCCGACGGCGTAGAGACCGGCGCCCAAGCCGACGTGCTCATTGCCCTCGGATGCATTCGCCATCAGGGCCACCTGTATTCGCGGGCATTGCCGGCTGCCGAGTTCGACTCGTTTGTCAGCGCAGCGATGGCCGAAGACCTCGCCCATCGCGCACTTGTGATGAGCCGCGCCGCCAGCGATCATGTGCAGTGGCCACCGAACGACCTTGGCTAGATCAGGAGTCTGCAATGACGCACCACCAACACGGCGCCGACGTCCAAAACGAACTGGCGCCGTTGGCGCGAGATCTTCGTCATGCAATCCCTGAGGTGATCAAAGCGTTCTCGGGTATTCATGCGGCCGTGTTCACCGAAGGTGCGCTCGACACCAAGACCAAGGAACTCATCGCGTTGGCAATCGCCATCAGCGAGCGTTGCGATGGTTGCATCGCGGCTCATGCTCGAGGTGCTGCGCGTCGCGGCGCCACCGAGGCCGAGGTGGCCGAAACCATTGGCGTCGCGATCCTGATGAACGGCGGCCCAGCCACCGTGTACGGACCACGCGCATTCGCTGCGTTCAAAGATTTCGTGGCCGACCCCAACGGCACCGGCATCGATCAGCCGCAGGCGTAGGCGTAGGTCAGCTTCGGCTGCAGCCCGCCTGAGTGGCAGCAGAATCGGTCCACCAATCGGCCGCATCGCCCAGTGGTTGGAAATCGCCGCTGCGTGGGTCTTGGCGGTACTCAACAGGTCCCGGCTCGTTGCGGGCGATGATCGTGAGCGCAGCAAGGAAACGGTCGATGTCTTCTGTGGTCGTTGACAACCCGGCGCTTGCCCGAACCGCACCTGGCACCGCGCGTCGATCGCCACTGAGCACATCGCTGCGGAACTGCGCAATGTCGGCCGGGGAGAGACCAAGAATGCGCGTGAGATACGGATGCGCACAGAAGCAACCGTGGCGAACACCAATTGCAAACTCGGCGCTGAGCCGCGCAGCAACAAGCGCGTGGGGCATGCCCTCAACCGTGAACGCAGCGGCGGCAAGCGTTTCGAATTCGGCACCCGGGCCGAGCACCGTGACTCCGGCGATCTTGCGCAGGCCGTCGCGTAGCTGCGCCGACAGCTCGTTCTCGTGAGCGATGATCGCTGGCCACCCGATGCGAGCCAGTTCGTCGACCGCCACACCAAGCGCCACGGCTCCGATCACGTTTGGTGATCCGGCTTCTTCGCGTTCGGGGGGAGCAGTCCACACAACCTCGTCGAGATCGACCAACTCAACAGCGCCACCGCCCGCGAGAAACGGGTCGCCCGACTCGAACGCAACCCGTGGACCGATGAGCACGCCAGCACCAAACGGCGCGTACATCTTGTGGCCGCTGAACGACAAGAAATCGGCGGTGGTTGGCATTGGCCGATGCGGTGCCAACTGCGCTGCATCAACCGCAACTTGAATGCCGCGCTCGTGCGCGGCTTCGATGATGGCGTCGATGGGCGGCACCCATCCGCTCACGTTTGATGCTCCGGTAATTGCCAGCAGACGCGGCTTGGGTGACTGATCGAGGGCGGCGCACACATCGGCCACGCTGAAGGTGCCATCGACCCCGCACTCGATATAGCGACAGGTTGCAACGCGCGCCCACGGCAACAGGTTGGCGTGATGCTCGACAACCGAGGTCACGACAACGTCGTCACGCGTGAGGCGGAGTCGATACGCCAAGTGATTGATGGCCTCGGTGGTATTGCGGCACAGGATGGCTACGTCGTCGTCGCCGCGATTTGCGAAGCGCATGATTGCTTCACGCGCATGCTCATAGGCCTGCGTTGCGATCTGTGATTTGTACCCCGCACCGCGATGAACACTCGAGTACCACGGCAAGAATTCGGTGACGCGATCGGCCACAGCCGGCAGCGCGCTGGTAGACGCTGCGCCATCAAGAGACAGGTACCCGCGCTCGACGCCATCGACGCATGGCACCATGAGGCCATCGCCAACAAGGTGCACCGGTTGCCACTGAGCAGTCATCACATTTCCTTTCGCGGCCGGTTCGCCCGGTGCTGCGAGAGTAGACCAAGGTCCTCTGCAACAACGCCGCAATGCGCTTCTCGATCATCGACGAGGCTCAAATGGAAACGATCCGCAAGGTCGGCGAACACGTGATTTCGCGTTTCCGAAACAACGTGTGAGTGGGCGAGAGGGGACTTGAACTCTCGTTGAAGGGGTGTTAGCTGGTGTTGCTGAGTCCGTCTCGTGCCATCTGATCTGCGGTTTCGCGATTCGTCATGCTGTAGAGTGCTGGCCCAAACCGATCGATTTCTACCCGTCCGGTAGAAGATTCGGTAGAAGCCGAAGTGAATGAAGCCCCTGTGCTGATCTCCGACAGCTACGACGCGTCGGAACTCGCCAACTCGTGAGCAAGCTCCGATATGGGCGAAGCCCAGGCTGTGATGGCCTCGCCAAGAGCTTGGATAGCTGGGGCCCGCTCGCCAGCGAGGTCCACGAAGATGAGATCTATGCGTCCCTGCTCGGGGCCATCAAGAATTCGACCTCCACTCTGCGCTGACGGAAAAATGAGCACTCCCGAAAAGCGCTGTGGAGCGACAGGCGGTCGGAAGTTC
>Ga0194055_10000825_pt1 | contig 25108 bp, 18 predicted proteins | sample SepL449m_MetaG_FD_155482 | JGI IMG/M metagenome (GOLD analysis project Ga0194055, IMG submission 155482) | Anoxic zone freshwater microbial communities from boreal shield lake in IISD Experimental Lakes Area, Ontario, Canada - Sep2016-L442-9m | ecosystem: Environmental > Aquatic > Freshwater >... | reverse complement strand
AAGCAATGGATTGCGATCCAATGACACACCGGGCCGCGGGTGCTCAGGTTGAGCGACCCGCTTTTCAGATAACCATCGCAGCAAATTAATTTCCGAACGGATCGTCCGTTGCGGGGGGTGGATTGTTCGTTCCACCGCCGAACGGATCATCGTTGGCGTTTGGTTTCTTGGTGGCATCATTGCCGTTGCCGCCGAATGGGTCGTCGGTCGCTGGCGGAGCCTTATTGATTTCTTCAGGCATTGGGATCGGATTGCCCCGATTCAAATCAGGACCGTCTCGGAAGGGATCGTTGGCGTTCGGAACCATTGGAGGAGGAACATCCCCACGGCGCGGCTGAATGGAATTCGGTGCGGAACGAAGCGATTCTTCGTAGCGTTGACGTTGCATTTCGAGGTAGCGTCCTCGGGATGCCAACCGGGTTTGGCGACGGACGTTTTCGATCTGGCATCGAACACAACCTTGGACTCGTTCCAAAGCTTTACCCACGTTGACGACTTTCTTGCCGTCGATTTCTAATTGAGCGGCTTGTTGGAAATCGGCCAATCCCGCGTCTTCCCCGGACATAGCGGCAGCGCACAGCCCGCGAAAATAATAAGCTCGTGGATCCACGCTGCCGGCGGCGATGACGTCGTTGAGCAGTTCTTCGGCTCGTTCGACGTTGCCACGGAAATACTCGTGGACAGCGTGTCCATAGGTTTCATCCAGAGGATCTTGTGCGAAACAAGGAATGGCGGCAAAGGCAGCCAAGGCAAATCCCATCACGGAGGTCAGTCGTTGTTGCATAGCTCATTACCCATAGAAATCCAGTACAAACTAGTCGTTCCGTTTTATGGTAATTCAGGCAAGCGGGAGTGCAAATAAATTGCGAATACCTTTAGTTGCTCGCCAGAGGAATCTTTGCCGCAGTAGGATTGTCGGATGCGTTGTCAAGATTTCGGTTGGAAGACCGAATTGTTGGGGTCTCAAAGCTCCGTAGGCTTCTGAGGATTTGCGGACGTAGGATCGCTGATGAAGGGCGGCCGAACTCAATGATTTCTCGATTGTTTCGAAGCATTTTGGTGTTTTTCCGCCGGCTCTGGGATGGTGTCAGCCTCATCGTAGTGCTCAGCATCACGGCCACGATTCCTATTCTGCAACTGGCGAGCCTGGGTTACATGCTTGAAAGCGCAGGTCGCGTCGCTCGTGGCTGGCCGCTGCGTCGCTGTTTTCCTGGCGCCCGGACCGCAGGATTAATCGTTACCTCAGGTTTGTGGCTCGGTCTCTCGTGGCTTCCTGTCTGGTTGATCACTGATCTGGCCTATTCGGCGGCGTTGATTGATCCGGGATCTGCCCCAGCGCACCGCTGGCGAATCATTGCTCGGGTCATCGCCGTGGTCTGGGTCGTTTGGGCGACGTGGGCCTTGTTTCGCGGTGGCCGCTGGTACCATTTCCTGTGGCCAGCCCCGCGGCAGTTTTTTCAAACTGTGTTTCGCAGGTCCGCATGGCATGCGTTAGAAGATCGCCTCTGGGATTTTGTAGGATCGCTTCAAATTCCGCGTCTGATGAAGATCGGTTTTTATGGAACGGTCGGTGCCGTCCTATGGCTACTGATTCCTTCAACGCTGATGGTGATCGCCCTCAACGGTGCCGCCAACGGAAGCTCACAGCCTGGTGAAAATGCCCTGTTTGGATTCATCGGATTGGTAGGTGCCATTTGGATGTGGTACGTTCTGCAGTACCTTCCATTCCTTCAAGTCAATATGGCCGAAAAGGGTCGCTTCTTAGCGGTCGTGGATCGACCGGCTGTTCGAGACGCGTTTCGTCGCGCGCCATGGGCCTTTTTCATAGCAACCACATTGTTCTTTGCTGCTGCGATTCCCTTGTACTTGCTTCGCATCGAATCGATTCCAAGCCAACTTTGGATCTTCCTGTCCCTGTTTTTCGTCCTGTTTATGTTCCCTCCCAAATTATTGGCGGGGTGGGCGCTGCGTTGCAGCCATCGAAGACAGCGCCCCGTCTTTTGGTTGTGGCGCTGGGTAGCTTGGGTCCCGTTGTTTGCTGCGATCGGTGTCTATGTCGGCGTGCTTTACATCGCCAAGTTTGCATTGTGGGAAGGTGCGGCGAGCGTCTTATTACAACACGCATTTCTGCCACCGGTGCCGTTTTATCTTCGCTAGCGGCGGTTGCCTTTCCGAAAACCGGGGCTAACCGCCCATCGGCTAATTGTTGCCATTGCATTTGCGCTTTCAATCAACAATCCGTGACGCTCACGGCTCGGATCCAGATGCTCCACACCTGGTCGTTCGTCCAACAGCAAAAGGTTGGTCGCTGTTAACGCAATAGTCCCAAGCGGCCCAGAATCAATTGCAAGCCGGCGAGCCCTTGCACCAAATTGCGCTGAATCTGCCCTACGATTCGCGTCGGAAGGATTGCTGTGCGCTGAATATCCTCCGGACCATGTGGCCAATCCTGAACTCGTTCCACGCACTGCGAGATCCATTTTTTGTCGTACGGGATCATGGACACATTGTCCAGCCACTCTTTCGGGATATCTTGAGGCCCCTGCGCGGCCCCGAGAATGGCTCCTGCCAACGAAGCGATGCCAACCGTATTTCCAGGCAATCGGATCACTTCCTCGATGCATTGTCGGTAGCTTCTTGGGTGCAAGCAAAATGCGTAGATGGCCAGGATCGCGTTCTCTACCGCGCGATCGGCGACCCCTCGCCTATATCCCAAAGATCGCGCGGCTCGATGCAAGGATTCGCGTCGTTGTAAGAGCCCGTCAAGGTGCAACAAACGTTGCTGCAAGTCGACGTCATCGATCGAATCAGCCAAGGTCCGAAGGAGTTGATTGGTATCGATGGAAGACGATGTCCGTTGGACTTGAGCGCATTGTGTCGCCATCGCAACCATCCTTGATGCCTGAATAACCATCTCGTCTTCGGAGGCGATCCGCGCGGAATGTGAGATCCAACGCATGGCGGTACTGTCAATCCCCTGCATCACCACACTCATGAGGGCAGAGCGGATCATCGGATCGCTCCCAAACCTGGATAAAGTTGCCTCCGGTCCATCTCCGTCAAGAGCCGCCTGCCGCCACCGAGCACGCATCGATTGCATTGGATGGGACACTCGATACCAATTCAGTCGCTTCCTCAACGATTCTTCGAATTCCTCATACTTTGCTTTGGATTTCAGCAGCGACTGGATCGCAATCACTATGGAATGAGTATTGCTTCCCGGATAGGCTGGCATCGAGGTCCAGAAGCGTACTGGGTGCCTGCGCAGACTTAGAGTTGTCTTTGGATCCAAGGAGGCATACAGAATGCTCAGCGATTCCGCTACAGCGCATCCCATCAAAAAACCTTCGATGGCTTCTTGACGCCTTTTTGGAGGGATAATGGTTGACCAATCAACTGGAAACATGACGGAACTCTTCAATCGATGGCCGGAGCAATTGAAACTTCCCGTTGAAATCATAGAACGAGTTCTCAGCGAATTCAAATCGAGGGTCAGTTTCATGTCAGTCTCGGCATTCAAGGATGGCGCCGTCGCGATTCGCTCGGACTCCGATCCTCCATGGCGGTTCATTTCCATTCGAGTATTGAAATATCATCCTTACTCTAGTTTTGGATCGCGATGATACTAGATAGATCTGAATGGACTTGGGAATGACATAAATCCCGCTGTGCATACAACCGCTACATTCCTCCTAACCCTTCCTCAGAGTGCAATCCATGTTGCGCGGCGTGCGGCCTTTATCAAATGTCCTTTTCCAAACGTAAGTTTGATACTCTGTGCGTTCGATCGGCTCATTGCAAGAATATTCGCAACAGATCTCTTCGTTCGTAACACGATGCAAAATTTCGCGTCTATCATTGCTCGACGTGCGATCAATCTCACATCGAATAACTGGAACCTGAACCAACCAACTCCATGAAGAACGTTCAGCCACGATCAACCCATCGTCGCGCCTTGCACGCTACAACACTTCCCTCGAATCCTTCGGATCCGAAGTTAGCATGCGTGCAATCTCGTATGGAGACAATGCACCGCTGTACACCACGACTTCACAACGAAGTGCCCCCCGAAGGTCTAATTGCCTCGGTACACCTCACTCTGGGGGTCTCCACCAGATTTCAGATATGCCAGAAGGTCGAGAACTTCGTCGCTACTCAATGTGTCCAACAGTCCGTTCGGCATCATGGATACCTTACTCGGCTTAATAGCAATGATTTCGTGGCGATCGATGTTGGTGAAGTTGCCCGGATCCATCATGTTCGTGGAGACCATCAATGTGTTCCCATTGAGATTGGCCACACGACCGATAATGGTCTGCTCTTCGGTTTGAAAAATGGTGGCTTCGTATTGATCACTGATCTCTCTGTTGGGTTCAATGATCGCGGTGAGCATATCCCGAGTACTGAATCGCTGAGAGGAAGCGGTCAAATCGGGTCCTTGAATACCACCCTGACCGGAGAAACGATGGCACTTGTAGCATTGGGCGACGGCGAATAATTTTTTGCCGTGTTCGAAGTTGACGCTTTGCTTCTTCTGCGATGCAGCGCTCACGAGGTCTTCGACCGTCCACTGTTTCACAAGGCTCCTAGGTTCGAGCTCGGCCATAGGATCTTTGGGCGCTGGAGGTGGTCCCACCAAATCGCCCAAGGTTGCTTTCTCATCGTCGCTGAGCCAGCCGATGGCAATCCGTCGGATATTCTCTAAAAAGCCGCCGAATGAGGCGCCACCGCGCGCCGTGGCGACTTGATGAAACCATTCAAAATAGGCCCGCCGGGCTTCGTCCGTCCAACCTTTTTGGACATCGCGAAGGCAAAACGCATAATGGATTTGCTGGTCTGCTGAATGGGATGCATTCATTTGACCAATGCACCTCGCAACGATTTGCGGTGCTTCGAGATAGATCAGAACCCGCGCTAATTCTCGATCCACCAGTGCATTTCCATCGGGTGTTGGAAAGTGTGGATCCAGCTGCGCAACGATGCGCTCGCGCGTCTCTGCATTCCCTTCTCCCAGTCTCACGAAACTGAGTTGGTAGGCGCGAAGCAGTTCGAGCTTCTCGGTATTGGGTAACTTGTCCCATTGCAGACGGAGCAAACTGTTCTGAATGTCCTGTTGGTCCGATGGAGTTCCGCGACGGCTCAGGGCTACAGCCATAGTGATGGCTGCTTGAGCAGGCAAAGTCTGCTTGATCGGATCACGCCACACTTCTGGATTGGCGTGCTCGAGAGCCAGTCTCGCTGCTGTTCTCAGCGCTCTGTCTGGGCTGCCCACATGCTTCATGATCAAGTCCAGATTTAATTTGGCACCCGATCCATGCATGGTTTCCAATGCCCGCCGCGACTGCCTCGCGAGGGCTGCGGCTGGGTTGTCAGGAAACTTGGCGGGGGCAGTGCTTTCTTTCCCGACATAGCGAATACGGTACAAGGCGGACTGCACTTTACGACCACCAATCGTCAGATAAATACATCCTTCCTGGGGGTGGACCACGAGATCTGTAATGGGCATCGGCGATGCGCTAATGAACGAATCAAATGTGCTGCGATAGGTTGCCCCATCGGGCTCCAAATGGACTGCATAAACAACTCCGTAGCTCCAATCACCTATCAAAAGCGCGTTCTGGTACTTGGCGGGAAACTTGGTTCCCGTTCCGAAGACAATACCGGTGGGTGATCCGAAACCAATATTGGCAACCGCTCCAAAGCTGTCCGCAAAATACTCCGGCCACTTGCCAGTTCCGTTCCTCCATCCGAACTCCGCTCCGCTGATGACGTGATTCACGCGAGTGGGGCGATACCACGGTGTTCCAATGTCCCATTCCATGTCTGCATCGTACGTGAACAAGTCTCCCAGGGGATTGAATGCAATGTCGTACTCGTTGCGAAACCCTGTGGAAACAAGTTCCACATCCGACCCGTCGGGCTTGAAACTGAGAATGAACCCTCCTGGTGCTAAGCGATCGGCCATAAAACCGCGTGCATCGGGCATGCGCCCCAACATGTGATCCTCGCTCCAATGCCTGGGCACTCGCGATCGATCGATTTTTTCTGGAACATCCGTCTGATTCCCGGCGCAAAGAAAAAGCCGACCGTCGGGGCCTTCAATGATGGCGTGTGGTCCGTGCTCGCCCCCTCCGACGAGAGGAATGATGCGTTCCACTTTTTCGAACTGATCATCGCCATCGAGGTCTTGAAGTCGGTAGAGTCCCGGGCCCGACGGTTCTTCCGGTTCGTCGAGCCTGGGTTCTGGGTTCTCCTTGCTCTCGGGGATTTCCTTCCCATCGGCTGATGGATTCTCTTCTATCTTGGGTTCTTTCTTCTTGAGAATCCCCGCGCCGTTGACATCTACATACAGACCATCTTTGGTATGAAGCAGGCCTTGGGCCATTCCTAAATTTACGGCGATCGGTTCGACGATCGTGGCGGCAGAGTCCCCCGGCTTACCACCGGGTGTGACCCGATACAGTTTGCCATACTGATCGGAGACGATCAGGCGCCCTTTCAAGTCCACACACATTGCCACCCACGAACCTTGTTCCTCGGAGGGGACTTCGTACACCAAATCCACCTCGAATCCCTCAGGCACTCGAAACGAACTGGCGGGGGTCGCACCGAGGCCTTGGCCCCAGCAAGTGGCTGACGTCAACACCGACATCGCTAGGAAACCGAAAAAAGCTCGCGACATAGTACGCTTCCTACAAGGGAGCAGATTGGAAAGTAGGATTGTTGGTGAAATACCGATATCTGCCGCCGCTGGCTATGGAATCCAACCGCTTCGAAACCGGAAACGAACATCGTTCAAAGACACAACGTCAACAAAAAGACATAACGTCAACAAATGATTTAGGCGGATTGGATTAGGCAAAGAGTTCGGTGACTGCGGATGCCTTTACCAATTCACGCGGTTGGTTGAGATGGTTGTAAACGATCGTTTCTGGTTCGATGCCGAACGCATGGTAGATGGTGGCCAGAAGTTGCGCAGGATGGACAGGAGAATCCACTGGCGCGCTGGCGGTCTTGTCACTCTTGCCGTGAACATAACCTCGTTTGATACCGGCACCCGCAATAACCGAGGTATAGCAGTAAGGCCAGTGGTCGCGACCATCGTCGCTATTGCCATTGCCACTGGTACTGACGCCACGTTCCGGCGATCGGCCGAACTCGCCTACGGCGACAACCAAGGTATCTTCCAGCATCCCGCGTTGATCCAGGTCCTCGATCAAGGTGGACAATCCGGCATCGAGCATCGGCGCTGATTGGTTCTTCATCCGCTTCGATAGATCGACGTGATGATCCCACGAGTGATTGTCGCTATTGGCGATTTTCGGCCAAACAACTTCGACTACCCGTGTCCCTGCCTCCACCAATCGCCGCGCGAGCAAACAGCTCTGACCGAACGTGTTGCGACCATAGGCGTCACGGAGGATTTCGGATTCGCCGCTCAGATCAAATGCTTCGCGGGCCTTGCCAGAGACCACGAGCGATAGTGCCTGCGCGAAGTACTCATCGAGCTGTTGGTTTTCAACCGCTGCATTGATTGTCGGCATTTGTTGATTGATCAAATCACGAAGCGCCGCCCTTCTCTGCAACCGCACCGAAAAAACTTCCGGACGAAGCTGTAGATCGCTGATGTTGATGCGATCCATCTTGTTCATATCGAGGTCATCCCCTTCCGGATACAACGTGTACGGATCGTACTCCTTGCCGAGGAAGCCAGCCGTGCCACCCTTGCCGACGACATTCGACTCTTGCAGTGGTCGAGGCAACATCACGAACGGAAGCATCGGTTCATCCGCAGGTCTTAACCGGATGATGTTGGAACCGAAATTCGGGAAGTCTTTTGGAGACGGAGGCTCTAGTTGACCCGACGCACTGACTTTGTCCGTCGTGTAACCCGTCATCATCTGATAGATGGCAGCGGTGTGATTGAAGAGTCCGTTCGGCGTGTAACTCATCGAACGAATCATGGTGAACCGGTCGTTTACCATGCTCAGCTTGGGAAGATTCTCAGTGAGATAGGTCCCCGGGAGCTTGGTTGGAATCGGTTTAAAGACACTCTTTACTTTATCTGGCACATTCTCTTTGGGATCCCACAGATCGAGATGACTAGGGCCCCCTTGAAGGTAAACCAAGATCATCCGTTTGGCTCGATTCCAACCCGGCGCTCCGTTGGCGTCCCCGCCTCGTGCGTCTTGCAAACGAATCAGGTTTGCCAGACTGATTCCGAACAGTCCTGAGCCCCCGACGCGGAGCACATCGCGACGCGTGACGCCTAGTCTGGAATCACAAAGGTCTTTGCCTGCTGAACCCAATAGTCGTAACATGATGGATGGTTCCTAAACAATGGGTAAAAGGATGAGGGTCCGATGATCCCTCAGGTTCTTCAATCGTTTTTTTCTAGTTTTGGTCGTACGCCACCAACGGTAAGTTAACCGATTCGCGGCGAAAAAGTGCCTCCACGAACTGGTTCCTTCCGCCGGGTTGACTCCAGCAGCAAAGTCGCGATGCACGTGGAGGATCGCATTCGAATTTAATGATTGAACAGGAAGGCTGGGCTGTTGATCAGCGCCCATGCCAAATCTTGAGCCGCCGTCAATCGGCTATTGCCTAACTGCCCTTCGCTCTCCTTCGCGTCAGCACGCAATCGGACCAATCGCGAATCGTCCGGCAGGGGTTGACCAAGCCGTTCGATACGTTTCACCAGCACAACGACTTGTTCATCTTCAGGCAAGGCTTGGCTCTCCTTCTGGATGGTGTTTTTTAGACCGATCAATTCCGGGGAAGCGACCCGCAGGTATTCCAATCCATCCTTGGCAATCGGAGGCGTCCACGCTGAGCGAGGAACCGATGCAATAGCGCGGAAGGATTCGGGCAAACCCAAACTCAACTCCCCTTCATGCTGGCCGCAACTCAACCGGAACCGTCCCAACCGATGGTCAACCGCGTCGTGGACTTGATGGATGCGCCATTGCAGCACCTCTCCTTTTTCCAACGTGAGGGGTTGCTCCAAGGCGAAGACAGCCCAGTGTTCAACGCTGATCGCACCATGAATAGCCCACCCTCCTTGATCGTTGTTCTTTCCGTCAATCGCGGCCGCTGCTGAAAATCCAGCTTGATCGAAGTCGGTCAGACCTTTGATCAATTTAACCCGGCGCATGTTGGCTGGATCCTCCGGCTTGCCCGCGAAGAGTTCCAATTCGGTGATCACAAAGTTTCCATTGGGAGGCAAGCCTGGACCTTGGCTCGGCAAATCAGGCGCCGTCAAGGCTTCGAGTCGCACGGCAGTGATCGGTGCTGTTCCAATGGATGTATCGATAGTGTAGATCCCCTTGCCGGCCGCTCCCGAAGCGCGAATGGAGCGATCGGACTGTGGAATCAGGATCGCGCCGGTGGTCGCCTCGGCTTTGATGGCTGCCAGAGTTTGCCATGCCGCTCCATTCCGCCGCTGGTCGAGGAACTCTTGAAGCTTGTTGTCCAGGCTCGCTTCAAAGGCGGTAACGGTGCCTTGGGCTGCCGCCAATCGCTCTAATCGAGCCCGCTCAGCCGCATCGCGCTCGGGACGGATCTGTTCTCGCCGCGCTTCCAAAGCCTTGTTCGTGCTTTCCCGTTCTTGATCGAGTGCGGCTTGACGTTTGGGTTTCTCTTCAACCCACCAACTTTCACGCTCCGCCAATTGGCCCACGATCTTTTCATGATCGCGTTGAATCGAAGTGATCGTTGACAAGGCGGCCTGGATCTCCTCGGCCGAAGCATGTCGGTTCAAAATGCGGACAAATAATTCATCCACCAAACCGGCATCATCCGAGATCGATTCGACCAACTTGCGAATGGCGTTTTCCGAATCCGAAATTGCACTTCCCAGGGTCGGACCACTGACCAACGCCATGACGGAACCCAATCGAAGTTCATTCGACCTTTCGCACTCGCAGGCGCTCTCGCGAGGAGGGCGTCCCAAGTTGTTGAGGAAACCGTCCGGCAACCCTGAATCGGCATCTGCCAAGGCAGCGGCACGGGTTCCAGGTGGCAATCCAGGCAACTTCGACAACGCGCCCGTGACTTGATGGATCGCATCAAATAAGACTTCCGCAGGCAATCGCCGAGGCATCGCATGAGAATAATTCCGATCGTCATCCGCATTCCAAGGATTCGTGTCGATGGCTAGCTGATACACATCGGATCGGCAAATCGTGCGAAAGACATGGCGCACGTCGAACGAATGATCGATGAAGTCCTTTTCCAAATAATCTAGTAGTTCGGGAATGCTTGGAGGATTGCCAGCTCGGATGTCATCGATGGGCTCGACCAACCCCTTGCCCAGCAGATAACCCCACATGCGATTGACAAAGCTACGAGCAAAATAGGGATTGTTCTTTCCGGTGACCCAAGCTGCGAATTGCACCCGTCGCGAAGCCCCTTCGGCTGGTTGGCTCGCAGAGATGAAGGGAAATTTCGGTGAAACGACTTGCTGCGTTTTCTGATGTTTCGTTTCGCCATCTCCTTTGTCGAAGACTTCTTCCCACAAGGGCTTGGCCCCTTCGACCGCTGTTCCACCGATGGTGTTCCCACCGGAGGCCTCGTCCTTCTTGAGACCGACTTGGGCGAAGTAAGCCGCTGTCTCGTAATATTGGTCTTGTGTCCATCGTTCAAACGGATGGTCATGGCATTTGTTGCAGTTAAAGCGAACTGCCAAGAAAAGATGGGTCGAGTTCTCGACCGCTTCCTCGGGGGTCCTGAGGATCTTGTAATACGACGCGGCAGGATTTTCGCGATTGGATCCAGTAGCAGTCAGGATCTGATAGACGAATTGATCGTAGGGCTGATTGGTCGCAATACTATTGCGAATCCAGTCTTTGAACTTGGATGCCCCTTCTTTTCCAAGGAACTTGGAGTTCACCTGAAGCAAGTCAGACCACTTGTTGGTCCAGTGATCGACAAAGGCCTCGCTGTTGATCAGTTCATCGATGACTCGTTCGCGCTTTGCCCGCGTTTCGCTGGGGTCAGCCAGAAACGCTTTGACCGTGTCGGAACTTGGTGGCAGGCCGGTGAGGTCGAGGGTGACTCGTCGCAGGAAGTCTGCGTCGTTGCACAGCGTCGATGGCTGGATTTTCATCCTCTCCCATTTGGAAGCCACCAATCGATCGATCGGATTTTGAGAAGCGATGGTCGTCGGTTGGAAGCCTGCGCGGTCCCCCATTACGGTTAGGGTTGTTGCGGCATAGGCACCTTCGAAGCGGGCCAAAACAGGAACTTCGCCGCGACGCAAGGCCTGAACGCGCGCCCCTTCCAGGATCGCTCCGACTTCCGTATTGCCCGATTCCAGGAAGGCCTCTCGCGTTACATCCCGCGATTTGCCATCGGCGTAAGTCGCCACCACGCGAAGTTGCTGAATACCACCTGGCATGGCGATCACAGGATTGTTTGGCGAAACACTGATCTTTGTGACGCGCGGCGTAGCCGGATTGTGTTTGGCACCTGCTGCAATCCACTGACGCAGGACCAATGCATGATTATCCCCTGGTTCAAACAGCTTGCCCCCGACGTGTGGCACGATTCCGAGCGGTTTCGTTAACATCAAAGAATCGATCGGAGAGGCGGTATTGATGCGCCGGCCCGCCAAATCATCGGCCAGACTGCGCACGTCATAGATAGGATCATATCCTCGCAGCGAAAGCTTGAAGCCGTTCTTGCCAGCTTGGGCTCCATGGCATGTCCCTGCATTGCAGCCCAATCGCGACAAGACAGGATTCACATCGCGCGCAAAGTCCACGCCATAATCCGATTGCACGACCGAATGGACAGCAATCTCTCGCGTGTGATTGCCGAGCGTGACGGTGATCTTGCCATCACCACTAGCGAGAGGTTGAACCCATCCACGGTCCGATACCCACAGTTGATCGGCAGTGGCTGAGAAGGATGCTTGCGAAGTCACATCGACGGGTTCCCCCTGAGTGAGCTGCGCCGTCACCACGATTTGTGCCGAATCATTCCACGCATGCAAATCGATTTGCGAGGGTTCAACAACGATGGAGGCAATCCGATCGAGGGGAACAGGTTGATGGCGCAATTCATCGGGAGAGGCAGGATTCGCAGTGACCGCGCGCTCGGCTCCATGGGCTGCGGCCAAGACCTGCAAACGTTCCTTCCTCAGCGAATCCAAAGCATCATTGGTGAGACTGGCAATCGATCCAGCAGGAGTGACATCCACCTCGGCGATCGGCTGGCTATCAGCAATATTCCAAACGCGGAGCTTCCCATCCGATGCCCCGCTGGCGATCCGTCCATTGGCATCCAAAGCAATGGCGTAGACTGCAGCATTCGGTACTGAGATCGTAGCCAGCAACTGCGGTTGTTCAGCGACGTACTCCTCCAATTTCTTGCGTTGTTCTGGCTTGCGATCTTGAGGTGGTATGGCTTGGAAAGCCTTGATTTCCTCGGGTATCTTTGCGTCGATGTCGTAGGACCAAACTTTGATGACGCTCTGCGAATCGAGGGTCGATGCGGCTGCTAAATATTTGCCATCCGGGCTGACTGCGACATCGAAAATACGACCAGGCATGGGTTCCATTTGGCGGATCAGGTTTGCATCATCGCCAATGACACGGGCTGTTTGTCGGAAGACGCGGTAGAGCTTGGGAATGCCGTCGGACCCACCCACGACGATCTCATCGCGCAATGGATGTCTTGCCAGCGCGTGTACTCCGCCGCGTAAAGCACCTGGTGTGATCGACGTCACGTTGTCGATGAAACGCTCGGTTTCGACTTCCGTGAGCTTGACCGTCATATCGCGACTGCCGGAAATCAAATACCGACTGTCTGCAGTAAACACCGTCGTGCGAGGCCAATCGTCGTGAGCACGTTGGTACAGTTTTTGGTTACCGGCCAAATCGAATGCGCGAACGGTATTGTCGGCCATTCCCAATGCGATCAAATTCGAGTCATGCGACCAGGAGAGGCCGAACAGCGTTTCTCCTCCGAGGGAGAAACTGCGCTCGAGGGCTTGGTTACCGCGATTCCAAATTTGTAGTTCGCCGGAGATTCCTGGATCACCTGCCGCAACAGCGAGCCACTTTCCATCCGGAGAGTATCGGATCGATTCCAATCGAGGACTGCGTCCGACCAAACGATTTTTCGGTTGCCATGTCTGCGCATCGAAAAGAAGCGCTTCGTAAAACCCAGTCACGGCAATCTCGCTTCCATCGGGTGAAAAAGCGATGCTGTCGATGCTCGGTGGGTGCGCGTAACGAGGAGGACTGGCGAGCGTGAAGCGAGGACCACTATCGATGACGTCTTGAGGAGCACCGGCGGCGATCCAGCGTCGAATAATATCGATCTCTTTGGGCTTGAGGGGTGGCAGGTTCTTGGGCATTTCAGATTTGCCCTCCACCGGTGTGATCTCGCTGATCAGATGACTGGTCTCGATATTCCCAGGGACGATGGCTGCCTCTCCCGATTCACCGCCGCGCAGCAGGCTGGCGAAATCGGTCATGCGGTAGCCACCTTGCGTCTTCGATTCTTGATGGCACGCAAAACAATTGGCTCTTAGGATGGGCAAAACATCTTTGGACCACGTCGGCGCTGGATCTTCAGCACGCGTCGCCGCATTCATGGCACAGCCGAATGCCATCGCTGTCATGAGGACATTCCGCAACACTAAACTCAAACGCACTGTCTGCAACATCGATACACCAATCATCGGCGGAACCTGGGTCATCGGCGAAACCTGGGGTAACAATCGGCGCATCGGATCGTCGACAAAGAGACGCAGTCGACAAAGCACCGAGTTGGGGTGGTAGGGGAACCAAGGAAGGAATAAGGGACGCTGCCAGAGCACGTTCTCCATCAGCATCGCCTCCTCCTCACTATAACTGCAGCGATTTGTGGGGTCAACTTGATCGCTGCTCGCGCGCAATGCGGCCATGCGCACCGCTAAACTGGCTCTTTTGCGGACGGAAGGCATCCGAGGAGGGACTTGGCTGCTTTCGCTCTGTCTTGCGAGTGGGTAGCTCTCGTTGTTCTCCGAAGCCGGCCGCAGGTCTCGAATCGCGTGCGGTTCCGAGCGTGACGCTCGAGTCGGCGAAGATTGAGGGCCGTTCTACTTTATCACTCTTTATCAATCCATCCCATGGCATCTCCAACCCATGGCGATTGGCCCCATCGCTCCTACCAGCAGCCGAAACGCCGCCGAGCACGTCCGACCGCCTTGAAACGATTCTCCTCGTTTCGCTTCGCACTGCGCGATGAACGAAGTAAAATCGGACAGCGTCTTCGCTAAGTACGTCGGGAAGTGTCTCCCTCGGAACTTCCTTATTTCGATGATGGATGACCTCGAACCCACACGCGATTCTCTCCGACATGATCCGCACTATCTCTCTTGCACGCTCTCTTGCAAGCCGATGCTCATCCCTATTCCCCTTCCTTTTGGCTATCTGTGTGGGAATGCAATGCGCCAACGCGGACCTGGTCACCCTGTACACCGGCGCAGGTTTCCCTTCGGATCAGCCCTGGTTGATCTACGGAAACGATTTTGTAGGGACGGCATCCCAGACGAGTGTCAGCGGTGGAGTGCAAGTTTCCTCCGACAATACAGCGCGTGCTGGATATAGCAATTATATCCCATTACCGATTCCGATCTTGAAGAACTCCACCTTTCCAGCACTCGACCGAACCCTTGGTTTTGAATTGGAATTCCGAGCGCGCATCCATAGCGAAGCCCACATCAGCAACGACCGGGCCGGATTTTCAGTGATCCTACTGGGCAAAGACGCTCAAGGAATCGAGATCGGATTCTGGAACAATCAGGTTTGGGCGCAAAATACAGGGTTCACCAAAGGGGAATCGCAGTCCTTCGACACGACGGTCGATCGGGATTATCGGCTGCGAATCACCAACGACGCGTACACACTCCTGGAGTCGAACCAAACACTCCTCAGCGGCAGCATTCGGAACTACGGAACACCTTCTGTGCCTTACACCCTCCCGAGCTATCTCTTTCTAGGTGACAACACAACGAGCGCTTCCGCAAACGTCACGCTCGGCGCGATCCAGTTGCAATCCAATCTGTCTTCCGTTCCGGAGCCTTCCAGTGGCATGATGATTGCAGCGGTGGCAACTATGGCCGCTCGACGGATGTTCCGTCGCGGGGGAAAGCCAACCGACAAAAAAACCTAATGGAATTGACCTATGAGTTGGCATTATCCGGGCTTCGTACCCGAATAATGGAACGACACGGGATGAGGTAGAGGAGCGTTGCATGAATTGGATGCATCATTGGTTACGCTGTGGAGCATGGCTTGCCGCGGCAATGATTGTATCGAACGTGGAATCCGTTGCTATGAGTTCGGAACTACCTATCGATGCCACACGCGTCGACCAGAACACGAGCGATTATCGTGACTCCATCACGCGTTGGCGAGAGGCCGACGAAGCGAAACTGAAGGCACCGCGAGGATGGTTGGCGCTGATCGCGCACGCATGGCTTTCCGAAGGTGAAAATCGGTTAGGAAACAGCGAAAAGGATGCGATCCCAGTTCCCAAGGATCTGGAGTCGACACTCACCGGCAGCTTTATCGTCGATGGCGACCATGTCCGTTTTAAGAGCGAAGAAGGATCCGGTATCTTGGTCAATGGTGAAGCAGCTTCCGAACGGTCTCTCAAGATTGATTCGTCGCGCTTTGAATCCAACGGAGAGGACAAAATCACGGTGGGGGATCGAGTCGCGTTTCAACTGGTACGCAGGACAGGGCGCTATGCGGTGCGTGTGCGTGACGCCATGAGCGAAGGGATCACATCCTTCGCTGGTAAGAAGTGGTTCGAAATCGATCCTAAGTATCGATTCCAAGCCACATATCATCCCTACAAAGAACCCAACACGATCAACATCGTCAACATTCGAGGGGACACAACCCCGGTCGAGATTGTAGGGGCAGTCGAATTCGCGTTGGATGGCCAGGAGTATCGCTTGGATGCAATGTCCGAATCCCCTGGGGAGTTGTTCCTCGTCTTCCGTGACAAAACCAGCGGACGAACGACCTATGGACCAGGCCGCTTTCTCGACGCAAAGATACCGACCGAGGGAGACAAGGTCGATTTGGACTTTAACAAGTCCTACAATCCACCCTGTGCATTCTCCCCACACACGCTTTGCCCGTTGCCACCCAAGCAGAATCACTTGCCCATCGAGATCCCTGCCGGAGAACAAAAGCCGGAGAAATCACTCTAAAAGCACGGGGTAGGTTCTTCCAAGGTAAGCTGAGCGATTGGGTTGCTAAGCCGCTTTACGGAATGCGCCACTCACGTAGAACGACTCGATGGCCTCCACCACTGCGTCCTGTTCGGATTCGGTCAGTTCTGGATAGACCGGCAAGTGCAGGATCTCGCGTGCGGCGGCTTCGGTGTGGGGCAAACATCCCTGACTATAGCCAAGATCCGCAAAGCACTCTTGCATGTGAAGAGGTACAGGATAGTAGATCTCACATCCGATGCCTTGTCCCTGCAAGTGGGATTTGAGCGCGTCACGCCGTCCATAGGGAACACGGATGCTGAACTGATTCCAAACATGCGTTGCGCGCGGGTCTTGATATGGCAGTTGAACGGTTTCGTTCAGCCGACTCTCTTCGAAGAGTTCCGAGTAGCGCGTTGCATGTCGCCGACGGGCGTTTGCATACTCCTCCAGGTGAGCTACTTTGACGTTCAAGATGGCCGCTTGAATCGTATCGAGGCGACTATTGATGCCGAGCAATTTGTGATAGTAGCGAGGCTGCATGCCGTGGGCAGCTAACAAACGCAACTTGGCAGCCAAGGCATCATCATGACAAACCAACATGCCGCCATCTCCCATCCCACCTAGATTCTTGGTGGGATAGAAGCTCAGGCAGCCTGCGATTCCCCAGCTCCCGGCCGGACGGCCCTCCCATGCTGCTCCGATCGCTTGAGCCGCATCCTCAATCACCGGTAGATCATGTCTGGCGGCGATGCCTGCGATCCGATCCATGGCTGCGCACTGGCCGAATAGATGCACAGGGATAATCGCGCGGGTCCGTGAAGTGATGCTGTCAGCAAGAGCCTCCGGGGCCATGTTGTATGTCTCCGGATCGATCTCGACAAAGACGGGTTCAGCCCCGAGTCGCGCCACCGCGCTCGCCGTCGCAAAGAACGTAAAACTCGGAACGATGACTTCGTCACCGGGCTCGATATCGAGAGCCATGAGCGCCAATAGCAGGGCGTCGCTCCCCGATGCGCATCCAATCGCATGCGGAGTCCCACTCAGGCCTGCCATCGTGCACTCGAGTTCACCCACTTCGGGGCCGTGGAGGAATCGCCCGCTGTCGACCACTTTGGCGACTGCTTCGAGTATTTGATCACGCAAAGGCAGATTGCCTCGCCCAACATCCAGCAGTGGTATGTTCGTTTTCGCGGACGCTGCGTTCGTCATTGCCGGAGACGCGGTTTCCTTGGTCATCCCAACCCCCATCCTTGGTTTGCTAGCGTTTCAAATAGAATTCGAAACTCATGTGGCTTCGTGCCTGGCGAGCTCCGAACATCCCGGTATTCAGCCCATTGTGAGTGGCACCCGACCGAGAACAGGAAACTTAACTCGCAGTTCTTCTTGAGGTCAAGCGTGAATCCCATCGATTCGGGGACCGTTCGTCCAGTATCGCCGCATCGAATGGCGTCCAGGGCTAGTACGGCTTGCGGTACTTCTCGCAATTCCTGTACATGTTGAAATTACCCTGGCGTTCGAATCCTTCGACGATCGAATGCGAGCCACTCCCCTTTCTCTTCTTGCGATCCATCGATCGACGTGACGTGTCGGCATGATTCCCAGCTCGCTGCAAACTGAAATTGCGTTCCGCATGGCATGGATTGTCATGGTTGCAGGGCTTCTTTGGAATTTGTTCAACCCATCTCTGCTGGCTCAATCTCCGCAGGGGCACGCTCAATCAAATCAAGGCCAAGGAAGTGTATTATCCCGCGCACTTCAGCAGCGAGAATCCCAACAGCCACGACCTTCGCACATTTCGGGGGATGCATCGCGCGCTCCGAAATCCGTAACGCATGCTGCCTATTCCAAGATTGCCTCAGGCTCAGAAAATCAACAAAGGGATCGCACCGACGCATCGTGGGAAGAACAGTTACTGAATAGCCCTTCGGAATGGATGACCCCTAGCGGTTTGGCCAGCAGTCTCAAGGTCATGGCGCTCCTAACGATACTCAGCGTAGCTCCTGCAATCCTTCTCATGACCACTTGTTACGTGCGGGTGATCGTGGTTTTCGGATTGCTCAAGCAAGCCTTGGGGGCTCAACAGCTTCCACCAACACAAGTTATCTCAGCAATTTCCCTCTTCATCACATTTTTTGTCATGAGTCCGGTGTGGACAACGGTCTACCGTGAAGCGATCGAACCCTACACGGCCGAAAACAGTCGCATGACGGCGGACGAGGCGTGGGAGAAAGGGATCGCACCGATCCGAGGATTCATGTCGCAACAGATCGCACATGCGCAAAACTATGACGATGTGCATCTGTTCTATTCCCGATACGCACCCAATAGCCCTGCCCCCAAAGACTTCGATGACGTACCTATCCAAGTCCTCTTGCCGGCGTACATGCTGAGCGAATTGAAGACCGCCTTTCTCATCGGTTTTCAGATCTACTTGCCCTTCTTGGTTTTGGACATCGTCATCGCAGCCGTAACGTCTTCGCTGGGAATGATGACACTACCTCCAGCCATGCTGTCCATGCCATTCAAGCTGCTGCTGTTCGTGCTCGTCGATGGATGGCGGTTGGTCGTGCAAATGTTGCTAGATAGTTTTGGCACAATTCCCTCCGGCTAGTTAAATCTCAACCGAATTGGTTAGGTTCGATCGCATGGAAACACAGAACGCAGTCGATTTAGTCCGCGAAGCCATTCTCATGGCGTTGACACTGAGCGCACCTCTTTTGCTCGTGGCACTGACCGTGGGTTTGGTGATCGGCCTATTGCAGACTTTGACACAAGTCCAAGACCAAACGCTGACAACGATTCCGAAATTAATGGCGATGGCGATTGGCTTGGCCATCGTTCTGCCTTGGATGACGGACCGCATGGTGGACTATTCCAAGCACTTGATCCGGGAAATTCCAGCCGTGGTGTCCGCGCGATAAAGGGCTGTGAGCTCGAGATGACCATCATCGATTCCCTCCCCTCTGCATTTCTCGGTCCTGCCTGGATCTGTCTTTGTGCTATGGCTCGGCTGGGTCCTGCGATCTGCATGATGCCCCCCATCGCGGGCTCATCGATTCCCGTTCACATCAAAGCGATCATGGTTCTCGGATGCTCGGCAGCCCTATCTCCAATGATTGCCACCTATACTTGCGAATTGCCCGAACAGCCGCTTGAGGCAGGGATCTCGTTGCTCCACGAACTGTTGTTGGGGAGTTTTTTGGGGACCTCGGTGTTGATCGTGACGACGAGCCTGCATGTCGGGAGCCAGCTACTAAGTACTTTGAGCCACCTGGATGGCGCCCAAAGCATCGATCCCATGACCGAGGAATCCGGGCCAGTTCTTCAGCAGTTGATGTCCTTGATCGCGATGGCAATGTTTTTGCTGTTTGGGGGCCATCGGATACTGATCGGCGCGGTGCTCGACAGCTTTGCCTCGATACCGCCCGGAACGATGTCACTCGAGGAAGATTGGATCTCCCATTTGCATGCCTTGATAGGTCATGGAATGGCTTTTGGATTGCGTGCTGTCCTGCCAGCCGTGTTTGCGCTGGTGATGGCTCGATTAGCCACTGGCTGGATCGCTCGATTCCTGCCTCAGTTGGGTCCGACAAATTTCGGTACGCCCCTGCAAGTCGTAGTGACCCTGCTAGTGCTGGCTTCTTCGATGACAGGCATTGGCTGGGTCTACCAACATGAACTGGTGCTGTGGCGGAACACCACGATCGAGCTCTATTCTCATCCTGCAAGTCCTTTGGAATCCCCAAGTCCCTCTAATATTACAGCCGAGAACGATCCCTTCAATCCGAGCCAACAGGTGACCGATGGCTGATTTCGAAGGGGACAAGAAACATGCGCCGAGCGACACGCGTCGACGTCAGGCTCGCGAGGAAGGACGGGTCGCTCGAAGCCATGATTTAAGTTCAGCGGCTGTGCTCCTGATGACGATCTTGGTCTTGGATTGGATGGGCAGTACTATCTTCGCAGCCCTGGCCGATGGCGTCCGTCGCCAATTCTCGGAGCCGATCGCATTTTCCAATGACCCGAATGATTGGATCTATACGCGGATACGATCGCTCCTGGGAATGGGCGTGGGAGTGTTACCGATCCTAGCGGCGGTTTTCATCGCATCCCTGGCGACGCATTTTGCACAGGTCGGTCCGCTGTGGCTCCCTTCCAAAGTCGGACTGGATTGGAATCGCATCCAACCGAACTCCGCATGGCAGCGCATCTTTGGCGGCAGCAACCTTGTTCGATTCGGATTTGGTCTTTTGAAGTGCGCCGTCGTGATCGGATTGGTCGTATTCGGCTTTCGAAGCAGATGGGAAGCGATCTTCCACCTGGATGAAATATCTCTGGGGCTAGCAACTCAGTTCCTGTGGCGATCGGGGATCGAAATAGCGCGGAGCGTCGCGATCGGCCTGTTGATCTTTGCATTTGTCGACTACGGAATCCAACGTTGGATGTTGGAGCGCGAACTGCGCATGACAGACGAAGAAATGCGAGAAGAGATGAAACGGACACAGGGTGATCCGCACGTTCGAAGAGAACGCAAACGACTTCAGAAAGGAATCTCTGCCGATCGAGCCCACGGTTCGATCGCGAATCGTCCCATCTCCTCCAGCGACCCTTCATCCCTCGCTTCTGAGTCCCGTTCGAAAACGCCGATCGAGCCTTAACGATCGGTTCTATTTGACCGCAATGTTAAACTGTAACGGCAAATAGAAGAAGAATCGGAATCCGCTACAATGCTTGGGATAGGTTCATGTGAGTGGACTTGATTTAGTTGTTCATACCTCTCTCTTGCTAATCGTTCGTGAGAACAGGAGCAGACTCATGCGTTCTTTTCGTAGCGTTTGGATGATCTTTTTGTTCGCAACGGCCATGTTTTCGGCATTTGAGTCGAAAGGTTGGGGACAAGAACGATGGACGCAGGACCGGGCTCTCAAATGGCAAGAACAATACGGCTGGCTCGTCGGTGCCAATTACATCCCCTCGTACGCCATCAACCAATTGGAAATGTGGCAGATCGGCACGTTTGACCTCGCTCGGATCGACCAAGAATTGGCATGGGCGGAGAGCCTGGGATTCAACTCGATGCGGGTCTTTCTGCACGACTTGTTATGGACAGGTGATGGCAAGGATTTGATCGACCGAATGGATCAATTCTTGGCAGTATGCCAGAGGCACAAAATCGGAGTGGTCTTTGTCCCGTTTGATTCCGTCTGGGATCCGCAGCCCAAGGGAGGGAAACAGCGCGATCCAAAGCCGGGTGTCCACAACAGCGGATGGGTTCAAAGCCCTGGTGCCTCGATCTTGGGAGACCCAGCCAAACATGTACTGGTCAAACCCTACTTGCAAGGAATTTTGACGCGATTCAAAGACGATCCGCGCATCCAAGCCTGGGATTTGGTCAACGAACTCGACAATGACAATGCGAACTCCTACGGTCGAAATGGGACGAAGACGGAGCTACCCAACAAAGCCGAAATGGGAACCTTGTTCGCAAAACGATGCTTTGAATGGGCGCGTGAGATCAATCCCTCTCAACCGCTGACGTGCGGTGTTTGGATTGGCCATTGGGAGGATGAATCGAAACTGAGTCCGATGGAGAAACTTTGTCTTGAGCAGTCCGACATTATCACCTTTCATAACTATGGCGATGGAAACAGTTTGAAGAAAGCCATTTCTTCATTGCGTCGTTATGGACGTCCGATCTTATGCACCGAATACATGGCGCGCGGCAACAACAGCTACTTCGATCCGAATCTCAAGGTCCTCAAGGACAACAATGTCGGGGCTCACAACTGGGGCTTTGTCGATGGCAAGAGTCAGACGATCTATCCATGGGATAGCTGGCAGAAGCCTTATGACAAAGAGCCAGAACAATGGTTCCATGACATCTTTCGACGCGATGGTACACCGTATCAGCAGCACGAAGTCGACTACATCCGCGAAGTAACCCGCGCCAAAAAGAAGTAGGCCATGGCGCATCTTTTCATCAAACAACACGGGTATCAAATTACTCGTTCCATGGCTCCTGCCGTGGAACGCACTGCCTTGCAGGCTCCGCCTGAACATCACTGCTGAAATCAAGTTCTGGTATTCCACGCCTTCAGGTCACGATTACTGTCAATGGCAGAGTCGATCAGCCAATGGCAGAGTCGATCAGCGAGGCGGAGCCTCGACACCAGTCGGTTCCCAGGCAGGAGCCTGGGAACCAGATACCGCGACCCTACCCGCGCCAAAAAGAAGTAGGCCATGGCGCATCTTTTCATCAAACAACACGGGTATCAATCGTCCACGATCGAGACTGGCTTCTATTCCAAATAGGTACGATCCCAGTCTTTTCCGAGAAGCATTTGTCGGAGTACCTCTTTGTCGGTAGCGGCAGGCAAAAATCGCGTCGATCCATCATCGAAGACCGCATGCGTTCCGCTCCCGTGAAACGAAGCACCGACGCCTCGCGACCGCCACGGTTCGCGTTTTGCCCCCGAGCGAAACGGCAACACTGCCCAGTCGAGTGTATCCACATCGACATCGCGAGGTTCCGTCCAAATGAGATTCGCGCCGCAGGACTCGATGAGAAGGATACGATCTCCATCGGCTGAAATGATTCGACCGGTAGGGAGCAGATTGGGATTTTCTGGATCGCGATTCGAATTTTCAAGCATCGCATACGCAGTGAATCGTCCTCCCTTGCGGCTAACCAGGTTGGGCTCACTTGGGCAGGTGTAGGCCGGAACGATACGCTGCGCGAGCTTCCAATTTTCAGCACTGTCCCAGGGACTTGAGACTTGGTATTCGTTGGCGATTGCCCCCTCCTCCAACCAGGGAAGGATCTTGATGCGCCAACTCACCGGAGGTCCTCCAGTCTCGGCCGGTTTGTTGTTCGGAGGAGATTGGCTGAGATCGTTGGCACGGGATCGAGTCTCGATAATCGCCAATCCGATCTGTCGAATCCGGTTGCTGCATAACATGCGTTTAGCCGCTTCGCGAGCACTGGGGACTGCAGGCAAAAAGAGTCCAATCAAAATACCCATGAGTGCGAGGCTAGCGAGAACATGCATAGCGTAGGAACCCTTCGACTGCTGCTTCATTCGACGCGCAAACAAAAATAATGAGATGACGAGCACCACCAAACAAAGTGCCGCATACCCAACAACGAAAGGAGCAAAATACTTCGGCAGCGCGGAAGCCACGTAACTCGACGCAAATGGAACGGCCAATACAGCCATGAGAAGCAACCAGAAATCAAGCCAACCGACCGGCGATTGGCGCTTCCAATAGAGTAGCACGAATGGGCTGACTGCAATGACGAGCAGGATTATGTGCAATGCAATATCGATAACGAAACGATTTTGCTCGAGCATCGAGTTTGACCATTCCGGACCTGGGATACGCTCAACTTCGATCATCGTGCTATCGCAACCTTGTATGCGGTATCGGTAAACATCGTGTGCCTAGGCGAACAAAGTCCTTAGTTCAAAGGTTGCGTTTTACCCAGCAGCGAGCAACTAACTCTCAGGATCCAAGCGACTTGTTGAAGCGACTCAACTCTCCAGCGAGAAACTCATGAAGATTATTTTCCGGCATCGAGTCCAAAATAGTCACACCGCTACGAAGCGAAAGCTGTTTGGCCAGGTGCCGAATACGATCGCGACTAGTTTGACCCTCATTAAGGCATTCCTCTGCGTTCTGTTCAATGAACCGAAGTACTGCCTGAACAAATTTCCTCGATCGTCCATAGCTTCGTTCGAGCAGTTGTTGAGTTATGTCAAGTTTTGAAAGAATTATCCGCGTGAGCTTGTACGGGTCTTTCGTAGACGTAGGATCTTTCGTGATCTCGGCACTCCACCATAGCCGAGCAATGCCGTTACGTATAATTGCTCGACTGTCACTACCCGCAACGAAGTAGCGTTGACGAACGTATTGAGACTTTTTAGACGCATCTACCGGCCATCGCATCTGCATGTAGTCCCACGCTTCGACATGGGTGAGCCTGGCCCACAACCTTGGATCAGATGCCTGAACGGGCGTCAGATCGTAACACTTGTGAACTCGTACGGCATTCTCGAAATCAAAATTCGAGTCGTCTCTAGGCAATAAGAGATTTGGTCTTGAATTAAGCAGGATGCTGCTTTTTAAAAAATGTTTTTCATAGGTCTTCTGATCAGATAGCCAGGTTTTCTTCGAGGTGTACCGGCTAAAGTTAGAATCAATGCCTTTGACAAATAACTTATACGCTTCGTTGATAAAGATTAACTGATTCATTCGTCGTCTGTCGCTCCAACCACTTTTTCGTCATAAATTTTTTCGAGAGTCCTTCGGACTGGAAAGTCGAGCAGATGCTGGGCGCTTTCAAAGGAGTTGCCGTCAATTGCGATACTCTTTTGAGTCATCCGGTGCCGTAGGTTATAGTACCATCGCCTGCTCTCGAATTCAGCACCGGATTCAGCGACAATTTCGATCGCTTGCATTAATACCGGCAATATTATCGAAGAAAGCTGAATCGCAATAAAACTTGGCGACTTTCGCATGTGGCTATACAGTTCATAGTCTCTTTCGGGCAGCCAGATTTGGATTCTGTCATTGTCCCAGTTTATTCCGACTATAAGTTTCTTGTCCGGACGCTTAACGATCTCAATAATTGATCTAACCGACTCCAGCATATCCTGGTGAATGTCGGCGTTAAACATGGTTCCTTCTGTAATTGCAAGAAAATCGCCCCCAGCTACGTAAAATGCATTATTTCCATAGTCTTCATGCGAACCCTTAATTTTGGGTTCTTCGGGAATTTTAGTGGCTAACTTTTGCCGGTAACAGGTCGAGCTTGCCGCAGAAGAACAGGATGCGAATGCGGTAGCTTTGGAACGATCGAAATCCTCGGGCGTTCGATTTGATCTGCTG
>Ga0194055_10000824_pt1 | contig 25128 bp, 18 predicted proteins | sample SepL449m_MetaG_FD_155482 | JGI IMG/M metagenome (GOLD analysis project Ga0194055, IMG submission 155482) | Anoxic zone freshwater microbial communities from boreal shield lake in IISD Experimental Lakes Area, Ontario, Canada - Sep2016-L442-9m | ecosystem: Environmental > Aquatic > Freshwater >... | reverse complement strand
GATAAGCCCTACTCGGTTGGACTGGTGGTCGATGTGGCTGGCCGAGATGCCGCACTCCAGAAGTTTCTGGAGCGGATCGAAACCGAAATGGCGGAACGCAAAGCGTCTGGCAATTCCGTCGATTTGGCGGGAACGGCAGTCAAGCACTTCGTTCTGCCCAAGCTTCAAAACGACAATCGCGCTCGAGACTCCTTCTACGCTGTCTCCAAAGGTCAATTCCTAGCGGCAGACGATTTGTTGACGATCCAAGAATTGCTGGACGCACAGACAAAGGAACGCGACGATTGCTTGGCTCGGTCACCGTTGTATGGCAAAGTGCAATCGCGGATCGTTCGCGATTCGCACCCCGTCGAAATCGAATATTTCGTGCGTCCGATTGGCTTCGGTAATTTGGCCCGTTCCGTCTCTGGAAAACAGCCCAAAGGCCAAGTTGACATTTTGAAGTTGCTGGAAGGACAAGGTTTCGACCGCATCCTATGTGCCGCTGGTTCGATCCAACTCGCAAAACAGGATCTCGACATGCACCATCAAGGTTTTGTCCTCCGCGAAGAGGAGCTTCCCACCTCGGTTCAGATTTTGGACTTTCCAAACAAAGAAGCATTGGTCCCTCCACCTTGGATCAATGTCAATTCGTCGAGCGTCCTCGGATTTTCCTGGAACTTCAGCGAAGCCTTTCCCAAGCTGAAAGGGATCGTGGATGCCTACATCGGCAATGAGCAGTTCGATGACATTCTTGAAAGTATCAAACTCGATCCGATGGGACCACAAATCGATATCTCCACCGATGTCCTTCCATTCATCGGAACGGAGTTCTATACCGTGTCGGAAATCGTCGAGCCAATCACGCCGGAAAGCAAGCGGACGTTGATCTGTATCAAACTGATCGACCCAGAGAACAAACTCTCCAACGTCTTAAATCGCTATTCCAAAAGCGAACCCGGATCGAGCATCGAAGACATCGGGGACTATCGCGTTTGGAAATTCTCGAACGAGGAAGACTCCGAAGAGATCATCGATTTCAATTCACAACCGGGAGGTGCCAAGAACGAGGAAGAGGAAGAAGACAAACCTCTTTTAAATAATTGGGCCGTGTCGATCATCGACGGATACTTCGTATTCGCATCGAATCCCGACGCGATCTCCGGCATCATCGAAAATGCCCAACGCAAGAATCAATTGGGAGACTTCGAAAAGCAACCGATCGTTCAAAAGGCCCGAGCCATCCAGAAGAATTTTGCATCCGAATCCGGGACCAGTTTCGCGGAAATCGATCTGGCCGACCGCTCGGTCGAAATGCAATACGAATTGTTCCGCGAAGGTATCTTGCCCCAATCGCGATCGCTGCTGGCTTTGGTCTCAGAGCGGATTTTCAAAACGGACAAAGCCAAACCGCAACAACTCCAGGGCAACGCGCTACCACCGTTCTCCGACGTGAAAGAGTTTTTCACACCGACTGGGATGGTCGTGCGCACCGAGAAAGATGGCTGGGGAATCGACGGTTTTGTCCTAGGCCGGAAGTAGTCTTTTCATCTCGTGCTGAAAACACGCGCTCGAAGCGGCTGCTTCGTGCCATAGCAATACACCAGCAACCGATGATTCCGGCCAATGCTTGCTCGTGAGCGATCGGTCATTTAGTCTATGATAGATCGCAAGGCGCGTGTTTCTACCGAATGCATGCTCGGGGACAGGGATGGGCTAGCCCATCCGCGACTGTCTCGATTTCCCTCACCCAATCCAAAGTTGCAGCTATGTTTTTTCAACGACACCACTTATCTCGGCGCAGTTTTCTCTCAAACACGGTCGCGGGATTGGCAGCCAGCGGACTTCCGACTTGGTTCGCAAGCCAATACGCCTCACAAGGAATTGCTGCGGCGCAGGAAGGTGCAAAAGCAGGTTCCCCAAATAATGCATTGCAAGTGGGTTGGGTGGGCATAGGAAGTCCTCAGAGTCGAGCTCTACAAATCTATGGGACCACGCGGAACTTTGCTCAGTTACAGCACGTAGCGGTATGCGATGTCGATGCACGCCACCTCTACCGCGCCGCAATGAAGTTCAAAGAGGACAACAAATTCGAACCGCATCAATTCTCCAATTACAAAAACGTGGTTGATCGAGACGATATCGATATCGTCGTGGTGGCGACACCCGATCATTGGCATGCGGAAGTCGCCATCGCTGCCATGCTCAAGGGGAAAGATGTTTACTGCGAAAAGCCTCTGACACTCACCATCGAAGAGGCCCTGCAAATGATCGAAGTCCAGAAAAAGACGGGTCGTGTGGTTCAAACCGGAAGCCAACAGCGGAGCGAATTTGGCGGTATGTTTCGGGCTGCCACTGAGATCGTGCGCGGTGGAGCTATCGGCAAGATCCAAGCGATCGAATGCCGTATCGGCTCCAATCCCACCAGCGGTCCGATCGATGAAGTGCCTGTTCCGCGCGGGCTGGATTGGGACGCATGGCTCGGCCCGACGCAGGTTGTTCCCTATCGCTTGAAGATGGACGCGGTCGGACGGGACCTCGATAGCAATACGCCAACCAATTGCCACTACAACTTCCGTTGGTTCCAAGCCTACAGCGGTGGCAAGATGACCGACTGGGGTGCACACCATATCGATATCGCGCAGTGGTGTCTCAATATGGATGGAAGCGGCCCCACAAACATCCTTTGTGAAAGCATGGACGAACCGTATCTGAAAGGGGACGGCTACGATTGGCCAAAAGACTTCCGTGTTCGGCTCAAGTATGCCAACGGCGCGACTGTATTCGTCATGTCCAAGGGAGGTTCCCAGGTCGAAAACATGGTGAACACCAAGGGAGAAGCAAAGACGGTCAAACCCGACGACAACGGCATCTTGATCATTGGAGAAACCGGAAAAGTATTCGCTTCCCGGGGTTCTCTGCTGGCCAGCAAGAGCGAAATATTAAGCGAACCGCCGAAGCTGAGCGAACCCCTCTACGACAAAATCGAATCCAACCAATTCGGGAATTTTCTAGATTGTGTCGCCTCTCGCAAAGATCCTATTTGCACCCCGACCGTGGGTGGCGGTTCGGTCATCGTGTGCCATCTGGGTGTGATCGCATTGCAATTGGGTGTCGGCAAAGAATTGACGTGGGATCCAGTCCATCATCGATTCTCAGGAGCGAATGCCGAGGCGGCCAACGCAAAGATCGCTCGCCCCAGACGATACGGCCCAATTCCTCTTGCATAGTCCCCGGCAATATTGGCGATTCCCTTTCAACCATCCTTTTGCGAATGTCTGCGCCATGCGATCTGCGATCTTGATCTTGATTCTTGCTTGGGGATTCGTTGGGGCCATCGGCGACCATGCCGAGGGACAATCCGTCGGCGACGTTCAGTCACGCCTGCAGGAAATCACACTGAGATCGCATATCCGATTTCTTTCCGATGACTTGCTCGGAGGACGCGGGCCCGGCAGCGCTGGGGACGAGCTCGCGCAACTCTATTTAGATACACAATTTCAATCGTTAGGGCTGAAGCCGATCGAGTCTCTGAATTCGTATCGGCAAGCCGTTCCACTTCTGGGTGTCGTGAGTAAACCAGACAATATTTGGTCGTTTGGACCGCGAGGATCGAATCAAAAACCGCTCGAGCTCAAATATTTTGATGAGTTCATCGCAGTTGCAGACCGACCGTTGCCCAGTGTAAAGATCTCAGACGCCGAACTTGTATTCGTTGGCTATGGGATCCAGGCCCCCGAATACGAATGGGATGACTTTAAGGGAGTGGATCTCAAGGGCAAGGTCTTGATCGTAATGAACAACGATCCTGAAAAGGATCCGAATCTCTTCGCGGGAGCGCGACGGCTGTATTACGGCCGTTGGGACTACAAGTACGAGAGCGCTGCTCGTCAAGGGGCCGCCGGCGCCATCATCATCCACACCAATCACTCGGCCGGGTATCCATTTACGGTCATCCAAACATCCTGGACGGGCGAGGAATTTGAATTGGCGGAATCGATTGGTCCACGCATGGACATGAAGGCTTGGATGACCGAAGACGCGACCAAGCGACTCTTCGAACATGCCGGTTTTGACTTGGACAAACTGCGCGAATCTGCCGAGTCGCCCGATTTCAAGCCCGTGCCACTTGGAATCCAACTCAACACAAAGATCGATTGCGAAGTCCGACCCAAACAGACAGCGAACGTACTCGGTGTCGTTCCGGGGGCCGATCCCCAACTCGCAAGCGAATACGTCGTCTTCATGGCCCATCACGATCACATCGGGACCGCTGCCGATCGCGATGCCAATGGCGATAACATCTATAACGGTGCGATTGATAATGCGTCCGGAACCGCTTCCTTGCTGACCATTCTGAAGGCTATTTCGGATAGTGGCTATCGCCCAAAACGATCCCTCTTGTTTGCCGCAGTGGCTGCCGAAGAACAAGGACTGCTCGGTTCCAAGTATCTTTCCGAACACCCTCCTATTCCCAATGGCAAGCTTGCGGCACTGATCAACATGGATGGGATCAATTTCCTGGGGCCTACGCGCGATGTTCAGGCGATTGGCCTTGGCAAAAGCTCGATGGATAAACTGTTGCAAGCGGCCGCTGTGAAGCAGAGCCGTCATGTTGTCGGTGATCTCGAACCAAGCAAAGGGATTTACTACCGCTCCGACCAATTCTCACTGGCCAAAGTCGGTGTGCCTGCCGTGTATCTGCATAGTGGGCAAGCGGTACGTGACAAGCCGGATGGCTGGGGTAAAGCTCAGCTTCAGGCTTGGACGGACAAACACTATCACCAGCGCTCTGATGAGTATGATCCCAATTGGAACCTCGCCGGTGCCATCGAGGATTTGCAATTGCTGACCGAAGTCGGTCTGGTGGCAGCGGACGCTCCGGAGATGCAGTCTTGGACACCCGGGGACGAGTTCGAAGCCGCACGAAAAGCAGCACTCGAGGCAGTCCGGCAGCGGTAGTTGGATTTCGATCGCTCCCACGACCATCAAAACCCGACGCATCAGCAAAGGACACACCGATCGCAAGTTCGTTTGAACGAGCCATAGATCGAAACGTCGCCGATTGAACGGTGTCAGGCACCTGCTGTGCCTGTGTACCAATCATGCCGGGAGAGCGAGGCTCCTGCCGAGCTATACTGGGATGCTCTCCCGTTCTCAAGCTCGGCAGGAGCCTCGCTCTCCCGTGTGTGTGGAATCCACCGCTTCGAGTTCGATGAACTCTTTTGTGACAGGAGGGAATCATCACCTGCGAAAGGTGATTATCGTGGTCAAGGTCACATCCACGCTGACACTCATTGCCCCGCCAGGCAGGCGAGGCAATCACAGGTCGCCTCCTGATTCCCCTTCATGACCCAATGCACCGGCCGTTGCCTCCACCGTTTATGCTAAGTTAGATTCATGGGTGAAACCTGGGCCATACGTGCGTTCGAGCCATTCCGGAGAAAACCATGCCAGACTTGAAGGAACCAGGGAATGCAACGAAGGATGCGGGATTCGATTTCGACCCCAATCGATTGCAGATCCCAGCGCCGCAGCTTTTCTCCTATTACTTGCTGGGAGCTCTTCTCTCTGGGCCACTGATCGTCATCATTCTGCCTGCACTGTGGTTTCGCTATTCGACCCTCAAGTACCAATTTGAAGAAACGGGTCTGCGAATGCAGGTCGGGTTCCTGTTCAAGAAAGAAGTCGTCACCTCGTATCGGCGCATCCAGGATATTCACTTGACCAGCGGCGTGATCCAACGCTGGCTCGGGATCGCGAGTATTAGCATTCAGACAGCGTCCGGCAGTGCCATGCCCGAAATTGTCATCGAAGGGGTCACCGAACCGGAAAAGCTGAGAGACTGGCTCTACGAGCGATTGCGCGGTACCAAGTATGGGAATGCGACAGGCCATCAGGCTATCTCCTCTGCAGCACTTCACGCATCCTCCCAGCAGCACAGCGATGAAGTACGCGCTCTGCTTTCTGAGATTCGAGATAACTTAGCGATCGTTGCGAACCATCGCCGCGGAGGTGACGCATGAACGAATCAGGACGTGTGCAGGAGGCGTGCAAATGGTGTTACGAAGGGGTGTGGGGCATCCTAACCCCCTACTTTAAACTTCCTAAGGAGCCTCCCAATCTGCCGAGCATGGAAGGGGAAGAAGTAGAGTACTTGCATCCGTCCGAAGCCTATCTTCGCTACCGTAAATTCGAGTTTTGGGTTCTGCTTTTTATCGTCGACTTCGCGTTGACGGCAGGCTGGATCGCTCTGTTTGTCTTCATGCCGCTGGCCGGTCTGTTGGTCACACCGTTAGCCTTGGCAATCATCATCTTGCCCGACATCATCGCTTACATCGCGATCCATTTGAACTACGACACAACATGGTATGTACTGAGCGACCGGAGCATGCGACTGCGGCGCGGCGTGTGGAGTCTCAATGAAACCACGATTACCTTTGAAAACATTCAGAACATCCATATCCAACAAGGGCCCTTGCAACGTTGGTTTGGCTTTTCCAACCTCACCGTCCAAACTGCGGGAGGTGGTGGTGGGGAACAGGGTGCGGGCATGGTCGGAGCCCACGTTGGGATCCTCGAGGGTTTGGATAATGCGGCCGAAGTTCGGGAGCGAATTCTGGCTCGCTGCGGACGCCATGCGGGTGCCGGCTTGGGCGAGGAACCGCATATTAGCTACATGGAAGGGATCGCATCTGGATCCCCTTCGGACGCTTCGCTCGGGGCTCTCACAAGCAATGTCGAGCTATTGCGTCAGATTCGGGATTTGACACAGCGGCTAGCCGCAACAACGACCCAGTAGCTGCCAATGATGCAGCGACTTTTTAAGCGCCCGCGTGCTTCTTGGGCTTATAGATTTCCGTCGCCGTGCCGAAATAAACTTCCCCTGCGTTCATGAGTGTCTCACTCAGTGTTGGGTGGGGGTGAATCGATTCGGTGATATCGCGCACCTCGCATCCCATTTCGATGGCCAGCACCGCTTCGGCGATCAGTTCTCCGGCACCGACACCGACAATGCCACATCCGAGCACGCGGTGGGTCGTCGGATCTACCAACCATTTGGTTAGGCCGTCGGTCCGACCAAGCGCTTGCGCACGGCCACTTGCGGCCCACGGGTAGATTTCAATTTGTACCGGAATCCCTTCCTTCTTGGCACGGTCCTCCGTCAGTCCGGCCCAAGCGATCTCCGGATCGGTAAAGACTACTGCTGGAATGGCCTGTTTTTCGAACGACACATTGCGCCCGAGGATGACTTCGATGGCGACCTTGGCTTCGTGACTGGCCTTGTGAGCCAACATCGGTTCGCCCGCCACATCGCCGATGGCAAAGATGTGTGGATCGGCCGTGCGTTGTTGACGATCGCAGACCGCGAATCCACGCTCATTCAGTTGCACCAGGGTGTTTTCAAGTCCGATGCCGCGGCCATTGGGTCTGCGTCCTACGCTGACCAAAACACGATCAAAGCGTTCGTGACCAAATTTGCCTGGACCTTCGAATGTCACTTCCACTTGATTATCGATTTCGGCAACCGAACCGACTTTGGTATTGAGATAGATACGGCTCTCAAAAAGGGTTTTTAGACGCCGCTGAAGCGGGGCAACGAGATCGCGGTCAGCACCGGGCAGCAGTGTATCGGTCCATTCGACCACACTGACCTTGGAGCCCAGGGCCGCGTAAACGGTCCCCATTTCAAGTCCGATATAACCGCCGCCGATGACGAGCAAGCGTTCGGGAATATCCGCAAGTTCCAGCGCTCCGGTGGAGTCCATGACCCGTTTGGAACCGACTTGGAAATTCGGTGGCATGGTCGGAGTGCTACCCGTTGCCAAAACACAATAGTCGAATGTGATTTTTCCTCCCTCAGGGATACTCGGATCGTTCCCTTCGAGGATGAGAGTGGTGGAGTTTTCAAAGCGTCCACGGGCGCGGATGACTTTGACGTTGCGACGCTTCGACAATTGCCCCAGCCCGCCGCTGAGTGTTTCGATCACCTTTTCTTTTCGCGCGCGGACTTTGTCGATATCGATCTTGGGTTTTTCAAACGCGACCCCCCAGCCTTCGGTCAGTTCATGCGCTTCGTCGATGACTTTGGCGACATGGAGCAAGGCCTTGGACGGTATGCAACCACGGAGCAAACAGGTGCCACCGAGTTTGGGCTCGAATTCAACGATAGCGACTTCGAGTCCTTCGTCTGCCGCGAGGAATGCGGCTGCATAACCACCAGGTCCACCACCCAAGACTACGACTGGAATGTGCATTCGATGCTCGCCGTGCAAGAAAGGATGAGATAAACAAAAGGGCTCCGTTCGACGTTCGAACCGAGCCCTTGTTGCATTGTCGCCGTTCGCCTATCAGACCGCTATCGGGATAGGAATTCAACCACGATGTTGGCGTTCACTGGCAGCGAGATATCGCTAGGACCAGGATTGCCGAGCACGTTGGCCTTGAGTCCCTCGGTATCGAGTGCAACCCAATCCAAAGGGGTTGGAGAGTTGTTCGCGATGATTCCGCGATACAAATTGCGGATCGCTTCATTGCTGCGAATTTCAACCACATCGCCAGGGCGAAGCACAAAAGACGGGCTGGTGACTTTAACGCCGTTGACCTTGAAGTGACCATGTACAACCCCTTGACGGGCTTGTGGGCGAGTCTTCGACAACCCGATACGGCGGATGACGTTATCGAGACGACGCTCGCATAGCAGCAGCAGCGTCTCCCCGGTGTTCCCCTTCTTGCGAACCGCATCATCAAAGTAGCGTCGCAATTGGCGTTCGCCCAAACCGTAGTAGTACTTGATCTTTTGCTTCTCGGCGAGAGCGGTGCCGTAGTTGCTCGAACGGCGACTGCGGGGATGCATGCCCGGAGGGCTTTCGCTCCGTTTTTCGTAGGCGCGAACGCATCCTGCGCTTTCGTAGAGCAGAGCGCCAAACCGTCGGTTCACGCGCGCTTTTGGGCCGGTATACCGTGCCATATTGAAGGGTTCTCCCGAGGCCGCACGTCGAGGACGGCGACTTCCATTAAGGGTGGGGCGATCCGCATGGGATCCGCCATTCCAGTCGGCGATCCGCGCGACTCTGCACGGGGCTGCTGGAAAATACTTTTGAAGGTGGGCAAAATTATGGGAATTCGCGACGTCCCAACAACCCCAAAAAACTAACAAAACGCAATGAATCCCCTGTTTTCATGGAGCTATCCCTCCTCCAATTGGCTGGACGGGTAGCGATCCCCCCCACCGGACCCATCCCCAGTCAGGAATAGATGGGGCGGATATTCGACGCGCAACAAGCAAAGTCCTCGTCCCGGTGCCGTTTGGCTCTCGGTATTCCTTTGCCGAGAGGCGATCACCGTATCTATCCAATTGGGGGAAAACCTCTCCCTTCCGATATCCACCAGCGCTCCTGCGATGTTGCGGACCATGTTGTACAGAAATCCATCCGCTTCGATCTCTACATAGAGTTCCGTACCTGCAAATGCTGGGCGTGTTTCGATTTCCAAGCACCGCACAGTTCGCACCGAAGTTTTCCGCCTCGATCCCAGTGACTCAAACGCTTTGAAGTCGTGTGTCCCGAGCAATCGGGTCGCCCCCTCTCGCATCGCATCGACATTCAACGGTCGCGTGATCCACCAATGGAAGGGATGATGCATCGGATCGGGAACGCGCGACAACCGCAGCGTGTAGCGGTATCTTTTTGCTATGGCCATCCGGATCGGATCAAAGCCTGCGACCACTTCGCGGCACTCGGTAATCACAATATCTCGAGGCAATTGCCGATTGATGGCTTGGACCAATCGATCCGCTGCAGGCTCCCAGGAATCGGAAACAAAGGTTCCGATTTGTCCGATGGCATGAACGCCTGCATCTGTCCGACCGCTTCCTTGCACTTGGATCGGATGGCCGACGACGACCGATACGGCCTCCGACAAGACGTGTTGTACGGCTAGTCCATTGGGCTGGATCTGCCAACCCGCATAACGAGTTCCTTCGTAAGCGATGGTGAGTGCAAAAGTCCTAGCCATTCCCAGACCGCCCCTCACACGCTGGGCGAACCCACAGCATTATCAACTCACTGATCATCGTCCATCCACCTTCAACCCACTAACGATGAACGTCGTTCTTGATACGCAGCCCACGGATGCCGAATTCGGGCAAGCGACGTTGCATGGCCTTTAAGATTTGCGACTTCATGAACTCCAGTTCCGTCATGACAATTGCGTCAGCGGCGAAGATGAACAACGTCCCCCGTTCTAGCTTGCCAATCCGCGTTTGTGGGCCGAGCGTCGGACCGACAGCTTCATTCCATGCGTCGCTCAACGCTGCGTTCGACTGCACCGCCGCATAACCGCGTTGCTGGATGACGCGGTTGACGATGCTTGATACCTTGGGAGCATGCGACCGCGATGGCAGTGGTTTAGGAATTTGGCTGAGGTAATAGGTTTCGTCGTCGTTCATGCACAGAATTGTAAAGTGGAATGGGAGAAAAAGCAGGATCCGGTTTGCGCTGTTTGCAATAAACTCCTACCGTATCGATCAACAACACCCTTTGGGCCAAGCCGGTTTCCGCGGAAGCCCGTCAACGGGTTTGGACCGCCGTAACGGTGGAATGGGAGTTTTTCCCTGCATGCATGGACGAACGGAAAAGCTTGCATAACCGCAAATGAGGTCTGCAACCCGCAATGCGTTTTGCAGATGTGCTTATAATACGTGGCAGTGTAGGCTGGTCTCGTTTCGACATGATGGCGAGACACGATAGCGAGCGGATCGATGGAAGTCTCTTTGGAGACATGGGACCTAGAGCTCCGATTTGTTCCGCGATAACGATTTTCTCACGAAGCAAAGACGTCTGCCCTGTCCATGGAACGCAATTCACAAGGTACTTCTAGCGATCATGACGCGCCCTCGTCGGCGCATGGCTTATCGAGCGACGGATCGGTTTCGTTGTCCTCTTTGATCCACTTGTATTACCCAAACCCGGATGCGTTAGCGGATTTTCGCCTCGTCAGCCACAACCAAACGCCAACCGTTTACCAACAATTGCTAAGCCACATCAGTCACATGACCGTAACGGTGGAGCGATTCTATGGCCAACCCCTGGATGTATCCGTCTTGCGCTCTGGCCAAGATTCGCGCCATTACTTTCGTGAAATCCTGCTTCGCACGCAGCACGACCAAAAAGTAGTTCAGTATGGGATCGTGCGGCTACATCTAAATCACGTCCCCGAAGCGCCTCGCAGGGAGATCCTGGAGGAGAAAAAGCCGTTGGGCCGAGTACTGATCGAACACAACGTCCTCCGAGAGATCGAATTGTGCGATTTGTTCGAAGTAACTTGCGGACCGTATTTGTCGCGTTACTTAGAAGTCCCACTTCATGCGAAGACCTACGGCCGAACCGCGATGTTGCATTGCAATGGCGAACCGGCCATCGAACTACTAGAGATCGTCGCGCCCGTGATGGAAAACGTCCCATTCTCCCAAGTGTAAACGAGCCTAATGACTGCGGTGATGATCTCGGTTGCAACGCCCTACCCGCCGTTCGCATCGACGATCAAGCCGTCCAGAATTTTCAGCGTTTGCACCTAACTCATTAATCCTCAAAAACCCCTTCAGTTGACCCTATGACTCTCTACTACTCTGTCGGCGGTCCCAATCATGTCCTTGGGATGAACGATTTTCTCGCCGCGCTCGATCAGTGCATCCGCGAGATAGGACCCGCCAAACGCGTCCTAGCCATTCCCCCCGACCATACGCGGATGGATTCTCACGCCGGACCGATCACGCGAGCGGCACTTCAACTCCTAGGGAATCGATTGACCGATGTTATGCCAGCGCTAGGCACCCACGAAGCGATGAAGGAAGATGAACTTCAGAAGATGTTCGGCGATTTGCCTCGGGAATTGATTCGAGTGCACCATTACAAGACCGATGTGGATACCCTGGGGCATGTCGATTCCGAGTTTGTTGAACATGCGACCGAAGGAATCTACAAAAAACCCTGGCCTGCCCAAGTCAACAAGATCATCTCGCGCGGCGGTCATGATTTGATCCTGTCGATTGGACAAGTTGTCCCGCACGAAGTCATTGGAATGGCGAACTATACGAAGAACATCTTTGTTGGTACGGGTGGGATCGCTGGCATCGATGACAGCCATTTTCTGAGTGCGCTGTACGGATGCGAACGCATCATGGGGCGCTGCGACAATCCCTTGCGTCGCATCCTCAACCGAGGTGCTGAAATGTTTTTGACGCCGTACCCCATTCTCTACGTTTTGACCGTCGTCGAATCGACCATCGATTCCGGTCCGGTCGTGCGAGGTCTATTCATCGGCGATGATCACGAGGTGTTCTTCAAAGCGGGCGAATTGTCGGCGAAAGTGAATTGCTTCCGACTGGATCAAGCACCCCAAAAAATGGTGGTTTGGATGGATCCCGACAAGTACAAGAAGACATGGGTGGGTAACAAAGCCATCTATCGCACACGCATGGCGATCGGCGATGGAGGGACACTGGTTGTTTTAGCGCCCGGTGTTTCTAAGTTCGGAGAGCAAGAAGAAGTCGACCGACTGATACGTCGCTATGGATATCGTACAAGCCAGGAGATCATGGAAAGCGTGGCGAAGAACGCCGATCTTGCCGCCAATCTTTCGACGGCTGCCCACTTAATCCATGGTTCGACCGAGAACCGCTTCCGAGTTGAATATTGTCCCGGAGCGCTGACCCGGGAAGAGATACTTAACGTGGGATACGATTTCGGAGATTGGCGAATTGCCATGGATGAGTACTCGGTCGATGGCTTGCAAGATGGATGGCATACCAGCCGGTCCGGCGAACCATTTTACTTTGTACGCAATCCTGGACTCGGGCTATGGATGCATCGGCAACATCGCCATGCATTTGAATAACTGCAACGATCGCCGAAGCCTACGAGCGGACTCCACGCAATTCACGGGGAGCGTCCGAAGAAGTCTATCGCCGTTTGTTACTCGTCCGATCAACACGCTTGTTCAACTTGGTTTCGGGAATCGCCCGCAGGGATGGAACCGAAAGAGTAGGATTGATTGCGTTCGGTCCCGTGGGTGGAGGGGTGGGGACCGAAAGGGGTGATTTGATTTGAGGTGGCGCGATCTTTGGTTGGACGGGAACGGAAAGGCGCGAAGAAGAAACCGGATCTCGATTGGATTCGCCCTCTGCCGCCAATCCGGATCCGGAGGAGTTCGATCTTCCTCCCCCTGCTGGCGTCACCGATTGATGATTGAGTTGGTTGATGATGATCAAGATATCCAATGGGGATACTTTTCCATCTCCATCGACATCGAGGTTTCCGATGGCTTCACCCTCGCCATTGCTAGGTAGGTATCCCGGGCCGTGCGAGTTGATGTAGTTGACAATGATCAAAGGATCGAGGGGTGTGACTTTGCCATCACCATCCACGTCTTCTGGAAGTACATCGTTGTGATAGGGAGTGGTGTCCTTGAGGACATACAACCGGTCACTGCGTTGAATTGTTGTACCGTTGGATTTGGACTTGGCCGTGAAGGTCAAATCGACCCAGCCTGGATCGACATAGGTCAATCCGGATCCTGCTTTGACACGGACTACATTCCCAACGACTTCGAAACGATTATCAGAAACGGTGATGTCGTAGACTTCGCCGACATCTTGATCCATGACATTGACATTGCCAACAACGTAACTCGGTCGCTTCTCGGGGACTTGCCCATTGCCCGTGATGACAATTCCCGTGGGGGGGTCATTGCGATCCGATACATTGATGGTGACCGTTTGCGAAATGAAATCATTCGATTTGATATCTGTCGCGGCAATCGTCAGCAGGATTGTTCGTTGGGCCTCGTAGTCCAACGAAATTCCGGGTGACAAGATAAGTTGTCCGTTTTGAACGATGAATCGCCCATCGGACACGACGTATCGATAATTGCTATCGGAATCAGGATCGATGACACGGATCGATGACAGGATCGTCCCAGTTCCATTCTCCTGGACATCGATGCTCTTGGGTATATCGATCCGCACGGGGAGGTCGTTTACGGGCGCGATTTGAATGCCAAATGTTTGTGGGGCAGACCAATCCCGTCCGTCATAAGCTTGGATGACAAACTGATCCGCACCATTGGTATTGGCGATCGGTGCGTAGACGCCACCCGAGGTCGTCGACCAATTGAGCTTTCCTAGTGCAGGGGCGTTGCGAAGAACGTAATAAACCCGGTCCCCATTCGCATCTCCCGACAGTCCCTGCAGGAAGTTATCCGAAACGACGAAGGGAGTATCTTCGAAGGTGTTGAGTTGTTTTGCAGCAGTCAGCGTTGGTTTGGCATTGGAGCCGCGATTGCGAATTCCGATTGCGACTTGGGAAATGACCGACTCGCTCAGAACGGCGCTGGCCGCATTGGCCACATTCAAAGCATGTCGGTAAACACCCCCATCGCGAATGCCGATCAACGTGTCATTGAGAAAACCCATTTGCCAGACGGTACGGTCTGTTTGCTCGCGGGTGAATGTATCCGCTACTAGCACATCCAACTGTTGGGACCAATCCGCAACGGACCAACCGAGCATCCGCGACGCGTTGCTTTTGCTTGCAGTGAGGAACAACCCGCGTGTGCCATCAAAGGAACTTGGCCCAGCAGCATTTGGCAGGATGGCCAAGATCGGCAATCCGGACGATGTTGAGATGACTTGGAAACCACCATCTCCTTCGATCGCAAACTGGGTCCCATCAGGCGAGGCGCTTGAAAACTTCACTCGCCCAGAAAAATCCCTTTGGGCCGCGATCTCCAAACCACCCACCGATCTTTGATAGGTCGTGACGCGATAGCCCCCGTTCAAAGCGTCGAAGCTAGCAGCATCGAAGTTCGCTGCATCGACAACGATCAGCCCTTGAGATCCCAAGGCATTGACGGTTGCGGAAGCCGATAGCCCATCCACCCATGGATCTCGGTTCTGCGAAAGCACGAACCCGTTGCTTCCCAATTCGATTTGAATGCCGTAGAGTCCTTGTCCGCGAGCGGTAGTTCGCCGAACCATCAAGGCATCGCCGATGCGCAGGATTTGCGATGCACCTGGTAGCGATTCCGGGCTCGCGTTGGACGTGAGAGAACGGAGGTCGAACTGAATCAGGCGGCTGGATGCATTCGTTCCAACCAAAGCAACGCCCGTCGACGCATCCTTCATCGCTACGGATAGGATGGGACCACCCAGCGGGAGGCTGTCTTGAGCCATCCCCCGTTCGATGTCGAGTCGGATCAAACGTGTGCTGGTCGCAAACCAGCCGACCGTGTCCGACTCCCACGTTAGGTTTTGCTGGATATCCAAATTGGACAGCCACGACCCTGTGGGAGCAGCGGTCGTCTGGGTGGTTTGTGCGAGAGTTCGATTTTGACCAAGCAACCGGATCAAATAGGAGCCTGGTTGTAAATCCGAGAAGCGGACTAAGCCGTTTTTGTCCGTAACACCCAAAGGCTCGTTGGCTTCTTGGAGCCCGTCCGCATTCAAATCGACATAGACGATTTTTTCTGCAGCCGGGGACGACCCATTGGACAGTTGGCGACTGGAAATGGGATCGTCGAAAACAAAGACGTCCAATCCGGCCATCAGTCGACGATCTTCCAAACGATCAAATCGGAGGATGCGAGCGCGCCCCGTGCGTTGATGACGGCTCCCTCCGTTCAAAGATCTGTTTTTGGATTGACGCATGGTGCTCCAAAATGACAGCTTTGAACAAGCTGTTCACTCGTTAAGATAGTTCCAGACGGGAAACGGCTGGTCGGGGTAAATCCAAATAGATTCAAACAGTTGGTGTGTATTCCTTTTCAATGTACCAAAGTCACGGTTCCAGTGAAAAGTGATTCCCTCGATTTTGCTCCCGAGTCGCAACCCCTGAGAAGGCCAATTATGGAAAAATATCGACCGTTAGCAAGATTGCTTGGATTCGTCGTTGTTTCCTGTTTCGGAGTTATTGATCATCCCATTGGGGCGCACGGCCAGACGGCCGAACAACGAAATCAACTTGGAAAGCGGTTGCGTCGCTTCGAGGAGTCATGGCAGTTCGCGTCGCCGGAGGTACGAGCCCTCAGCACACCCTCGATGGAGAAAGCGGTGGCATGTTTCTTTTCGCTGCAGATCCCTCAGGCCGCTCGGTATTTGGACGAAGCCTGGATGATTGTGGCTGGGATTGGAGACGAGGAACGCCGCCAGAGGCAGGAATGGAATGCACACTTTATCGATGTAGAAAGGGTGTGGCTCGACTCTACGGAATCTGCGTTGCGATTGCGCATTCTTCCGATGGATGGTCAGACGGTAATTGCATCGGATCCAACTCAGACGGAAAACCAAGCCGAAGACAAACCAGGTCCAGAGTTAGCTAAATCAAAACCATTGGATGGGAATTTGACGTTGGAATGGATTTCCGAAAAGAGGCGAGAGGGGACTTCCGAGAACGAGCCACGGCGTCGCCATACGTGGTCCAATCCGACGGTTGGGGAATGGCTAGAACTCCCACTCTTGGACACGCATGAGGGTGCTGTCACCTTGGATTGCTTCTTCGAACGCCCTGATGGTCTGCGTATTCCATGGTTGGCCGAATCGATCGTGATCGTTGATCCATTGGGTGCTTTGGAAACTCGAATCTCCGATTGGTTGGATCAGAACCGAAGAAACAAGCCTGATACACGCTTCATGTCCACCAAGTTTTACGCGAAAGAGATCGCACAAGCGTTGAAGGGGAAGGAGAACGAAATCGATCCTCCATGGCACTCATGGAAGGAACATTTACTCCAACTCATGAATCCAGACATCTCACTTCCATCGTTGATTGAAAATTCCACGAGTCGGCAGTTCTGGTTCCATTTGGCCAACGACGAAGGCAACCAAGTCGTACGCATGTTTATTCCAACCCGTACCGACGGGGATGGCGGCAATGGGACCGAAACCTTTCCCGTGGTCTTCGCCTTGCACGGTGCGGGGGGGAGCGAGAATATGTTTTTCGAAACGTATGGAGCGGGGCGATTGATCGAGCTTGCCGATGAGAAGCATTGGATTGTGGTCGCTCCCAGACAAAATATTCTCGCCGGAAAACTAGGGCTGAACGTCACGCAGATTTTGGATGAGCTGTCCAACTTTGTGCCTGTCGATAGGAACCAAGTTGCGATCCTTGGGCATTCCATGGGGGCGGCCCAAACCATTGCGCAGACGTGCAGTCATCCGGACGCGATTCAAGCGGTCGTCGCGATGGGTGGAGGAGGCCGCGTTGCGCGAAGCGAAGCCTTGACTAAAGTTCCGTTTTTTGTCGCTGCTGGAACGCGCGATTTTGGACGACCAGGGGCCATGGCATTGACCGAGCAACTCCGGCAGGCCAAATGCGAAGTGGTTTATCGCGATTACGAAAACGTCGAGCATATGGTAATTGTCCAAGCTGCCTTGGACGACGCTACGGATTTCATTGAAAAGGCCTTTGCTTCGCGTGGATTGCGATCCCGGTAAGCCAGGGCTATGCCCGGATCCTAAATTCCACGTGGCATCCCCTGTTCGTTCCTGGCATTTTCTCAAGGGATCGCATCGATGAACGCGTTGCGAATCTTTTCTCCGCAGTGGACAATGAGCCGGATGACATCGAGAATTCTTGCAGCCTGAAGGGTTCACAGATGGGTTGGGGGCAGCCCAACGAAGGCGAGATCGTGAACCGCGAACATCGCAATTTGGATAAGGAACTACCAAAATGACCCCTATTCGTTTTGAAGTCGCCGTCGATGGAATGACCTGTTCGCATTGCCAACGTGCCGTGGAGCAATGCATCGCGGAATTGCCCGGAACGCACAGTGTCCATGTCGACCTGAAAAATGGGCGCGCGATTGTCGTGGGCGAGGTCAACGAGCAAACGCTTCTGCATGCTATCGAAAACGAAGGCTATTCCGCTCGATTGGCTAATAAATCGGAGGCCGCCGAGTAACCTTTTGAATTCTATAGCTCCAACCCAAGAGCCGCGAGGAACCGAAAAGGTTGAGTTTCGTATCGGCGGGATGACTTGCGCTGCGTGCGTTGGACGCGTCGAACGGACACTGAAGAAGGTCGATCACGTCGTTTCCGCCAGCGTGAATCTCGCTACCGAGCAGGCTAAGATCGAACTGGATGTTTCCGATGCATCGACCGTCGGCGGGATTGTAGTTAGTCTGCGTAAGGCCATCGAAGCGGCGGGATACACCGCCGACAAAATTCCGCCAATCCACTCGGTGCGGAATTCGACAACTGCGATGGCACCGGATCAGCATGCGGCTGATCGTACGTCGTCCGAACTCCGCCTCCTGCGCCGTGATTGTTGGATGGCATGTGCATTGGCACTGCCGATTGGGATCCTGTCCATGGGTCCCATGCTCATGCCATCGATGGCGTGGATGCACCATGGCTCACAGCAACGATGGTGGAATGGTTTACTGATGGTGTTGGCGACTGCCGTTCAGTTCGGACCTGGGATGCGATTTTATCGTCATGCCTACTATAGCCTTCGCAGTTTTTCCCCCGACATGAATGCGCTGGTCGCGATCGGCACCACGGCCGCGTTTGCCTACAGCGTGTGGGTCACGCTCTTCCCATCCTGGATGTCGAATCCGAATCCACACGTCTACTTCGAATCCTCCGCAGTGGTGATTTGTTTTGTTTTGATCGGTAAAACGCTGGAGGCATATTCGAAACAGCGCACACGGAGCGCGCTGCATTCTTTGCTTGACTTGCAACCGAAGCAGGCCCGCCGATTGCAGGGAACCCAAGTCACGGAAGTCCCAATTCAAGATTTGGCGATCGGCGATCGGATCGAAGTGCGGGCCGGAGAATTCATTCCCGTAGACTCGACAGTGGAAACAGGTTCGAGTTTCATTGACGAGAGCATGATCACCGGTGAGCCAATACCCGTATCCAAGGGAGCGGGTGATGGCGTGGTTGGGGGAACGGTCAATGGAAATGGCTTGCTGACCTTGCGCGTCAACGCCATCGGCGGTGACACCCTGATCGCCCGCATTGCAAAAGCTGTCGCGGATGCTCAAGCCAATCAGCCCCCGATTCAACAAGCTGTCGATCGCGTGGTCGGGTGGTTTGCACCTGCCGTTTTGGTCCTGGCTGGGATCACCTGCGTCGCTTGGTTGATCTTCGGAGGGGACGCCCGCATCGAAAACGCCCTAATGCATGCCGTCGCGGTTCTCGTCGTCGCTTGTCCGTGTGCCATGGGACTGGCAACCCCTATCAGTGTAATGGTTGGAAGTGGCCGCGCTGCAGAACTTGGGATCCTCTTTCGCAGTGGTGCTGCGATGGAGAAATTGTCCTCCGTCGATACGTTCGTTCTCGACAAGACCGGAACCTTGACGTTAGGGCATCCACAGGTCGACACGACGCTACCGATCGGCAGTGTTGACAGCGCGCATGTCCATCGTTTAGCGAAATTGGCTGCTGGGTATTCCGATCACCCGATTTCCATCGCCATTGCAAACGAAGTTTCTTCGGCTGAAGCAAAGGAGAGTTCCCTCGAAGAAATTGAGAGAATGGACGTCCGCCAAGCGACGACTGTGCCTGGCCGTGGCATCCTATTGGAGTTGAACGATGGGAGACAACTCAGGCTGGGTTCGTACGAATGGATGCGCCGAGAAAGTCTCACCGAGGAAGCTACCGATCAATTGCATGAATCCATCGAGGCATCGGGGGCCAGTAGCACGTGGCTGGCGATGGACCGTTCGATGCTAGGGACCATCGTGGTTCGGGATCAGTTGAAACCGGAAGCCTCGATGGCGATCCAGAAATTGACTCGATTGGGTATGGTGCTGCATCTGGTCTCAGGGGATGGGACCGCTGCGGTTCGGCAAACCGCCGAAACGCTTCAACTGGTGCATTGGAAATCGGAAATGATGCCCGAGGCCAAGGGCCAATACGTGGCTGCATTGCATTCCGCCGGTCACAAAATCGCGTTCGTTGGAGATGGGATCAACGACGCGCCGGCTTTAGCTGCGGCGGACGTCGGAATCGCGATCGGCGCGGGAGCAGAGATCGCGATTTCCACGTCGGACGTGGTCTTGTTGTCACCAAACATCATGGCGATTCCGAACGCATGGCAACTGGCTCGAAGCGTCATGAAGAATATCCATCAGAATCTATTTTGGGCATTTGGTTACAACATCTTGCTGCTTCCCTTGGCAACAGGGATTTTTCGCCCATGGACGGGTTGGACGTTCACCCCCGTGCTAGGAGCGATTGCGATGAGCCTTTCGAGCGTCCTGGTGGTATGCAATGCGTTGCGGCTCAAGTGGTTTCAGCCCTCGTAGATACCCAGATGGCCCCGCGATGTCTCACGACCGGGTGACATTGCAGGCCCATGGAGGGGAAGGCTCTGCCGATTGGAGTTGCGCTATTTTGGCTTCTTTCGTACTCGTACTCGTACTCAATGAAATGGTACTCGTACTCGAAGATACCGCATCGAGTACGAGTACCGCTGACGCTGAGTACGAGTACCGCTGACGCTGAGTACGAGTACCGCTGACGCTGAGTACGAGTACCGCTGACGCTGAGTACGAGTACCGCTGACGCTGAGTACGAGTACGAGAAAGCCAGGGAACGGACTTGAAGTCGAAAGGCGGAGCCTTTGGTGCAGTCCGTTCCACGGCAGCGCCATGGAACGAGGACAATGATGCAACGAGGATGGGTGCCATGGAGCGAGGGAGCCGGGATGCCCTCGCCGATCGAACAGTATCCAATTCAATTATTGAGCATTCGCTCTCGTCGCTCTCTCTCTTCTTCGTAGGCAACGTCAATCAAATGCAATACCGCATCGACATCCGCCGCTTCCGTCGGGAATTCAAACCTACCTGTCAACTTCACGTTAGGATTGAGCTGACGTTTTTCATAGAGTTCCCATATCTCCTCCGCGTAGTGCGTATGCGCCAAACCAGGGGCGAATTGAGCGTAGTATTGAGTAATGTTATCTACATCGCGCTGAAGCATGCTTTTGGCGCTGTTGTTGGCCGCTGCATTAACGACTTGTGGCAAGTCGATAATGACGGGTCCTGTCGCGCTCTGAAGAACGTTAAATTCCGATAGATCTCCATGCACCAGACCGATACACATCATACGGACTACATAATTCATGAGGGTCGCGTGATCCCTGATTGCTTCCTCTGCCGACATCGTGATGTCATTCAATCTCGGAGCTACGTCACCATCGGCTCCGGTTATCAGCTCCATCAAGAGCACTCCACCAAACAAGCCAAACGCTTTGGGGACTCGTACTCCTGCTGCCGCGAGACGGACCAGCGCATCCGCTTCGGCTTGTTGCCAGACAACCTCTTGCTGATCCCTTCCGAACTTGGATCTTTTCTCCATCGCTCTTTGTCGGCGGCCGTTCCGGATTTTCCGTCCTTCGTAATACTGAACCGCTTTCTTGAAACTGCGATCAGCGACGTCCTTGTAAACCTTGGCGCAGCAAATCTCGTTGCCACAACGCACAAGAAAGACTTGGGCTTCCTTTCCGCTCATCAACGAACGAATGACTTCGTCAACTAAGCCGTCGTCGATCAGCGGTTGAATGCTCTTGGGTACTTTCAAAACGTTACTTCTTCTGGCAGATAGAAAAATTGACCGAACGGACCTTGGCTATTTGGTGGGCCGACGTTGAACCAGTTGAACCAAAGGATAGCTGTTTAACTACGGGTGGATCATTATAGGCGTTTCGACAAAAAAAACAGCGATTCGATGATTATTGGTTGTAAAACGCGTCGTACGCGCGGAAAAGGTGTTCAGGACGGACGATTTCATTGGCCCGGGAACTCCGTAGGTAACGGCGTAAGTCGTGTCTTCCTGCGTTTAGCCCTGCCCATGGTACTGCGTTTAGCCCAGCCTTGCAGGTTGAACATCGAACGGGAAATTTCCCAGAACGCTAGGCGTAGCTGCCATCGCACGCGGTATCAGGACGGAGAATCAACGCCATGAAAGAATGGCTGAAATGAAGTCCGTACGAAAAAATGGGGCCCGAAACCACCCACCTTTTTTTCCTGCTGCGATGAAGAAATCCTCTTGAAAACTCCCAGCAATGATTTCTCTTTCTTCGTGACCGCTGAAGCTTTTGATCCGTTGGGAACTTCGCGTCAGACAGCTTAGGACGATACTTGGAATCTCTTGTCGGTTGGGAGGCAGAGCCTCCATGCAGTGCGTTCCACGGCAGGAGCCATGGAACGAGGGGACGAGGTCAACGGACCATCGACGTCTTTGCTTGAAAAAGGAATGTCCCCTCGCGCCACCTTTCCCCCGTTTCCATTCATCCAACACTGCTGGAAAGCGGAATTCCTTGGCTCGATATCGAATCGCTGGCGATGCTAGCTGTCGGATCTACGCGAATCGTAGGATGGTATCGAGAGGCGAATGATCTCGTGAAAGCTTTTTTGCAAGAGAGTCTGGTAGCGATACGAATTGGTCACCATCACAATGGTTCGTGTCGGCTTTCTTCCTTCCAACGAGCGGTAAACACGGCGTTTGTTTGAATCTAGTTTTCTCGCCATTTGAGGAACGAGACTTATACCGTGATTCAACCCCACCAGTTCCTGGACCATCGCCAACTGACTAGTGCTCTCAACGGACAAGGGATGGAACGACTTCTGTTTACAAAACGACATCACGCTGTCGGTCAGGCAGTGAGCCTCGCCGAGCAAAACAAACGGCAATGTCTCGATGTCCTTCACTTGAATCGATTTCTTTGTCGCCAATGGATTATCAACCGACATCAGGAGCAATAGTTCCTCATCAAAAAGTCGCTCCGCGTGAAGATACTTGGCATCGATCGGGAACGCGGCGATAGCAACGTCCACCTCCCCATCCGAAAGTTTCTTAAGCAAGTTTTTGGTCGTGTCTTCTTGAACGATGATCCTCGAAAGCGGAAAGCGTTGTTGGAAGGTCTTTAAACGCTCCGGTAAGAAGTAAGGCGCAATCGTCGGGATCGCTCCGACGCGAATCTGACCGGTCTGACCATCGTCATGGATTTCTGCTTTGGCGTCATCCACCATCGACAAGATCTGACGAGCTCGAACAAGTAGCATGTTTCCCGAATCGGTTAGCGCTACATTGCGAGATTGTCGTTCGAATAAGGGTTGCCCAAGCTCCTCCTCCAATCGCGCGATCGATCGACTCAGCGCCGGCTGAGAAAGCCCAACTGCCTCCGCTGCACGTGTGAAGTTTCTAAACTCCGATACCTTCAAAAAGTGCTTCAGTTGCTCTAGCTCCATTTTCTCCGCTCGTTCGATGGGACCAATCGAAAGCTCACATTGCATGCATATGGGTGCGACAAGCGTTGAAACTCCGTGAAACCCAGGCTATTTCGTCATGCGTACGGTGCATCAAAATTATACGTTGAATGCATTGGACGCATTACCAAAATCTTGCAAGGATAGGCGGTGATATAACGGACTGTGCTGAAAAACGTTGAACCTCACCAACCTCAGGAGAGATCATGAGATCGAACTTTCCCTTTGCTCGAGTCTTAGCAAGTGTGGCGGTGTTAAGCACTGCCGCTTCCGTGTTCGCCCAAAGTCGCCCCAACGGCACTGCGGCCGGTGGCCCAGCCCTCGGAGAAAAGAAATCCGATGTTGCTGCATGCCCGGTAATAGGCGGAACCGTACGGCCGACATCGCAGCGAACCACTGCCGCTGGCACCATGACGACCGATGACTGGTGGCCAAATCAACTCAACCTCAAGATCCTTCATCAGAACTCCAGCAAGAGCAATCCGATGGGTGCAGGGTTTGACTACGCTACGGAGTTCAAAAAACTCGACCTGGAAGCGGTGAAGAAGGATCTTCAAACGCTGATGACAACGTCACAGGACTGGTGGCCAGCCGACTATGGGCATTATGGCCCGCTGTTCATCCGGATGGCGTGGCATAGCGCTGGAACCTATCGTGTCACGGATGGTCGTGGTGGTGCCAGCTTTGGGACGCAACGTTTTGCTCCCTTGAACAGTTGGCCCGACAATGCAAACCTAGATAAAGCGCGTCGGCTTCTCTGGCCTATCAAGCAGAAGTACGGCAATAAAATCTCGTGGGCCGACTTGATGGTGCTGACCGGCAACGTCGCACTCGAGTCGATGGGTTTCGAGACATTTGGATTTGCAGGTGGTCGCGAAGACGTATGGGAACCGCAAGAGGATATTTTTTGGGGTCCCGAAAGCGAGTGGTTGGGAGACAATCGCTACTCAGGCGACCGGCAGCTTGAGAATCCCCTCGCAGCGGTTCAGATGGGATTGATCTACGTGAACCCTCAAGGCCCCAATGGAAAACCAGATCCCCTGGCATCGGCCAAAGACATTCGTGAGACATTTGCTCGTATGGCGATGAATGACGAAGAGACCGTTGCACTCATCGCCGGTGGCCATACCTTTGGAAAAGCCCACGGCGCCGCAGATGCGAGCCAGTTTGTCGGTCCCGAACCAGAAGGGGCCGGTATCGAAGAGCAAGGGCTCGGCTGGAAGAATAAATTTGGCACGGGCAATGCAGGCGACACCATCACGAGCGGATTGGAAGGTGCTTGGACGTCGACTCCGATCGCATGGTCCAATGGCTACTTTGATAACCTCTTCGGTTACGAATGGGAATTGGTAAAGGGCCAAGGAGGCGCATGGCAGTGGACTCCGAAAGAAGCATCTGCCAAGGGGACCGTGCCGGACGCGCATGACCAATCGAAGAGTCATGCTCCGATGATGTTTACGACCGATTTGGCACTGAAACTGGATCCCAGCTATGGCCCCATCTCGAAGCGATTCCACGAGAATCCCGACCAATTCGCAAAAGCTTTCTCCAAGGCATGGTACAAGCTAACGCATCGCGACATGGGTCCACATTCTCGCTGTCTGGGGCCGTTGGTTCCGGAAGCTCAGCTGTGGCAAGACCCCGTCCCCGCCGTCGATCATCTATTGATCAATGAACAGGATATCGCGGCTCTCAAGAGCAAAATTCTTTCCTCCGGCCTTTCGATCTCGCAATTGGTTTCAACGGCGTGGGCATCGGCCTCGACGTACCGAGGCTCGGATAAACGGGGGGGCGCGAACGGAGCTCGTTTGCGGCTGAGTCCTCAGAAAGATTGGGAAGCCAATAATCCTGCCGCCTTGGCCAAAGTCCTTTCGG
>Ga0194055_10000823_pt1 | contig 25141 bp, 25 predicted proteins | sample SepL449m_MetaG_FD_155482 | JGI IMG/M metagenome (GOLD analysis project Ga0194055, IMG submission 155482) | Anoxic zone freshwater microbial communities from boreal shield lake in IISD Experimental Lakes Area, Ontario, Canada - Sep2016-L442-9m | ecosystem: Environmental > Aquatic > Freshwater >... | reverse complement strand
GGTGGGGTTAATCATTATGTAGTTTTCATAACAAACTCTCTAAGTGAGTCATATGTTGTATCGGCCAATAAATTTATCCTTTTTAATAGTTTATGAGAATTTGAATCTTTTGCAATATTTGTTCTTAACTCAATATGAGAATTATTGTGATTTGAAGCCGCAGTACCATTCATAGCGCCTAAATTAAATTTATTAATACTCATCTTATCAATCACATAAAACTTTGGGTCAAAATCTTCCTCACAGTCAACTAAACAAAAAATATAATAATTAAATTTTTGCCATGGTCTTAAATGTGTTAATGACCAACTATTATTTACATTAGATAAGAAAGAAACTTTTTGTTCATAAAAAACATCATTCCAACATATATCCCCTATACCATCTCTCGGATTAACACTATACACATCAAGTGATAGTCTAATTTTTTCAGCAATCCTATTACCATAAGAACAAGGATTCAACTTAACATAACATTCACAAACAAACTCTTTAAGTGTTAACCCCCAATGTATTTCTTTGGTTTGAAAAAACTTAGTACTTGCTAAATCAAAATAATTTGAACTCATTTTTTATTTTTTAGTGGTGAGAGACAAAGATAAGTAAATAAAATTAAATGTCAAAAAAAAAAATCTCACATTTTATTGTGAGACTTTTGATACATTATCTATTTTTGTTATCCTGATTACATTATCCGCCCAATTTGATATAAGTGGATTATGACTAATCACAAATACTTTTTCAAAATAATCTTTTAATTTTCCAAAAAATTCTCCCACCATATCTAAGTTATCATTAGATATTTTTCCGAATGTCTCGTCATATACTGATATGTTTGGTTTTGGAAGTGAACATACTTTAGCAAGTACCGCTCTAATAGCGAGTGCCCCAACTGTCTTTTCATATCCTGAACCTGCTGTCATAGGTTTTTCAACACCTGTTCCGTTGTCAATCATGATGAAGTCAACCTCGTTCTTATCGTTGATACGAATCTCCAAGTTAAAGAAACAAGAGTCCTGAAGTAATCTCTGAAGTTCAGAGTTAATCAACGGTAGCATTGTCTTCATTATAATCTTAGCGATTCCATTTTTTCCAAATACATCAACATAGATTTTATAAATCTTTTCTCGTTCAAACTCTTCAGCAATTCTTAAAATGATATCATTATTCTTTTCAATACGATCATTCAAGTTAACAATCTGGTTTTCATTGTTTGATTGTTTTCTTTCATATCCACGCTTTTCATCAATCAATTCATCAATCCTAAGACCAGCTTTAATTAACTGACTATCCACTTCATTATTCTTCTTAATCTTATCTTGAACTTCTTGGTATCTCTTAAGTTTATCATTGGCTTGTCCCAATTTTAATTCATTGGATTCAAGTGATAACTCATATTTTTCTTTAATAAGTTTGTTTCTCTCGTATTCATCAAAGTCTTTCTTAAGTTGAACAAAAGATTTTTCTTTGTTATCAAGTTTATCGTATTCTTTTTCAAGACTTTTAACTTTCTTCTCCCAATCTTTTAACTCATCAATTTTTTTCTTGGTAAGAGTTGCTTCCATTAACTTAATCCCACAATGTTCACATTGAATCCCATCACCATACTTTTCAATTAGGATTTTAATATCCATAACTTCTTTATTGGCAATGATTAATCCATCTGCAGTACTTCTTAATTCGTCCTTAACCTTATCATGTTTGTCCTCATGATAAAATTCTTTTGGCTCAACAATCTTAATTTCATTAATTTGACCAGTTATTCTTTTGCCGGTTGATACATAATCATCAATGTCTCCCTGTAACTTAATAGGGTTCATTATAACCAACTCTTGGTCAATGTCTGTATACTTTGACCCTAACAGATTATCCTTGTAATCTTGACCCTTCTGTAACCTTTTATTAACATCTTCAATCTTGGTTTTGGCATCCTCTATCTCATTCTTTAATGTTTGAATACTTTCTTTAGATGTATCATTATCTTGTTTCAATGACTCCGTGTTATAAACATTGGACATCATTCCCTTTGAGAACTCAGAATAGATTTCCTTTCCAGTTTCTTCTTTCTTTTTCAAGAACTCAAGACCCAAGAATCTGCTTAACACCTGACCACGAGCTGTTGGCTTTGCTTCCAATAAATCTTCAAGGTTTGATGCTGTGGTTACAATCGTCATTAGGAAGTCATCCATGTCCCCAATTGATGTTTTGATGAAGTTCTCCGTCTCACGTCTTTGCTCCCCCGTAAAGTTCTGCAATTGACCATTAGGTAACTTCTTGAAGAAGTCCAATTCGGTTTTAACATTCCATTCACCAGCCTTTGATTTCTTTCTTTCAATCTTACGAGCAATAATATATTCCTCACCATCAATCACAATATCACCCTTAACTGATACCACATTCTTATCTGTGAATCTGTTGAAGATTTCTTCTGCCTTCTGTGTCTTTGTTGTTGTATTAAAGAATAAGAATAATAACAAGTCTACAGTTAACACGGTCTTACCTCCAAAGTTTGGTGGATCTGATTCAATTACGGTAATACCATTACACTTATCAAAATCAATAACTTGGTCTTCACCATAAGATAAGAAGTTACTGAATTCAATCTTCTTGATATACCATCTTTTGAATGGCGTTACCTCAATCTCATTAGCCATCATTCTATTCTCAACCGCAAGGTCAATGTTCATGACTTGGTCATAATACTGGTCCTGTTGTTTACCTTCAAGAAGAGACTTAATTAACTCATTCTGGTAATTCTTATCCATGATATTAACCGCAACATCAATAGTCTGTTGGGTATCATCAGTTGTCTTTACCTTAGTTATAACATTAATATTTGTTGAAGCATACTTCTTCATGAAGTATTGTTTAACAGACTTAATTCTTTCTTGAGTAAAATTCTCTGGTGTGTCTTCCCATATCACTTGGATATAAGGGTTTTCTAAAGTAGATATATCTAATTTTGTTGCCATATGTGTATAGTTATACTCTGGATGTGGATTGAATAAATCCCATTTCATTATTATTGATTTACTGTTGATCCAGATTGTTCTGCGTTTTTCTTTTTCATTTCTTCAATCTGAGTCTTCATTGATTCAGTAAATAATTTTTGAAATGAATTCTGTTCTGCCTTTAATTTTTGATTTCTTGCCGCAACTTTTTTGCGATGTTCTTTTTTTTGCTTTCCCATATTTAATCTTTTTTTGGTCGGTTTTCTTCAAACCATTCTATTATTGAATTGATTGCCCATACTGAACCTGATGCAAACATACTATCAAAAAACCATGATACCAAATGATTTACACCTAATATTTCATGTACAGGTGAATAAATTGAAATGGATAAAAACCATCCGCAATGAAATCCAAAACACATCATACATTTAATCATATTGGATATAAAAACCCAAAATCCATTAAGCGGTGTAAATTCATTTGCCGCCCATCTATTGATTTTATTTCTCGGTCCATTAAAAATGCTACCGTAAACAACTATATTACTTAATCCATAAGCAATAATCATCCATAATACTAATTGTGTCATATATTTTTTTATTATAATGTTTTATTTAAATTTGATCCACTAAGATAAACCGCTCGTTTACCATCTTTAAACTCTTGAATTTCTTGAATTGTTTTTTCATACTCTTTAATCAATCTATCCTTTTCAAGGTTTTCACTCCTTATCTTTTGAATGGTAGATTGAAGAGCGTCTAACTTACTCTTGTCAACTACACCTACTTCCTTCTCTACTATCACTTCTTTGATTACCTCAACAGGAACCTCAACAATCTTTTCAACAGGAACCTCAACAATCTTTTCAACTTCCTTAATGACTTCAACTATCTTTTCAATAATAACTTCTTTAATTTCCGGCTCAGGTTTGTCACAAATGTTGTCTAAATTTGTGACAAAAACTTCCTTAATAACCTCTTTAATCACCTCTCTATCAACATATTCTATAACTTTTATTTCCGTAGGAGTACTTGGGATTTCTTTAATTACTTCAACAATCTTTTCAACAATAACTTCTTTAGTAACCACTTTTTCTACAGGAACCTCCACATATTCAATCCTGATAACTTCTTTCTCTTCTACCACAGGAATCTCAACATACTTGATAACTTCCTTAATAACCTCTTTCTCTTTTACTTCTTGATTAACATTCAATAGACCATACCTTTCAATGTTAAATCCAGTTGTAAAGGAATCCTTGACAACTGAACTAACAAGTAAATCATTTAAATTACAATAAGATATTAAATCTTTGTGTTCCGTATTTGAGAGATTAATCTTGATTTCCATTCTAATAGTTAACTAGTTTTTCTGACCCTTTTTCTAAACAATCAATTGAATTAATGTAAAAAGATAAGAATGGTTTTGGATTTGGTAAGTCAACAAAATCATACTCGTCTTTCTCCATATCATAAACACCATATCCATGCTTTCTAACTGTCTCTCCAAAATTTTGTTGAATAGCCGATCCAATCATATAAGCTTTCTTTTTACCAGGAATATCAAATATTTGTCTTTTATGTATATCACCACAAAGTACTAAATCGCATCCTTTAAATTTACTTACATCAAAACCATCTTCAAACTTATAACCTACATCAGTATAAAGTCCTTGAACTGGCCCATGAAATAATCCAATATTCTTGTTCTTTGATTTTTGAATATCAGGTGGAATATTATGTTCCATTAAAGAATAAACACACCAATTAATATTATCATCTTCGTACACTCCTCTATTCTTAAGGTACACAATATTCTCATTCTTTAACGAATCAATAACAGGAGTCAATGCGTCAAGTCTTGTATTGTTATTTTCCAAAAAATCATGATTTCCAATTATAACAATAGTCTTAGCAATTTTGGCACACTCAGTCAATACCCAAGCAACAAATTCCACCAACTCTGGTGTCATCTGATTCTTTGAATGAACTAAATCACCACTGAACACAATTCTATCCGGTTTAAGTGTTTCCCACTCCCTTAACGCAGTTTCAAGGATTCCACGATATTGATCATGATCCTTGAATAACCTAATATGTAAATCAGAAAAATGTACTAATCGTTTAATCATTTGATATTTTTTTAGTTTCCTCAAAAGGGTTAAATCCTTCATTGATATGTCCACATTCTTCACATTTATAAATTGGGAATGGAACTGTAGTATCTTCAGATGAGCCTGTCATAAGTGCAGACACTCTCTTAAGATATATTACTTCTTTAAAGTATATTCCATCACAACTTTCACATTTGATAGTCGGACAATCTCTTAAATTAATTTTTGGTTTTTCTAATTCCATATTTTGTTTTTTATAATTAAATTATAGTCAATTACTTCTTATTTATCAAATATTTTTTCACATCCATATCTAACACAATATCATTAACTTCTTGAGGAACTCTGTATTCTTCATATGAACCATCATCCATTAAATGTGTAATAACACAACCATATAACTTAATGTCTGAATATTTTGTTCCTTCTAACATCTTCAAAAGTAATTTACCATATAAAGGTAGTTGAAGATAATAATGTCCTAAAGCAGTATCAGGGAACTTACTAAATGGTTCTTTCAATCTTTTTGTATAATTGGTTTCTTGAAAGTTCTTTTTTTGGTTTGTCTTCCAATCTGTAATGACAAATCCAAATCCTGTTTTCTCTTTATTCATCATCAACCAAATTTTATCCGGCTGTCCTGTATATTCTAATTCAGGATCTCCAAGAACTATTTCCGTGTCTAATAAAACGGCTCCCCTTTCCTCCATTAGTTTAATATATTTGTTTCCAGCAACAATCATATTATCTCCCTTCATCATCTGGCTTAAGTCACACTCATAAACCGGTTGTCTAAGTTCTTTATAATTACCATTTTTTTCTATAATATTTTTTTCAAGAATATAATGAACTCTACTTCCCATGTTAGTTGAATATGAACCAGCAGCAGCCCATTCTTCAATTAATTGTTGTTGTTTTTGTGGGTCACCTCCTGCTTTATTATAAGCGGCTTCTTCTGTTGGAAACTCTGTATAAAATTGTTTGAGAACTTTAGACACTGAAGGATAATCTTTCCTTCCATTCATCGTGTAAATGTGATTATCTTCTTCAAAGGTTAATCCAAGTTCTTCTTGTCTAACTTTAATTAACTCTCTGATTTCTTGTGCGATGTTACTTAATTTCATAATAATATTCGTCTATTTGTCCTTTTAAATCACAGACATCTTTGTCTGAAGGAAGTTTTATTATTTTTATTTTGTTATATAATGTACCACCATTTAATTCGTGGTATAGTTTAACCCCATCTTTAAAGGCATCTCCATCTGTACATATGATGATATTTCCTTCTGCTTTATTGTATAATGTTTCAAACAATAACTTACTCATTTTCTTTCCCAACATCACAATTGGATTGGGTAAGAAGAATGAATCAAATACCCCCTCACACAAATATACATCTTTTTTCCAATCCACGGCACCTTCATTAAATATAATTTCATCTTTAGGTACAGTTGGATTCTTGTATTTCATCTTTTTCGGCACCCAAGACCTGGCAACATAGTAGTTTAATACTCCTTCTGAGTTATACGATGGGACTATTATCCTATATGAAAAGTCACCATTTACAGTATAACCTATCTTGTATTTTTTAATTATTTCATCTGAGATACCCCTTGATGTTAGGTATCTCATCGCCTCTATATGTGGAATAAATCTTGGATTGGAATTCTCAAATGAGGTATAACCTTCGGGTAATCTTAATTTAGGTCGTTTAATATCTTCCTTTTTTAATTCTTCAGGCTTAATTAATTCATAAAGTTTTTTTTGTTTTTTACTTCCAAACTTATCAAATAATTTTCCAAGTGGCCCTTGTGTTCCATATGTTTCTCCGCAACTCCAACATTTATAAACATGTTTTCCATAGTTAATTTCAAGGTTACCTTTACCATCTCCGTGATCTAATCCTTTTTCATCTGAGCATACAGGACAATCAAAAGATATTTGTCCTTTGGATTCATAGTGCTGATGTGGTTTACCTAAAACATCAGTTAATAATTCTACTAACACTTCTATTTCATCTGACATACCACAAATATAGTAAAATTATTCGTTAAAATCTTGAGGAGTTTTTTCGTATGGGTCAGGAGCAATAATATGTTTTCTCCACCATTTTTTGACAGGATGTGTTTCATCAAAATTCTTTTCAATTATAACAGCAACAATAATAAATAATGTTGTTATAATGAGAAACATAATCCATATGTAAGCAATTATTATCATAACCATTTAACTTTTTTTATAGAACTATACCCAATCATTTTAATATTGAAATAGTTCATACGTTCACTAATAGTAGTAAAACAAGCCCGTCTAATTAATTTATTAATTTTAATTAATGACACCTCTTCTGTTAATATTGAAGAGTCCCACCATGTTAATTCATCACTATATTTTTTTGCTGCAATTTTACCTGTAAACTGGATATCAATTTCTTCTCCCCACGTATATTTTCTATACCCAATAGCTTTAATAACACCTTTAACTCTTGCTGTGTCAATGTTGGTTGAAGAATACTTTGATAACAACTTTTTAACACTCTTTATTGATTCGTTTTGTAATACATATCTTCCCATAAGAACAAAGATAATCAATATAATTTAATCTACCAAATTTCTTTTGATTTCATATACCCTAAAACAGCGCAATAGGCATCTGTTTGGTCGTAATTTTCTTTCTTAAGGGTATTGTTTTTGGTGTATTGCCAAGTTATTTGAGGTTCTCGTTTGGCAACTAATTCCCATATGATAACTTTTTTATCTGTGTCTTTTGCGAATCCTCCAAAAAGCACATGTTTACCTTTATCATTTGGTTGAACTAAATGCGGAAAGGCAAATTTTCTTGAATTATATGTTGAAATAAATTCAGGGATTACTCTCAATACATCATAGATTTCTTTACAAATCAATGTGTTATATCTCATAAGAACACCTACAGTCCATATATTATTTGAGTTTAGTAAAGGTTCTTCAATAACTACATTAGTAATTCCCATACCAACATAGTTCATAAGTTTTTCTTTAAAAACTCCACTTTTAAGTATAAGATCTTCAATCTTACTGTCAGTTGTTGGTTTAGGTCTTGGAGATACGTGAGTTAATTCCAATAAACTTTTACTTTCAATGTCAAATAAACACCATCCAATGGTTTTAGTTGATACATCCAACCCAAGAATTTTGGGTGAATCTTTTGCGATATTTTTTACCATAATTAAAAATCCAATTTAACTACATATTGCTGAATACCTTGTCTTAACTCAGGAGATTGTAGCTTAGATATAACAATAAGATCTTTATTGGTATCGTAAAGCCCAATTTCTGTAACATATGAAGTTGTTCCTGAAATCCATGTTGGATTTGATGTATTGGTAAATTGATTTCGGCCAAGAGTAACAAGATATTTCATCTCATATATTGTGGCAGAGATGTCTGTTTCAAAATTACCATAAAAATAGTATTCATCACCAAAATTCAAAACATCAGTATCATTTAATGGTGTTAAATCAATGTAATCACTTAAATCATAATAAGGTGCTGAAGTATATTCAGAGAGTGAAATTTGGAATGTAGTTCCTGTAAGACCGCTCATGGTTAAATAATTATTGATAGATGAACCACTAATTTCACCAGTAATATCAATTTCTTTCCATGATGTTGGATTTGGTTTTGTATCACCTGTAACCATTTGACATAATAACTTAATTGAATTAGCAGTATACCCTGTAAGATTTGTTTCAAATTCAGGATTCAAGAATGAAAACTCAGGACCAAATCTAACCGCAATATTTTGTGTATTTGCAGTAACACTTGAATCAGCACTAATATATGAATAATAATTACAATGTAATGATTGTGTAAATGCGGTTGAATCAAATCTATATGTTACCCACATAGCTTGAGTGGCAGCTGAGAATATTCCTGTAGCTGTATCATTATTAGTATAACAAGTATTTGGTGTTAATAATGATAACTTAGGGGCCGGTAAAGTCCAGTTTCTATTTGATTTATTAGAAAGTGCCGCAACAATCTCTTCATCATCCACTATTATAATTTCTTGATCAGGAAATACTTTACCTATTCTATTTAAATTACCATTACCATCAGGATTTGTATCCCATAGATGATAATATCTAATACCAGGGTCATTCATATCAACATTAACCTTAGATTTAATATAATAGGGATAACATAAATCATAATCAGGAGGATCAATCCAAAAAGTTTCTCCTATTGAAGACCCTGTTGATTTATGCCACATTAATGTTGGCAATGTTAATTTAAGGTGTCTGGCTAAACCTGTACTATCTGTTGGTGTTTGCGGATCAAATGGAACCGTTGAAAACTTTTCTCCATATACATTATCAATGTCTTGATTTGTGTAATGAATTATGGCAATGGCCTTTTGTTCTTGTGGTTTCACAATAATTTTCTCATCAAATGAATTATAATAATACACTTGACTTGTATCTGTTTGTCCACTTGGTTCTTGATATCCCAAATATTCTTTAGTTCCAATATAACTTACTGAACCAAATTGATTGTACCCTTCCCAATAATTATTATCTAATCCTGCTGGGTTTACTGACCAGGGAATATTCATATTCCAAATTAAAGTGTTTTCTCTATTTGTAACATCACAAGGTGATTCAAAGTTAAGAGTATCTGTTTGCCAATAAGGTGCTGGTGTTATTGAATCATACAATACAGTCATACCTGATGGATAAATTAATGTTCTAGCATAACTTGACCCAGATGACAAAAATGAATAATCAGGCACGCTTCTATCCAAAGTTAAACTCCAATAAGTTGTTGCAGAAGTCCCTGTAGATGGATTTATATCTTGAATTCTATAAGTTAAAATTGGATATGTTCCAAAATCACCACACCCTCCCATTCCATCTAAAATTAATGTAATAAAATCATTAACTGATGGTGTACCTGTTGTTGAACCACAAATTGATGGGTCAAGTTCAACATCTATTGTAGTTTGTCCTGATAACGTACTCATATCAATCCAATAGTTGGATGTAATGGTATATGCAGAAGTTGTTTGTGCTGTCCAAGAACCTTGAGTTCCTCCAGTAACAAAAAATCCTTTTGGCCCTGCCGAATTATAAACTACTTGTACATCACTATCCATAAAAGGAATACCATAGGTATTACCTTGTTGTCCACTAACATAATAAGGATATTTTATATTTTGCTTATTTGATTCAGGAGATCCTGTATCATTTTGGGCATTAAATGCTGGCATCAAAATATTATTATTAACTTGATTATAATTTGTGGCCGCAGAGTATGACACTTCACTATCTCCTATTTGAAAATATGAAATGTTAAAATTTCCTTGAGAAATATTTCTCCTACCCACATCAGTAAGTCTTGTACTAATTAATCCTGCGGTATTTTTTATTATATAACTCATCTTTTATAAATATTCATTTCATTTTTTTATTTTATGGAATTGCAATTTGTCCATTTTGAATAGTATGATTTACAATACCTTGTGGTATATCATCATCAGTAACTGTACAACAAGTACATCCATCAATAACTGATGATGAGACTGATGTTAATATTGTTTGGTCTAATTTAGTAACACATCCATTAGTTGCAACTTGACCATCAGTAATTGTAAGAATTGATGTTGATGTACCTGTTACTGTAATATCTTTACTAATTTGTAATGAATAAACTTGACTTTCACTCACATTAGTTGTTTGATATGGACTACAATAAGGTCTATTTGATGTTGTGGTAACAGAAGAAGTTGTTGATGGGTATTGTGGTATATCATTTTGTGATACCGTAATTGTATCAGTTATTGTTCCATCTCCAGGTTGATTATAATTTTTGGTAGTACTTACATTCAAATCAAAACTTACAATTGATCCATCAGTTATAGGTGGATTTACTTCTACATGCCAATATGCAATCTGTGTTGAAGTATCAATAATTTGAATTCTATCAACTACTGTTGATATAGTATATGTTATAGGAGCACCATCAAATCCGATAATAACAACTTGAGTTTGAGTATTATTTAACGAATCTTTAGTTATGACCGTGTATGTATTTTGACATAATCCGTTAAACACATTACTTGATTGAAAACTAATTCCATTATTAATTGAATAAACATATGGTGCAACTCCTCCCATTGTTGTAATACTAATTGAACCATTACAATTTAATGTTCCACTGCACGATGTATTTGTTCCCACTACGTTAGTTGATAAAGGTAAATATGCAGGACAAGTTCCTTGAGTCATTGAGATTGAAGGTTGTACACCATTTCCTCCTGCGATTGCCCATGAACTTGTTGGTATATTTGATGGGTCAGTACTTACAGGTAATCCAACAGTATTTGTCCATCCTTGTATCTCCCATCTTAAATTCGTTATTGACCATCCAAGTACCATTGAACCTGAAGTCCATTGCGGTTTTCCATTTTGACTTCCACTTATCACAAATTGGTATGGCCCATAACTTACTGTTGCATAAGTAACAATTAAACATAAACTTGGCCATGATGGAGATGGTGTTACTGTTGGTGTTGGTGTGGTTGTTGATGTTGGCGTAGGACTTGGAGCAAAAATACTACAAATTGTATTTGCAGTGTAATCACCATAATAGTCCACAATAGTAATTGGATAATTTCCTGAAGGGATATTTCTTAAAGTTTGTGTTCTTTGTCCTCCATCCCAATAAAAAGAATATGGAGTAGTTCCTCCTGTTACTTTTATTGTTAGAATCCCATCAAAACTATCATTAGATGAGGGTTCTTTTAAAACTTGGCATCTAACGCCCATATCAAATAATGTAAAAACATCACAATCATTTTTTAATTTATAAGCAGCAGCATTTGATGGAGTTGGTGATTGTGTTATTGTTGTTGTTGGAGTTTGAGTTAATGTTGGAGTATTTGATGGTGTTTGAGTTAATGTTGGAGTATTTGTTGGTGTTGGTGTTTGTGTTGGAGTTGGACATGTTGTTGTTGTAATAACATTCAACTTAGTTACACCATTATTCGGTTTGGTATAATCCATTGCAACTATTACATTAGTATCTGTTCCTTGAATAAAATTACCGCAGCAATCTGTATAATAATAATTACCTGTTGTAACACCACTTCCACATATTATTGGAGTTGTAGAAGGCGTTTGTGTTGGCGTTCTAGTTTGAGTTAGTGTTTGAGTTTGAGTTGGTGTTATTGCAGGAGAACTACAAGACCCTCCAACTACAACTGTCCATTGACTAGCCGCCCCTAAAACAGGGTATGTACTAGAACAAAAAGGTCCAATAGTAACATTCGATCCAACATTTGAAATGATAATAACATTTCCAGTAGTACAATCTGTATATCTTAAACTTCTATCACCCTGATAATTATTTGTACATGTATATGTTACGCAACTTGCCATTATCTAACTCTTTAATTATAAATAACCTAAAATTTATTTTTTACAGATAACTTAAGTATATATTTTAAATATAGAGAGTAAAGAAAGAGTTTTTTAATTAGTTATATTAACATGGAGTATCTCCATCAACACTAAAATATAAAGTTGTATCTCCTGTAATAACAAAACTAAATGATGGTGGATTTCCCCCTACCGAAGGTGGACAATATAGTCCTGTTGATGGACAAGCAGTATAACTTGGTAGTGTGGCAAGCCATCCACCAGGAGGAGTACTACCATCATTACCCATAAAATATATCGTAGTTCCACCAGATACATTTAATGTTCCCTCAGGTCCACAAGTTGTACTAAGAGTATTACTATTATTAGGCATTGATGGGTCATTTATACCCCAACTAAGTTGACATTGAGTGCCGCTTAATTTTCTACCACGTATCGTAACGGTATATGAACAATTTGTTATTTCGGTAATATATGATGCCATACGAATATTTTACTTATATTAAATTTATTAATTTTATTTTTATTTTATGGACAATAGACATAAACATCATCAAATCCAACAGTTACTACTTCAACAACTACTTCTATATTTTGTGTGGAGTTTATTAAGTATCCATAATAACATTCAAGAGGTTGTGAAGAAATATTAGGACAACTGTATATTATACCTGGTTGATATGTACCAGATTGAGAACGGAATTTAATAGGAAGTAATGGACCTCCATTATCTTCAACTGCTTGAAAATATATAGTAGTTCCTGATGAAACTTTAACTTCCCCGCTAATAGCATCTGTATAACTACGACAAATTGCGTCAGTTCTATCAGCAGGATTTAAAGTACGCCAAGGTCCTGTACTACTTGTTGTTGAATATTGTAGTGTAAAACCATCACTAGTTGGTTGTATTAAATTTTTTGCCGTAATAGAAACAGGAATTAATGCTGCAGTTGTATGTGTTGGTGTTAATGTATGTGTTGGTGTTGGCGTGTTAGTTTGAGATGCGGTTATTGTAGGTGTTGGTGTTACTGGTGGTGTAACTAAATGATAACAATTTACTCCATTACTATAATATCCGTCAGGAGCTGCAGTACCATTAGTATCTGTATATAAAGAACAATTTAAAGCAAGAGTACTACAATTACTATAATATGTAGTACATGATGCAGAACATGCGTCAAGACAACTTGTTGTACTATATCCTAAACAAAATGTAGTTAACCCTGATGTAGGAGTAACTGTAGGAGTTGGTGTTGGTGTTCCTGTATTAGTTGTTGTTACACTTGGTGTTGGAGTAGGCAATGCTTGTGTAGACGTTGGCGTTGGTGTGCAATATGGTGCTGGATTACATGGGTCAGCATAGGTATTATTATATCTTGGTAATAATGCGTTATAATTTTGACTAATTTCAGAAGGAGATAACGCCCTATTGAATATTTGAACTTCCCCTATTGACCCATCAAAATATTCGTATGGTATATTATTTGTATTACCAACTGTTAAATTATTAGTTGTGGTTACATTATGGCCTGTTGGAGTATCACTTGCAATAGAACTACCATTTAACCAAATTTGTCTTGTTGTTCCGTCAAAAGTTGCAACGGCATTATACCAAGTACCTGTACTTAAACTAACATTTACATTTAAATCATTTGCTCCCCAATAATTAACTAATCCTGTTGAGGTTAACCTAAACGCATTTACTTCATTTGATGATCCATAATTACCCCAACCTACCAATCCTTTAATTCCAAGAGAACTTGGATTAAACCAAGTACTAATTGTATAGTTATTATTTCCTGAAGGAATGTTTGATGTTGATGCGAATGAAATATAATTAGAACTTGATGAATTAAATACTAAATTACCATATGAGGATGATGAATATGTAGCCCCATTTAAAGTTCCCGTATTTCCATTTCCAGATAAATCGTACCAATTACTAAATACTAATGGATATGATGCAGGTAAGCTAGCGTCTAAATTGACAACACAACCACTTGTAACAATTGAAGGGTATTCTTGATTTATAATAAAATATCCTTCGCTAATCGCCCAAGTAATTGCCCCTGTTAACCCTGTAAATGGACCCGAAGATTTTGATGCGGCTAATCTGTTAATAGATGATATTAATGCAGAATCTGTCAACCCTGTTGTTGGGAATCCCATTGCTCTGGAATTTACTTGAGATGTTTTTCCATTTGTATAACTGTCAGTAATTATAAAGTATTGATTACATATCCCATAATCTGGACACCAGATTAAAGAACCTTGATTAACAGTATTATTAACATCCATCACAATTGTTCCGAATTGTAATGCGTTTGGTACTAAACCACCTGAATTATATGCTAAAAGATTTGGCATTAAGTTTTTAAATAAATATCATATTATACAATTTATTCTTAAAAAAATTAGCATAATACATAATCAATAATATTACCTAAATTATCTATCCTAACAGCATAATTATTTGACCCCCAAACCATCAACAAAAATCTATTTCCACCATTATATGGGGTATAAAGTACTCCATTAACTTGAGTTGTGTAAACTTTAACACCCACAACAGGAATTGAATTCGCTTCATTAATATATGTGTAATAATTTGTTGATGTTAATACATCTCCACAACAATCAACCGATGTTGTATAAGTATTTTGTCCTTTAAGATGATATGATAAAACTGGTGTTGTTGTTGGACTTGGTGTAATAGTTGGACTAACAGTTGATGTTACGGTTATTGATGGTGTTGTTGTTGGTGTATATGATGGCGTATTTGTTGGAGTTATTGTTATTGTTGGTGTTATTGTTTGTGTTGGAGTTTGTGATGAAGTAGGTGTTGGCGTAATATAAACCACGTCTCCATCAACACATCCTTGTGTATCTACAATTTTTATAACAAAATCTATTAAGTCATATGGATCTGGAACATTAAATGTATACGGAAAAGTTGATACAGTTTGCACGTAAACGCAAGACCCACTTGTTGAGTCACAATAATAAATCTCAACGGGCGTATTTGCAGTAACTGATGTAATTGTAACTTCTTGACTCATGGTATTACGTTTGCTATGGCATTAAAAGTACATCCTTGTCCATCTTTTATTTTTAACATATATGATAATGATGTGTCATTTGGTGCTGGAATATCAAATACATAAGGTATTGTAGATGTAGTTGTAATATAAAAACAACCAGTCCCATCTGACTGACATATGTAAATATCATATGGTGTTTGTCCTGTTATATTATCAATTGTTACTTGTACTGCCATTTTATTATAAATATTTATTTTATTTTATTAAAAATCATTTTAAAACATATTATGGACAACCATAATCATAAACATACTGACCTGTCCCATCATCATATACATAAGCAACGATTGTTATATTTTGTGAATTATTTATTTGCCAAGTCGCAGAACATTCATAAGGATTACCAACAATAGAATCACAAGTATATGTTGGTCCAGATTGATATGGTCCATTTTGAGAATAGAATTTAATAGGAGGAACTTCCTGTCCAAGTAATTGAAAATATATAAAACTTCCTGCCGGAACCATAACATCATAACTTCCTGCTGGTTGAGGCGGAACTGCTGCTAAATAATACCTTTTACATACCGTACCTTTATTAACATATGGTAATAAATTATTCCAAGGACCCGAACTGCTTACTGTTGAATACTGTATTTTAAATCCATCTGAAGTAGGATCAATCAAATTCTTTCCTGTAATTGAAACCTTATAAATTACGTTTGTTTCACAATCGGTACAAGTACCATATACTATTGAAGGGGCTCCGTCAAAATAATTACCAGAATAATTAATCCAATAATATGGTGAAGGAACAATATAACTACTATCAAATCTTCCAAGATATGTCCAACAATTTCCATAACTATCTTTAAACACATTATTAGCTATTGTCACAAAAGGTACTTGTACCGTTTGAACTACTTGTGTTAATGTTGAAAATTTACCTATTTGAACCGCAGAACAACTTTGGTAAACATGTACAAATGTTGATGTTGGAGTTGGTGTTTGAGTATATGTAGGAGTTTGACTAGTAGTTGGTGTCATAGTAGTCGTTGGTGTTTTTGTTGGAGTTGGAGTTGCAGGTGGTGTTGTTCCATTAGTACTACTTGGTGATTGTGTTATTGTTGGTGTCGGAGTACTTGTGTTAGTAAGAGTTGGTGTTAATGCGCTTGTTTGAGTTGGTGTTGGTGTTGTAGTAGGTGTTGGTGTTGGAACAACATTACAAAATGCACAATCATTATATAATTCTAGTACTGTATCAACATTAACATTAGAAGAAATATTTGAATCATCTCTATCATAAATAACACATCTTCTTGTACCATCATCCAAATCAACCAATAAAATTGTTCCAATTGTTGCTGGCGTACCATTCAATATTAATGAACTAGTAACATAAACTTCATCTCCTGTTGAGCAATCAATTAATACTTTAACCGAAACACAACTGAATGTTTCATCTAATATCACATAGCTTGCAGATCCAGCAACATCTACAGTTCTTGTAATAGTAACCGTAGGAGTATTACTTGGTGTTGGTGTTGGTTGAACTGTATACCCACTTAAACTAAAGCTAACCGCTTTACCTGAACAATTTTGTGAAGGTGATGGAGTTGGAGTCACTCCTATACTTGAGATATCAAAATTAACATCATCACATGCAACACTTGGACTTGGAGTAGGAACAGGTTCCCAGTCACAATCAAAGTAAGCATTAAAATCAAAAGTATCACAATTAATAGGTGTTGGCGTTGGTGTTACACATGGTCCAGAATAAAATACATTTGACGAAAAATCAGGACAATTATAATAACATGGCGAAGCTCCTTGTAATAAACAAGAACCACCAATAGATGTACTTAAACACCAAGAATTATTGTTATAATAAATATATCCTGTTAATATGCCATCTCCAATAAAAGTTGAACTTCCGTTGTATGAACCCGTATATGTATAATTTCCACTATATCCTGATAATGAAGAATCAGTGGTATTAAAACAATAGGTTGACGAACATGCTTGAGGTGTTGATGAAACAGTTGGTGTTTGAGTTGGTGATGGATAAGGCGTTGGTGTTAAAGGAACGGGAATACAATCAATACAATTACTATAAGATGGCCCTGGCACATATTCACCACCTGGACCTGAAAATTCAACAAATGAATAACAACCTCCACTATACAAATAAACCGCTCCAGGGTATGCCGTATCTGAATCTACATTAAGATAAATTACTTCCCCTGTTGCACAATTTGATAATGATGCAGGTTTTTCACTTGTTCTTGGACATACAGGATCGCCACATCCTGTTGTCATTGTAAAAATAACTCCAGTTGCATCATATAATGGACCTTCTGAAGTATTTGTTATTATTGTTGCACATCCGTTAAAATCATTACCACCTGTAATGTTATAAGTGTCACCTATAATAGTTGGAAGAGCCCCATTATAATATCTGAATTTATCACCATTACTACAATCTTGAAATTGAATTGTCAATCCAGGTGTTTGAGTATTAGTTTGAGTTGGTGTTTGAGTATTAGTTGGTGTTTGAGTTTGAGTTGGTGTTTGAGTATTAGTTGGTGTTTGAGTTTGTGTTGGTGTTTGAGAATTAGTTGGAGTTTGAGTTTGTGTTTGAGAATTAGTTGGAGTTTGAGTTTGTGTTGGCGTTTGAGAATTAGTTGGAGTTTGAGTTGGCGTTTCAGTATTGGTAGGTGTTGGTGTTACAGGTGTAGAATAACAATATTGATAGTCAATACAATTACCACTACAACTAGAATAAACATATCCCGATGGACACGTATACCCTGAAGAAAGATATACTCCACCAGTTGTTTGCACCAAATCAGCGTAAGTATACCCGCTACTTGAAAAAATTATATTTAAATCTCCTAATGTGGTTGCCCCTGTTAATTCAGATAAAGTATTATCATAAATTTCCATACCAAATCCAGCAATAACACCATAGTCTAACCCATATAGTTCTAAAGTATGATTACCAGAAGGAATTGTAACAGGATAAACATGCCAATATTTAAATTTATCTGCCGCACCCATAGAACCAACAGTCGTATCTAATATTGTGACACCATCAAGCACTAATTTAAATTCATTGTCAGCCGCAATACCAACATAATATGTATTTGTTACAGATATTCCAGTTAAACAAGTTGAAAACCCTAACCAAGTATTAGTAATTGTATATGCGCTATACCAAATAGCACATCTATTCATAGGACCATTTATAGTATTATTTGGTGAATTATACCACAATGGAGCAGTTAATGAAGTTTGTAATATGGTACCTGTACCACCAACACTAAACCCTGTATCATAAAACTCAGTTCCTAATTGACTATATTCAACAGCGCTTCTTCTTACAAGCGGAACAGCATTAACAGGAGCAGTTGCTGCACTTGTTGAAATTTTATAACAAGATGTTGCATCATATGGTATCCATCCAGTACCAATACATCCTGAACAATCATAAATATTAGGGTTTGTTGGAGTAACTGTAGGCGTTTGTGTAATTGTAGGTGTTTGTGTAACTGTAGGTGTTGCAGTTTGTGATGAGGTTATGGTAGGTGTAGGTGTTTGTGTTGATGTCGCATTCGGCGTAACTAATGGACAATATGTATAATTTCCAGTACCAGAATCCGCCAAAGCAGTAAATGCAATATCTGTTATTGAATTAATTGTATATGAAACAACACACAATGTATCTGCAGCAGGGCAACTTGAACCTAATGCAGATCCAAATTCAATTGGCTGTCCTCCAATACTTTCACTACCTGTTACAATTAATCTAAAATATATAGTATTCCCTGATGGGATATTAAGAGTAGGAGACATAGAACGACATGTTGTGTCGTTATTAACTGTAGGAGTACAGCTGTTCCAAGGACCTGTTGAACTAGTAGTAGAATACTGTAGCGTAAACGCATCACTTGGAGTATTCTCATTTGTTGCCCAAAGATTTACACTGTATATAGTTGCCATTATTTTTTTCTTATTCTATAAATAACCTGATTGTAGGTTTTTATACAAATTAAATATAGTTTTATGAAAACTTAAATAAAGACAGATTATACCGATATTTATGATATATGAAACTTATCAAAACGATAAAGAAAATTATACAAGAAGCTGAGGAACAATATAATGCCGCGTCCGAAACAAATTTACCATTAGAAGAATTAGATAAACTTGAAAAGCATTATAAAGATTCTTTAAAATTGTTAAAGTTTTATGAATCTAAAGAAAAGAAAAAGAAAAATTAATTTCTGATTGCGTCGCAAATACCACCTTCGGATTTAATCTCAAACCCTTTATTTTTTAACCAATTATAAATTTCGTCTTTTTTATCTTGAGATAAATTATAATCCTCAAAAATAATAAAGTTGGGTAATGACACTTTGGTCTCATCAATTCCCATTATTAATTGAGCATCCAATCCTTCAACATCAAGATGTAACCAATCAATTTTTCCATTACATTCAGATAATATTAAATCGGTAATACCAATAGAACTTTTTTTAGTAGAATGGATTTCTTCTTTTTCCCAATGTTTAATTACACTCTCAACTACAGTATTTGTATATCCCGCACCTCCCTCAAAGAATTCAACTTCTCCACCATTTGGAGTTATTAAATTTTGAATTGGTTTAACAAGTGAATTTTTACTATAGTTTTGTTTTAATTTATTGAATTGTTTATCTGAAGCTTCAACCAAAATAACCTTACACTCTCTATTTTGAACTATTGGTACCCACTCACCAAACTCACCATCGTGTGTTCCAATAACTAATCCTGTTGGGAATTTTCCATTAGACAATAATGATTTGTTGTATAACCATAAGGACTTATAAAAATGGTTTCCATGTTCCATAATATCCCATTTTTTTTTGTATACAATCATTTCTCTTGAATCAAGAATTTCAACATCAAACATTTCTGTATCTGGATAAGTTGCAAACCAATTATCATTTAGATTTGATGACCATTGTACATCTCCACTAACATGCTTTCTAATGTTTAACTTTAACGGCAAATTTTTGTTGTACTTACTAATCTGTTCAACATTAACTTTAATACCATCTGAATTATATGTTACTGTAATCATTTCTTATGTTTTTCTATAAAATAATTTATATCCTTACTCCATAATGTCATAGACTCTCCTTTAATCTTACTTTCTTCCCAATCCCACCAAGCAATATCTAATAAGTATTTTATAAACGGTTCATCAAATCTATATTTTAAATGTTTTGCAGGATTCCCTCCAACAACTGAATAAGGTTCAACATCTTTAGTTACTAATGCGCCTGCTGCAACAATTGCCCCATGTCCAATTTTAACGCCCGACATTATTGTTGCCTTAGCTCCAATCCACACATCATTTCCAACTATAATATCGCCCTTACACGATGGATGACCCATCTCCATATGTAAACTTGCAATTTCAGGTGTAACTGGTCCTAATAATTGAGAGCTTGTTGTTATCCAATCTGATCTATGATTGGCGTGTAAAAAGAAATTACAATCTCTTCCGATTGAACAATATTTTCCTACATGAATTTTGTATTCATCACTCCAAGAAATTATGTTAACGTTTCTATCAAAATAAGTTCCCCTATCGGCAGACCATAAGTGTATATTTTCAATCATCGCTAAACTTCTTTTAATGTACTATGTTTTATTTTTTTTATTGTTTTTGTTATATCGTGTTCAACACCATTATACTCTATTGATACATAAGGTATGTTAAATTTATTAAAACCTAAATCAATTAATGAATTACCATTAACTCGGTATTGATATTTGTTTTCTCCTAAAGTTAATATAATTGTTTTTGGTTCTTCAATTTGATAAAATAATAATTTTATTGTTTTATCCTCCGTATCATCTTTTTCTATAAAAAATTTAATTCCTTCAGATGGTGAGTAGTTAAAGTGGTCAATATTGTCATAATAATAAATTTCGTCTTCAACTGGTTTTTTTACAATATTATAAGGGAAGACTTCAATAAGTTTATGTAGCCAAACGAACGCATCACCATCCATTGAGTTCCAATAATTTTCAATTGTAATATGTTTTATAAACTCTTTTAATTTTTCTCTACTAAAAATCATAAAATGTAATCCTACCTCCCATATTGTCTCTCCTCTCTTTGATGAATAAACATCACATTCTCTTTCACTCATCAACCCTTCAACCACAGTTTCATCAAATTTTAAGTCATAAATCATATGATAAAAATAATCATAATCTAAAGTTAATGCAATCTCACTTAATTTTTTAACTTGATATAAACCAGACCACCCGTAATCGGGAACTGTTCTTGCTATTTCTATTGATTTATTACCTAATTTAAAAATCTTCCAAAAATAAATTGCCTTCTGTGGCCAATCAAGAACAGGATTATCTTTAGTTAAGAAAAAATAATCACATTTTTTTTGGATGTTTTCAGGTAAAATAATTGGACTAATTACAATTACATCTACCCCATAATTTTTTACATTATCTATATTCTTTGATAATACATCCAATTTTTCTTGGGTGTCACAGTATGTACTAATTAATGCTATTTTTTTCATTTCTTTTTTAAAATGGTTAATCCATTATTGTTTGGTTTTTTTTCCCAAATAACCCAATTTTTATTATGATATAAAAACTCTTCTATCGCAGGCCATAATCCTTTTGGTAAGTTTGTTTCATTTTTATTTAATATTCCCATTTCCTCAGCACTACACTCATTTTGATATGCAAAACTCACGGTATCATGAAAAATAATATACTTGTTCACTTTTGAATGATGTCTTGTCAATTCTTTTTTTAATTGTAAAAAGTCGTGCCATGTATCCAAGAATAATAAATCACAAGAATCAATATTATAAGTTAAAGAATCGTGTTCAACAAATGTAAAATCAATTTCAGCAAGAGAGGAAGCGTCATAAACTTCTTGTAAATTACCCCCAAAATGTGATGGATTGTATAAATCTAAACTTATTAATTTTTTTGGATTTCCCGCTAAAAATGCCCATGTGCTAACAATTTGTCTAACACCCATTTCAATAACAACATCACACTCTTCAGTATATTTTTTCAACGTTTCTAAATGTTCATTAATGTCTGATGGAGTTTTAGATAACTCAAAGTATTTTTTTAATATTAATATATTATTCATATTGAATTTTAATTTACAATTGAAAATATAATTCATATCCCTTATATTTTCAACAATAAATTTTTATTTAGTATGAACAAACCAAAAATATTCGCACACGGTTCTTATATTGGGAACACAGGCTATAATCAACATACAAGAGATTTTTTTAGACATTTATCAAAATATTCCGATATTAAAGTTAGAAATTTTACAGTGGGTAATAGTTGGATTGGTATGTCACCTGAACCCCATAGTAATGAAACTTATTTTAACGAAACGGATAAAAAATTATTATATCAACAAGTTCTTTGGAATAATGATAAAACAAGAAGTAATTTTCCAATTTATTCTGATAAGTCAAAAAATTTTACCCCTGATGTTAACATTATATTATGTGAAACAAACCATCATCTTTTTTATGATCAATATAATGGTCCAAAAATTGCATATAACGTATGGGAATCTACATTACAACCTGAAGGTTATTTTAACAAATTAAAAGAATTTGATGAATTATGGGTTCCTTCAAAGTGGCAAAGAGATTGTACTATTGCTCAAGGTTATGACCCAAATAAAATTAAAGTTGTTCCTGAAGGAGTAGACATTCACACTTTTTTTCCTGATAATAATGTAACTCACCCATTAACAAAAAATAAATTCACATTTTTTTTAGCAGGAAGGTGGGATTATAGAAAATCAATTAAAGAAGTTATTGAAACTTTTATAAAAACGTTTAATAAGAACGAATCAGTTGAATTAATTATATCTGTTGATAACCCATTTTCAAATGATGGGTTAAAATCAACTGAAGAAAGATTAAAACATTATGGATTAGAAGATGATAGAATTAAAATCCTTCATTTCCCACCAAGAGAGGAATACATTAGATTATTAAAATCTTGTAGTGTATTTGTCTCTTGCGCAAGAGCAGAGGGTTGGAACTTACCACTTATTGAGGCTATGGCTTGTGGTACTCCGTCCATTTATTCAGATTGTTCAGGTCAATTAGAATTTGCAGAAGGTAACGGTATACCTGTTAGGATATTACACGAATTACCTGTAAGTGCTAGTACATATAATCACTTTAACGATAATGTTGGAAATTATTATGAACCCGATTTTAATGATTTGGGTATTAAAATGAAAGATGTCTTTGAAGATTATAAAAAGTATAAAGCCTTTGCATTAGTAGAATCAGAACAAATTAGAGAAGAGTTTAGTTGGGAACGTATTGCTGAAATAGGTTTAGAAACAATTAATGACTTTTTGGATAGAAAACCTTGGCTAAACAAACCAACTAAAATGAATGAAATTGTGGTTAGTTATTTGAATGGTCCAAGAGTTGAGGTTTTTGGTGATGAAAAAAAAGACTACTTTGTTGAATTTATCAATGGTGATAATGGAAACGTAATTCATTCTCAGACTATATCTAATGGTATGTGGGTTGCTTGTAGTAAAAAATATTACATTTCTTGGATTATTAAAATAAATGGTGAAATTTATAACGAATTAAACTTAAATGGAAAAACTGTAATGATTTCTTTAGAATCAAAGGCATTTGGTGATACCATATCTTGGGCTCCATACGCAGTTGATTTCCAAAAGAAACATAATTGTAAAGTATTACTATCCACCTTTAAAAACGACTTATTTCAAGGATTAGATGCATATAAAGATGTTACATTTATTAATCCAGGTGAATCTCATAATTGTCACGCAATTTATAGAATAGGTTGGTTTAAAAAAGATAACAAATGGGAAGATAGAGATAAGAATCCAAATCAACCAAACTTGGTTCCACTTCAACAATCGGCAACTGACATTTTAGGATTAGAATTTAAAGAACTTAATTACGGTTTAACTTTTGAAAAAAAAGAAAGACCCATTGAAAAGGATTATATTATATTGGCACCAAACGCAACTGCAGGTTGCAAAGAATGGGATTATAACCATTGGGTGTCATTATCAAAAATGATTAAAGAATTAGGTTATGAAGTTATCACATTAACCAAAAAACCATTTTTTATTGATGATGTAATAAATATTTGGGATGAACCATTAGATGTTGTTGCAAACTATTTGTATCACGCAAGTGCTTATTTAGGTTTGGGTTCAGGATTATCTTGGTTTAATTGGGCATTAGGCAATCACACATATATGATTAATGGTTTTGCAAGACCTGACCATGAATTTACCACAAATGTTACAAGAATTTATAATGATAATACTTGTGTTTTCTGTTGGAATGATGAAGTATTTGTATTTGATCCAGGTGATTGGAATTGGTGCCCTGTTTATAAAGGAACCAAAAAACAACACGTTTGCCAAAGGTCAATTACACCATTACAAGTATTTCAAAAATTAAAAATATGAAAACAATTTTAATACAACTTAACTCAAACTCTTTAGGTGATACAATTGCAATAATGCCTTGTGTTGAAT
>Ga0194055_10000821_pt1 | contig 25158 bp, 17 predicted proteins | sample SepL449m_MetaG_FD_155482 | JGI IMG/M metagenome (GOLD analysis project Ga0194055, IMG submission 155482) | Anoxic zone freshwater microbial communities from boreal shield lake in IISD Experimental Lakes Area, Ontario, Canada - Sep2016-L442-9m | ecosystem: Environmental > Aquatic > Freshwater >... | reverse complement strand
GCATCACGGTTGGCGGCATTTTGGTGATCGGAAAAAGACTCGCGAGCGCTGTCGAGCATGCGCTCGACCAGGCTGACCAAATCATCCTCTTTGAAGGGCTTCTGGATAAAGTCCATGGCGCCTTTTTTCATGGTGTCCACTGCCATGGGAACATCGCCATGCCCGGTGATGAAGACAATGGGAAGCGGTGAGCGGCGCTCAACCAATTTGTCTTGAAGTTCTAGGCCCGTCATACCGCCCATCCGGATATCGACGATCAAGCAAGCTACTTCACGGGGGTCGTAACGGCTTAGGAATGACTCTGCTGAGTCAAAACATCTGACGCGGTAGTCTTTGCCCTCTAAGAGCCACTGGAGAGAATCGCGAACGGCTTCATCGTCATCGACAACGTAAACAGTTCCTTTTTTGGGTATCAAACTCATGGTGGTTCCCAGTTGTACTTGCAAATTCAATATTTTCAGTTGGCCGAGACGGGTATCCAGAAGGAGAAACAACAACCAACAACTTCGTCGGCATTGTAGAGGTTCTGAGCCGTGATTCTGCCTTGGTGCGATTCGACGATGGTCCGGCACAGGTTAAGGCCAATGCCCATGCCCTCGACTTTGGTGGAAAAGAAAGCCTCGTAAAGGCGTTCCATGACCTCTGGCGGCAAGCCTTTCCCTGTGTCACTGACCGAGAAATGCACGGTATTTTGGGTGTCCAAGACTTTGGGAACGACCCTCAATTCCACATGTCGCTTGCCCGTTGGACGCTCCGCATTGTCAATCGACTCTGCCGCATTTTTCATCAAATTGATTAAAACTTGCTCAATCAAGATCGGATCTACGTTCAGTTGAGGCAATCTCGCGGCGACGTAGTGCGACAAACGGACATTTCGTCGTCGGAGCTCAATTTCTGCCAATTCGACCGCTTCATTGACCATGTTGACGACGGAAGAGGAAGTCCGATTGGGCTCACTGCGTTTAACAAAGGAGCGAATTCGGTGAATGATTTGACCCGCGCGTTGTGCTTGGTGCGAGGTTTTTTCTAAGGCCCAAATCAGGTCGGCTTCTTCTATTTGTTTCCCTTTGATTCGGGACAGCAAGCCATTGCAATAGTTGGTAATGGCAGTGAGCGGCTGGTTCAATTCGTGCGCTACGCTAGATGCCATTTCGCCCATGGTGATGAGGCGGCTGGCGTTTTGCGCACGTTCTGCCTGTTGGGATGACAATTCTTCAGCTTGCCTGCGCGCGGTGATGTCTGTGGCGATGACCAATTGTGCAAGTCGTCCATCGGCCCAATTGATATAGCGTGTGCGAATTTCTAGCCATTTGGCCAGATGAACCACATAAATTTCAGCGCGTTCAGCAGGGGCGACAGTGAGACTTTCAGTGGGCAAGCCTGCCAAAGCATCGACGTCGTCCATTTCGGTTTCTGAGGTTCTGATGTCCAGCATGCCCGCTTTTTCAACCAAACTCAAATGGCCCAGGGTGTCAGTGCCAAACCATTGTCGATACAACTTGTTTGCAAATAACAATTCGGCGCTGCCCAGAGGCGCAACCGAAACAGACGCGTCCAAGGCTTCTAGCACGATGGTGAAACGTTCATAGGAGGCGGCCAATTGTTCCCTGACGCGATTGGGCTCCGTGATATCCGTCATGGAGGTCATCCAGCCGGTTTGTTTGCCATTGGCATCGATCAGGGGGGAGACGTAAAGTCGGGCGTCGAAAATGCTGCCATTTTTGCGTTTCACTCTGACCTGAAAGCCGCCTGCAGTTTGTTTGCCGCTAAGTTCTTCTTCCAAGCGTGCCATCAAGGATTCTTTGTCTTCTTCTGGCCAGTAAGGGTATGGCGCAACGGCGCCAATCAGTTCTTTCTCTTGCCAACCTGTCATTTGGCAAAAAGCCAAATTGACATAACTGATTCGACCTTCGAGGTCCAGAGCACGCATGCCTGTGAGAATGGAGTTTTCCATCGCACGCCGGAAATTGGTTTCTGCAATTAACTCTTTTTGAGTTTGTTGTCTCTTGCGAGTGTGTCGCCAATTGGCAATCAGCATCCATGCTGTGAGCAAGCTGAGTGCACCGATGACCCAAAACAAACCATTGCCCACAAGGTCTTGCGAAGTTCGCCATGCCTGAGCTCTGAGAATAAGGCCATTGCCTACAGGCGATACAGGAACTTCGAATTCATTGTTTTGCGCCGAAATGCCGGGCATGAAACTCCATAAGCTACTGCGTTTAGGAATGGACTGCCCTGCAACGAGGTTGCCATCACTGTCGAGCAAAGAAACCGCATATTTGGCAGATATTTCACTTGGCACGCCATATCGCAACAAGCTTTCGACCGCGTACTCCGCCATGATCACGCCATTGAAACGTCCCTGCGCATTGGTCAGGGGTGTGTGCAGTTGAAGGACAACGTTCTTGGCGTAGTTTTCTTGCCCTGTTGAGTTGTTAGCCATCGAAAGACTGCCGTCATCCTCTTGGGAATAAATCGGCTGCATCAGGTCTCTGGCGAGGGTGTAGCTGTTTTCCGATTCCCCCCACTTCAGGACTTCTCCAACACGCCATTTTTGACTGACAAGAACGCTGGGTGCGTTTTGGCTGGCCAATACTTTTCGGCGATCATCAATCCACGCGATTGTTTTAAGTTCTGGGTTTTTTAAGACCAATGATTCTGTGCGCCTAGAGAACTCCTTCAGATCAACATCTTTATTGGAAACGTCACGCGCTAAACGCATGATTTGTTCTTGACGCTCCAACAAGCGGAGTCTTAACCTTTGTTGGCTGTATTCGACGTCGCGTTTGACAGCCTCTTGTTCGCGATCGGCTTCTTCGATTTTTAAGTACCAGAATGAGAAAGCAATGGCGCTGAAAAACAAAAGCACAGCAGCAACGGGTGCCAGTGTGGCGAACCTGTCTTGTTTGATTGGGTTTTGACGTTTCCACCATCGACGCCACAAAGACACTGGCTTGATGGCTTTGAAACTTTCGTGACGTTTTGAGTCTTCATATCCTGAAGTTTAGGGTAAACACCTTGATTTTAATTTCGTAATATGAAATCAATGATCGCCATTTGAAATAATGTAAATATTGTGAGAGAATTTCGAAAATTAGACAAATCATGGCCTTCATAGGAGACAAACATGTCAGCTGTTCAGCCTAATCACATCCTCTCAGACTTGGATGCCATCGAAACCCGCGAATGGATGGACGCACTGTCCGCCGTGATTGAAAAAGAGGGCGGTGAGCGCGCGCACTACTTGTTAGAGCAACTTTTAGAACACGCTCGCCAAAGCAGCATTGACCTGCCTTTTTCTGCCAACACGGGCTATGTGAACACCATCGAGCCGGATCAAGAAGTCCATTGCCCCGGCAACATCGAAATTGAAGAGCGGCTTCGGTCATACATGCGCTGGAACGCCATGGCCATGGTGGTCAAGGCCAATCGTCACAATCCTGAAGACGGTGGCGATTTGGGCGGTCACATTGGCTCTTTTGCCTCATTGGCTCACATGTTTGGCGCTGGCTTCAATCATTTCTGGCATGCAGAGAGTGAAAATCATGGCGGCGACTGTTTGTACATCCAAGGTCACGTCTCGCCAGGTGTCTATGCTCGTGCTTACCTTGAAGGTCGACTGACAGAAGAGCAGTTGCTCAACTTCCGTCAAGAAGTAGATGGCAAAGGTTTGTCCAGCTATCCGCATCCCAAGTTAATGCCTGAATTTTGGCAGTTCCCTACAGTGTCCATGGGCCTTGGCCCGTTGATGGCCATTTACCAAGCGCGCTTCTTAAAGTACCTGCACGCTCGTGGCATTGCCAATACCGAGAACCGCAAAGTCTGGGTATTCTGCGGCGATGGCGAAATGGACGAAGTGGAATCTTTGGGTGCCATTGGATTGGCTGCTCGCGAGAATCTTGATAACTTGATCTTCGTTGTGAACTGTAATCTGCAACGTTTGGATGGACCCGTTCGTGGCAACGGCAAAATTGTTCAAGAACTCGAAAGTGAATTTCGCGGTTCTGGTTGGAACGTGATCAAACTCATTTGGGGTAGCGAATGGGACAAGCTCTTGGCCCGAGACAAAGACGGTGCATTGCGCAAAATCATGATGGACACTTTGGATGGCGATTTCCAAGCCTTCAAAGCCAACGACGGCGCCTATGTTCGCAAACACTTCTTCGGTCGTGATCCGCGCACACTCGAAATGGTGTCACACATGAGCGACGACGAAATTTGGTCCTTAAAGCGCGGCGGTCACGACCCACAAAAGGTTTATGCCGCATATCACCAAGCTGTGAACACCAAAGGTCAACCCACCGTGTTGTTGATCAAAACCGTCAAAGGTTTTGGCATGGGCAAAGTGGGCGAGGGCAAGAACAACGTTCACCAAACCAAGAAGCTCTCAGACGAAGACATTCGCTACATGCGCGACCGCTTCAATATTCCTGTGCCCGACAGTGAGTTGGCCAAGGTGCCTTTTTACAAGCCAGCCGATGACACGCCAGAAATGCAATACCTGCACGAGCGCAGAAAAGCACTGGGGGGTTACTTGCCTCACCGCCGCACCAAAGCCGATGAAAGCTTCACGGTACCCGGCTTAGAAGTCTTTAAATCTGTCATGGAACCTACTGTAGAAGGCCGTGAAATTTCAACCACACAGGCTTATGTGCGTTTCCTCACGCAGCTCTTGCGTGACCAAGCTTTGGGGCCGCGCGTCGTTCCCATTTTGGTGGACGAAGCGCGTACCTTTGGCATGGAGGGCTTGTTTCGCCAAGTCGGTATTTACAACCCAGCGGGTCAGCAATACACACCGGTCGACAAAGACCAAGTGATGTATTACAAAGAAGACAAATCAGGTCAAATTTTGCAAGAGGGCATCAATGAAGCTGGCGGTATGTCTAGCTGGATTGCAGCAGCCACAAGCTACTCCACCAGCAACCGCATCATGGTGCCTTTCTATGTGTACTACTCCATGTTTGGCTTCCAACGAATCGGCGATTTGGCATGGGCTGCGGGTGACATGCAAGCGCGTGGCTTCTTGTTAGGCGGTACTTCTGGCCGCACCACTCTGAACGGCGAAGGCCTGCAGCACGAAGACGGCCACAGCCATATTTTGGCGGGAACCATTCCAAACTGCATCAGCTATGACCCCACCTTCGCGCACGAAGTGGGTGTGATCTTGCACCACGGCTTGAAGCGCATGGTGGAAAAACAAGACAATGTTTATTACTACATCACCTTGCTGAATGAAAACTACCCCATGCCAGGTTTAACACCTGGCACGGAAGAGCAAATCATCAAGGGCATGTACTTGTGCAAGGCCGGTGGTAAGAACAAAACACGTGTTCAACTCATGGGCTCCGGCACCATTCTGCGAGAGTCTTTGGCAGCGCAAGAGTTGCTCTCCAAAGACTGGGGCATTGCAGCCGATGTTTGGAGCTGCCCAAGTTTCAACGAGCTGACACGCGACGGGCAAGACGTAGAACGCTTCAACATGTTGCACCCTTTGGAAGTTCCGCGCGTGCCATTTGTGTCGCAGCAATTGGCCAAATACGATGGCCCCGTCATTGCATCCACCGACTACATGAAAAACTATGCGGAACAAATTCGCTCTTTCATTCCAAAAGGCCGCACTTTCAAAGTCTTAGGTACAGATGGTTTTGGCAGAAGTGATTTCCGCAGCAAATTGCGTGAGCACTTTGAAATCAACCGCCATTACATCGTTGTGGCCGCACTCAAAGCACTGAGCGAAGAGGGTGCTGTGCCTGTGGCCAAAGTCGCTGAGGCTTTGAAGCAATACGGCATCAAGACCAACAAGGTCAATCCTTTGTACGCTTGATCAAAAGAATTGGAGACACACATGGCATTGGTAGAAGTCAAAGTTCCAGACATCGGAGATTTCGATGAAGTCACGGTCATTGAATTGATGGTCAAGGTGGGTGACACCATCAAGGCCGAGCAATCCCTGATCACCGTTGAGTCCGACAAAGCCTCGATGGAAATTCCATCTTCAACAGCGGGCGTTGTGAAAGAGCTGCGCGTGAAGCTGGATGACAAAGTTAAACAAGGTTCGGTGGTGTTGGTGCTGGAAGCCAGTGGGGCAGTGTCAGCAGCTACACCTGCTCCTGCTGAGGTGCCAGCTATTGCTGCGCCTGCATCTGCGCCGGCAGTTGCTTCTGCGCCCGCAGCAGCGCCAGCAATTATTGCCGCTTTGCCTGTTGCAGCTTCAGCAATTTCTGCTGCTTCCGCACACAATCCGGGCGGTCCAATCCTTGGTTTGCCTCACGCATCACCCTCGGTGCGCAAATTTGCGCGTGAACTGGGTGTGCCTTTGGAAGAAGTAATAGGCAATGGACCTAAAGGTCGAATCTCACAAGACGACGTTCAAGCCTTCACCAAAGCCGTGATGGCAGGTGCAACGCAAACCAAAGCACAAGCGGCAAAAGCGCCTGCTGGTGGCGATGGTGCCGCCTTGGGCTTGATCCCCTGGCCGAAGGTCGACTTCTCCAAGTTTGGCTCTATTGAGCGCAAAGAAATGGGCCGCATCAAGAAGATCAGCGGCGCGAATTTGCTGCGCAACGCCATCATGATTCCCGCTGTCACCAACCACGATGATGCCGATATCACTGAATTGGAAGCCTTTCGTGTATCAACCAACAAGGAAAACGAAAAGTCTGGCGTGAAAGTCACCATGTTGGCTTTCGTGATCAAAGCTTGCGTGGCTGCGTTGAAAAAATACCCAGAGTTCAACAGCTCTCTGGATGGCGATGCCATCGTCTATAAAAACTATTGGCACATTGGTTTTGCGGCAGACACGCCCAATGGCTTGATGGTGCCCGTGATTCGAGATGCCGATAAAAAAGGCATCTTGCAAATTAGCCAAGAAATGGGCGAGTTGGCTAAGAAAGCCCGCGATGGCAAATTGGGCCCTGCAGAAATGACGGGCGCTACCTTCACCATCTCAAGCTTGGGCGGCATCGGCGGCAAATACTTCACGCCTATCATCAACGCGCCTGAAGTGGCCATCCTGGGTGTTTGCAAGAGCACACAAGAACCTGTTTGGGATGGCAAACAGTTTTTGCCGCGCCTCATGTTGCCTTTGTCGCTGACCTGGGATCACCGTGTGATCGATGGTGCTTCTGCAGCACGCTTCAATGCGTACTTGGGTCAAATCCTTGGCGACTTCCGCCGTGTACTCCTCTAACAAATTGCGGGAAAGATCAAGGCGAAGCATTGCTCTGTCCCCAACTGATTGAAAAACTATGGCACTGATTGATATCAAAGTTCCGGACATTGGCGACTTCGACGAAGTGGCGGTCATTGAGTTGCTGGTAAAGCCTGGCGACCTTGTCAAGGCTGAGCAAAGTTTGATCACTGTGGAGTCTGACAAAGCCTCTATGGAAATCCCTTGCTCTCAAGCAGGCGTGGTGAAAGAACTCAAAGTGAAATTGGGCGACAAAGTCAAGCAAGGCTCTGTGGTCTTGGTGCTGGAAGGTGAAGCAACTGCTTTAGCCGTTGCACCTGCAGCCTCCGCACCACAAGCTACAGCAGCCGTTGCCGCGGCTTCTACAGCGCCTGCGTCTACAACAGTTGCTCTCAACATTCCAAACGCAGACTCTTACAATGGCACCGTCGATATCGAATGTGACTTGCTCGTCTTAGGTGCTGGACCTGGCGGTTACTCAGCCGCGTTCCGCGCAGCAGACTTGGGTCTCAAGGTTGTGATCGTGGAGCGCTATGCCACCTTGGGGGGGGTTTGCCTGAATGTAGGTTGCATTCCTTCCAAAGCCTTGTTGCACGTAGCAGCTGTAATGGATGAAGTGAGTCACATGGCCGATTTAGGCGTGGACTTTGGCACCCCCAAATTAGACATTGGAAAATTGCGCACGCACAAAGAAAAAGTGATTGGCAAACTCACAGGTGGTTTGGCAGCCATGGCCAAAATGCGCAAGGTCACCACGGTTCGCGGTGTAGGTGAATTTCTGAGTGCCCACCATGTGGTGGTAGAAGAAACCACCGGCACAGGTCAAGAAAAAACCGGCGTGAAGAAAGTTCTCGCCTTCAAGAACTGCATCATTGCCGCTGGCAGTCAAGCCGTGCGCTTGCCCTTCATGCCCAATGATCCTCGCGTGGTCGACAGCACAGGCGCATTGGCTTTGAAAGAAGTGCCCAAGCGCATGCTGATTTTGGGAGGCGGCATCATCGGATTGGAAATGGGTACCGTCTACAGCACGCTAGGTGCTCGCCTTGATGTGGTTGAAATGATGGACGGCTTGATGCAAGGCGCTGACCGTGACTTGGTCAAGGTCTGGCAAAAAATGAACGCCCCACGATTTGACAACATCATGCTCAAAACAAAAACGGTGGGAGCCAAAGCCACCAAGGCCGGCATTGAGGTCACGTTTGAATCTGCAGAGGAGGGCGTTGCGGCGCCTGCACCGCAAGTTTATGACTTGGTGTTGCAAGCTGTGGGCAGAACGCCCAACGGTAAAAAGATTGCAGCAGATAAAGCAGGCGTGAGCGTGACCGATCGTGGTTTCATTTCTGTTGACATTCAAATGCGCACCAACGTGCCACACATCTTTGCCATTGGCGACATCGTGGGACAACCTATGCTGGCTCACAAGGCGGTGCATGAAGCCCATGTCGCGGCTGAAGTCATTGCGGGTGAAATTCAAGGCAACAAAGAGTTGGCCGCCAGCGCCTTCAATGCGCGCGTGATACCAAGCGTGGCTTACACCGATCCCGAAGTGGCGTGGGTAGGCCTCACCGAAGATCAAGCCAAGGCGCAAGGCATCAAGGTCAAGAAGGGCTTGTTCCCTTGGACGGCTTCTGGTCGTGCCATTGCCAATGGCCGTGATGAAGGCGTGACCAAATTGTTGTTCGATGATTCACCCGAGGCGCAGGGTCACGGCAAGATTTTGGGCGGTGGCATGGTGGGCACGCATGCAGGTGACATGATTGGTGAAGTGGCTTTGGCCATCGAGATGGGCGCAGACGCCATCGACATTGGCAAAACCATTCACCCACACCCTACTTTGGGCGAAAGCATTGGCATGGCCGCTGAAGTGGCGCATGGCAGTTGTACAGACCTGCCACCTTCAAAGAAATAGACGTCAGAGCACACAAAAAAACCGCCTGCGTGAACTGACCCCATTAAGCTGGGCGGATATTTCATGGCATTGGCGGTTTTAATTTTGTACTGGCTCTGCTTGCAGTTTGTCGGCTTGAACTCTTCGGGCACCGTTGAATCTCTTTTGCCAATAGGCTTCGCGCATGTCATCTACCCGTACCGCTTTGCCAGGTCTGGGAGCGTGGATGAATTTGCCGTCACCCACATAAATGCCCACGTGGCTGAAGGTTCGTTTCATGGTGTTGAAGAAAACCAAGTCGCCTGGCTTGAGCTCATTGCGATTGATTTCTTCAGTGACCTTGGCTTGTTCCTCAGCTCTTCGAGGCAATACCAAGCCTACAGACTTTTCATACATGTAGCGCACAAAGCCGCTGCAATCAAAGCCTTTTTCTTCGCTGGTACCGCCCCTTTTGTAGGGCACGCCCAAAAGGCCCATAGCTTGGATGACAAGCTCTGAGGCTCTGCCGCCAAAGGTGTTGCGAGCAGATTGAAGAGGCCCCCCCAATTGGTTGCTGATTTGCTGTGTCAGTTGATCGGTCATTTGGGAGACCAAGCCCCGCTCTTTGAGCATGCGGTCAAGATCATCCTCAGCGGGAGCTGCCAAGGCTGCCGTTGTCAGAAATACCAGTCCACATAGAATCAAGCGCATAACTTATCAGTTTAATGCCATCTTCAATGGGTTGACACCCCCCAATTGAGACTAGCAGGACTGAGAATTTTGATTAATTTGCCCCGAGGTCTAAATATGCTGCTTGAAGTTGAATCCTCTCAATTGGTTCTGGTCGACTACCAATTGAAATTAATGCCCGCCATGAAGGACGCCCACGCTGTTTGGCAGCGAGCTGAAGTTTTGGCCCGGACAGCCAAACTCCTCATTGTCCCAGTTTGGGCCACAGAGCAAAATCCATCATGGCTAGGCGAAACATCGCCAGAGATTCGTCAGCATTGCCAACGTGTGCTGGCCAAAATGGCTTTCAGTGGCATGGAGGAGGGCTTGGGGGAATGGCTCAGTCCACCTGCGCCTTCAGCGCCGAAGGGCAATGCTCGCAGTTTGCCAAGACACTTGCAAAAGCCCACAGAACCTGATGCCGGACCTTCAGTGGTCATTGCGGGCTGTGAAGCGCACGTCTGCTTGCTGCAAACCGCATTGGATTTGCTGGAGGATGAGTTTGAAGTTTGGGTTGTGACAGATGCCTGTGCTTCTCGCACCGATCGCGACCGCGATGCTGCATTTGACCGTTTGGCAGGTGCGGGCGCTGAGCTTTTAACCACCGAAATGGTGCTTTTTGAATGGCTCCGATCAGCGGAGAACCCCGATTTCGAACAAGTGCAGACTTGGATCAAAGCTTTGGTTTAAGGTGATATTCATACGGCCAATGGTGCCAAAGTCAGTTTGCAGCAAGTCCCTCATGAATAATTATGAATTCAAAAGTTAAGCAATGCTTTAGGAAACACCATGGCTCAATTTGCAGATTTTCACAAGCGTTCAATTCAGGACCGTGATGCGTTCTGGGCTGAGCAAGCCAAACACATTGAGTGGCACAAAGCGCCTCAAGAAATTTGTGATTACAGCAATCCACCCTTTGCCAAATGGTTCAAGGGCGGCGAAACCAATTTGTGTCACAACGCAGTCGATCGGCATTTGAAAGATCGCGGCGACCAAGCTGCGCTGATTTTTGTTTCAACAGAAACCGACCAAGAGGTCACTTACACCTACAAGCAGTTGCATGCTGAAGTGCAACGCATGGCGGCATCTTTTTTGTCATTGGGCGTGAAAAAGGGCGACCGTGTTTTGATTTACATGCCCATGATTGCCGAGGCTTCCTTTGCCATGTTGGCTTGCGCGCGCATTGGCGCCATTCACTCTGTGGTGTTTGGTGGCTTTGCTTCTGGTTCATTGGCCTCTCGCATTGAAGATGCTTCACCTAAGGTGATTGTCAGTGCCGATGCAGGTTCTCGGGGCGGCAAAGTTGTGGTTTACAAACCCTTGTTGGATGAAGCAATTCGTTTGTCATCTCACAAGCCCCAATCAGTTGTCTTGGTCGAACGTGGTTTGGCAAGTATGGCAATCACCAAGGGACGTGATGTGCTGTGGTCCACGCTGCGCGAAAAACATTTGAATGACGTGGTGCCCTGCGAGTGGGTTGATGCCACTGACCCAAGTTACACCTTGTACACGTCTGGTACCACCGGTAAGCCCAAAGGGGTTCAGCGTGACACTGGTGGCTACGCCGTTGCCTTGGCATCAAGCATTCCCAACATTTTTTGCGGCAAGCCAGGTGAAACATTTTTCTGTACCAGTGACATCGGTTGGGTGGTGGGTCACAGCTACATCATCTACGGCCCTTTGATTGGCGGCATGGCCACGATTCTTTACGAAGGCTTGCCCACACGGCCAGACGGCGGCATTTGGTGGAGCCTGGTTGAGAAGTACAAAGTGACCGTGATGTTCAGCGCGCCCACAGCCATTCGTGTGTTGAAAAAACAAGATCCTGCATTGCTCAGCAAATACGATTTGTCCAGTTTGAAGGCTTTGTTCTTGGCGGGCGAGCCTTTGGACGAGCCCACTGCCAAGTGGATTTCTGAAGGCCTTGGCAAACCCATCATCGACAACTACTGGCAAACAGAATCTGGTTGGCCTATTTTGACGGTTTGCAACGGCATTGAAAAAACACCCAGTAAATTTGGCTCTCCTGGCAAAGCTGTTTACGGCTACGACGTGAAGTTGTTGGACGATCAAACGGGTGAAGAACTGACGCAGCCCCATCAAAAAGGTGTGGTGGCCATTGAAGGCCCTTTGCCCCCAGGCTGTTTGCAAACCATTTGGGGTGATGACGAACGTTTTGTCAAAACCTATTGGGACACAGTGCCCGGAAAAACGATTTACTCCACCTTCGATTGGGGCATTAAAGATGAGGATGGCTATTTCTTTATCTTGGGCCGAACCGATGATGTGATCAACGTAGCGGGACATCGTTTAGGCACGCGTGAAATTGAAGAGAGCATTTCCGGTCACGCTGCCGTGGCTGAAGTGGCCGTGGTGGGTGTGGCCGACAATCTGAAGGGGCAAGTGGCCATGGCCTTTGCTGTCCTTAAAGATAACGCGCTGTTGAACGATCCGCAAGCCTTGTTAAAACTTGAAGGCGAAATCATGAAGGTGGTCGACAACTCCTTGGGTGCTGTGGCCAGACCTTCGCGTGTTCGCTTTGTATCTTTGTTGCCCAAAACGCGCAGTGGCAAATTGCTGCGCCGAGCCATTCAAGCCGTTTGCGAAGGTCGAGATCCTGGCGACTTAACCACCATGGACGACCCAGCGGCTTTGCTTCAAATTTCAGATTTGTTGAAAACTTAAATTGCTAGAATTGTCATTGAGCTGACACATGTCTGACGGGGTGAGTCTACATTCATCCCGTTTTTTTGTTGAGGATGTGAACTCAATCGATGCAAATCAATGGGATAATGCGCAAGTTACTAAGGCCCTTCCCCATGCCACAGTCGCATCCGCCAACCGGTTCAGCCGTGTCGCGGAAGGTAAATCAACCAACTAATGTTCCCTGAAGGGGAGCGAAGGTCAGCGAAAAATGAGTGAGACAAAATCCGTCTACACCGCCTACCAAGGCAATACCCATCTCTTCGGAGGCAATGCGCCTTACGTCGAGGAAATGTACGAGAACTACCTGACCAACCCAGGCAGTGTTCCCGACAGTTGGCGCGAATACTTCGATGCCTTGCAACATGTTCCTGCTGTTGATGGCTCATCTGCCAAAGACGTCCCTCACTTACCGGTTATTAATGCATTTGCCGAGCGCGCAAAGCAGGGTGGCACCAAAGTCGTCATGGCCAGCGCCGATGCCGAAATGGGACGCAAACGCACTGCTGCACAACAGCTCATTGCGGCTTACCGCAACGTGGGCCAACGCTGGGCCGATCTAGATCCTTTGAAGCGCACAGAGCGCCCCAACATTCCAGAGCTTGAACCCGCGTTTTACGGCTTCACCGATTCCGACCAAGAAACAGTGTTTGACACCAGCAACACCTTCTTCGGTAAAAACGCCTTGCCCTTGCGCGAATTGCTCAATGCGTTGCGCGCAACCTATTGCGGCACATTGGGCGCAGAGTTCATGTACACCTCTGATCAAAATGAAAAGCGTTGGTGGCAACAAAAGTTGGAAAGCATTCGCAGCAAACCCAATTTCAATGCGGATCAGAAAAAACACATCCTCGATCGCTTAACTGCTGCCGAAGGTTTAGAGCGTTTCCTCCACACCAAATACGTTGGACAAAAGCGCTTTTCTTTGGAAGGTGGCGAAACCTTCATTGCGTCCATTGACGAGCTCATTCAAGCTGCGGGTGAAAAAGGCGTGCAAGAAATTGTGATTGGCATGGCACACCGCGGGCGCTTGAATGTGTTGGTCAACGCCATGGGCAAATTGCCCAAAGACATGTTCGCTGAGTTCGACCACACTGCCCCAGAAGATTTGCCTGCGGGCGACGTCAAGTACCACCAAGGATTCAGCTCTGACATCAGCACACGCGGTGGCCCTGTTCACTTGTCTTTGGCATTCAATCCATCCCATCTTGAAATTGTCAACCCTGTGGTCGAAGGTTCTGTGCGCGCCCGCATGGACCGACGTGCCGACCCTCTGGGCAAACAAGTATTGCCCGTGCTGGTGCACGGCGATGCAGCTTTTGCAGGCCAAGGTGTCAACCAAGAAACATTGGCCTTGGCTCAAACCCGTGGCTATTCCACAGGCGGTACGGTTCACATCATCATCAACAACCAAATTGGTTTCACCACATCTGATCCCCGCGACATGGGTTCTACCGTGTACTGCACCGACATCGTCAAGATGGTGGAAGCACCGGTGTTGCACGTCAATGCAGACGACCCAGAAACAGTTGTGTTGGCCACGCAAATTGCGCTCGAGTACCGAATGACCTTCAACAAAGATGTGGTTCTCGACATCATTTGCTTCCGTAAATTGGGACACAACGAGCAAGACACGCCTAGCCTGACACAGCCCTTGATGTACAAGAAAATCGGCGCACATCCCGGCACTCGCAAGTTGTACGCCGATCGTTTGGCCGCACAAGGCCTGGGTGACACCTTGGGTGACGACATGGTCAAGGCCTGCCGCGCTGCATTGGATGCAGGCAAGCATACCGACATCGATCCCGTGCTGACCAACTTCAAAACCCAGTTTTCTGTGGACTGGGCACCTTTCCTGAATCAAAAATGGACAGATGCTGGCAGCACTGCATTGCCATTGGCTGAGTGGAAACGCATTTCCGAAAAAATTACCACCTTGCCAAGCAGCGTCACACCGCATCAGTTGGTCAAAAATGTTTACGACAACCGTGCTGCCATGGGCCGAGGCGACATGCCCGTCGATTGGGGCATGGGCGAGCACATGGCTTTTGCTTCTTTGGTGGCCAGCGGTTATCCCGTGCGCTTGTCAGGTGAAGATTGCGGCCGTGGCACCTTCACACACCGTCACGCGGTCATTCACGACCAAAAACGCGAGAAGTGGGACATCGGTACCTATGTGCCTTTGCAAAACGTCACAGAAAATCAAGCGCCTTTTGTGGTCATCGACTCCATCTTGTCTGAAGAGGCTGTGCTTGGCTTTGAGTATGGCTACGCCTCCAACGATCCCAACACCTTGGTCATTTGGGAAGCCCAATTTGGCGATTTCGCCAATGGCGCCCAAGTGGTCATTGACCAGTTCATTGCCTCAGGCGAAGTGAAGTGGGGCCGTGTGAACGGCCTAACGCTCATGTTGCCTCACGGTTATGAAGGACAAGGCCCAGAGCACAGCTCAGCCCGTTTGGAGCGCTTCATGCAGTTGGCTGCTGACACCAACATGCAAATTGTGCAGCCCACCACGGCCAGTCAAATCTTCCATGTGCTGCGTCGTCAAATGGTTCGCAATTTGCGCAAGCCCTTGATCATCTTCACACCGAAGTCTTTGCTGCGCAACAAAGACGCCACCTCACCTTTGTCAGAGTTCACCAAAGGTGGCTTCCAAACTGTGATCCCTGAAAACAAAGCACTCAAGGCTGACAAAGTCAAACGAGTGCTCGTATGTTCTGGCAAGGTTTACTACGACTTGGTTAAAAAGCGTGAAGAGTTGGGTGCTGACGACACTGCCATTTTGCGTGCCGAGCAGTTGTATCCCTTCCCGCACAAAGCTTTTGCAACTGAAATGAAAAAGTACCCTAACGCCACTGAGTTGGTTTGGACACAAGACGAGCCACAAAACCAAGGCGCTTGGTTCTTTGTGCAGCATTACATCCACGAGAACATGACCGAAGGTCAGCGTTTGGGATATTCCGGCCGAGCTGCTTCTGCTTCGCCTGCTGTGGGTTATTCACACCTTCACCAAGAGCAACAAAAAGCTTTGGTGGATGGCGCATTCGGCAAGATCAAAGGTTTTGTGCTGTCCAAATAAAAGACTTCATCAAAAAAATTGAACCAATTAAGAAAGAATCGAAATGGCTATCGTAGAAGTTAAAGTTCCTCAGCTGTCTGAGTCGGTGGCTGAAGCCACCATGTTGCAGTGGAAAAAGAAAGTTGGCGACAGTGTTGCATCTGACGAAATCTTGATCGAAATTGAAACTGACAAAGTGGTGTTGGAAGTGCCGGCACCCTCTGCAGGTGTGTTATCCGAGATCTTGGTGGCTGATGGCGGCACAGTGGCTGCCGAGCAACTCATTGCGCGCATTGACACCGATGGCAAAGTGGCTGCATCAACAGCCGCAGCGGCACCAGCTTCAGCTGCTAGCGCACCTGCTGCAGCTCCCGCTGCACAAAGCAACAGCATGGCAGGTGTGGCCATGCCAGCTGCTGCCAAGCTCATGGCCGACAACAGTCTGTCTGCTGGTTCTGTAGCGGGTTCTGGCAAAGACGGCCGCGTCACCAAAGGTGATGTGTTGTCGGCAGTTGCAAGCGGTGCCAAACCGGCTATTCAAGTCTCTATTCCTACTGGCGTGCCTACAACTTCTCTGCCTCAAGTGGCTTCGCCTGCAGTGAACTTGGGCGATCGCCCAGAGCAACGCGTGCCCATGACACGACTGCGTGCGCGTGTGGCCGAGCGTTTGTTGCAATCGCAAGCGACCAACGCCATTTTGACCACGTTCAACGAAGTCAACATGGCGCCGGTCATGGACATGCGCAAGCGTTTCCAAGACAAGTTCGAAAAAGAACATGGCATCAAGTTGGGCTTTATGAGCTTCTTCGTCAAAGCGGCGGTGCACGCATTGAAAAAATACCCTGTTTTGAATGCCTCGGTCGATGGCAACGACATCGTGTACCACGGCTACTTTGACATTGGCATTGCGGTGGGTTCACCCCGCGGTTTGGTGGTGCCTATTTTGCGCAACGCTGAGCAAATGAGCTTTGCGGACATCGAAAAGAAAATTGCTGAATTTGGCGCCAAAGCCAAGGACGGTAAGTTGGGCATTGAAGACATGACCGGTGGTACTTTCACCATCTCCAATGGCGGCACGTTCGGTTCTATGCTTTCAACCCCCATCATCAATCCACCTCAGTCTGCCATTTTGGGCGTTCACGCCACCAAAGATCGCGCCATGGTTGAAAACGGTCAGGTGGTGGTTCGCCCCATGAACTATTTCGCCATGTCATACGATCACCGCATCATTGACGGCCGTGAAGCTGTTTTGGGCTTGGTGGCCATGAAAGAAGCGCTGGAAGATCCATCGCGCTTGTTGTTTGACATCTAAAGACAGTAGGAATCGGCATGAGCAAACAGTTTGATGTGGTCGTCATTGGTGGCGGCCCTGGTGGTTACATTGCGGCCATTCGCGCAGCGCAATTGGGATTTCAAGTAGCGTGTGTGGACGAATGGAAAAATGCCAGTGGTGGCCCTGCACTTGGCGGTACTTGCACCAACGTCGGTTGCATTCCTTCCAAGGCCTTGCTGCAGTCTTCTGAGCACTTCGATCAAGCCAATCATCACTTTGCCGATCATGGCATTGAGATGAAGGGTGTGAGCATGGATGTGGCCAAGATGATTGCCCGCAAGGACAACGTCGTGAAGCAAAACAACGATGGCATCTTGTACTTGTTTAAAAAGAACAAAGTCACTTTCTTCCACGGTCGCGCTGCTTTCAGCAAAACCGTTGAAGGTGGCTACGAAGTCAACGTCACTGGCACTGCCAATGAAACTTTGGTAGGCAAAAACATCGTTGTGGCCACGGGTTCCAATGCGCGGGCATTGACAGGCACGCCCTTTGACGAAATCAATGTGCTGTCCAACGACGGTGCTTTGAACGTAGGTGCTGTGCCTAAAAAATTGGTGCTGATCGGTTCTGGCGTGATTGGCCTTGAGATGGGTTCTGTGTGGCGCCGCCTTGGCTCCGAAGTCACCATTCTTGAAGGTTTGCCAACTTTCTTAGGCGCTGTAGACGAACAAATTGCCAAGGAAGCCAAAAAAGCGTTTGACAAACAAGGTTTGAAAATTGAGCTGGGCGTGAAAGTCGGCGATATTCAGAATGGTAAAAAAGGTGTCAAAGTGGCCTACACCAATGCCAAGGGCGAAGCCCAATGCATTGAAGCAGACAAATTGATCGTCTCTATTGGCCGTGTGCCGAACACCATCGGTCTGAACACTGAAGCCGTTGGCCTTCAATTGGACGAACGCGGCGCCATCGTGGTGGACGCTGAATGCAAAACCAACCTGCCAGGCGTTTGGGCTGTTGGGGATGTGGTTCGCGGACCTATGTTGGCTCACAAAGCCGAAGAAGAGGGCGTTGCTGTGGCTGAGCGCATTGCTGGTCAACACGGCCATGTGAATTTCAACACGGTGCCTTGGGTCATCTACACCAGCCCCGAAATTGCTTGGGTGGGCCGCACAGAGCAACAACTGAAGGCGGACGGCGTGGCCTACAAAGCGGGCACCTTTCCATTCTTGGCAAATGGTCGGGCTCGCGCCTTGGGCGATACCACCGGCATGGTGAAGTTCTTGGCCGATGCCAAGACCGACGAAATTTTGGGTGTTCACATTGTGGGCCCCATGGCCAGCGAGCTTATCGCTGAAGCCGTTGTAGCCATGGAATTCCGTGCCAGTGCCGAAGACATTGCACGCATCTGCCACGCCCACCCGTCGCTGAGTGAAGCCACCAAAGAAGCTGCCTTGGCAGTAGACAAACGGACCTTGAACTTCTAAGTTTTTCAAGGCTCGTTAAACTACGAAGCCCGGGCCTGCCCCGGGTTTTCTCTTTCCAAAGTACCTGTCATTTAAAAAAACTTGCCTATGTCCGTTCGAACAGCCTACGACCAAGAACTTCTGAGCAGAGGCTATTTGTCTGATCCTGCGCAGCTCAAGGCGGTAGAAGCTTTAGAACGCTGCGCGCAGGAATGGGCGGCATACCAAGAGAGCATCAAAAGCTCGCTGAGATTTTTCAAAAAGAAACCTGAACTGCCTCGCGGCGTTTATATGTTTGGAGGGGTGGGGCGCGGCAAGAGCTTTTTGATGGACTGCTTTTACAACGCAGTGCCTGTGAAGAACAAAACTCGTTTGCACTTCCATGAGTTCATGCGCGAAGTTCACCGTGAAATGGCTTTAATGCAAGGAACCGTCAATCCTTTGCATGAGTTGGGTAGACGGATGGCCAAGCGCTTTCAACTCATTTGTTTTGACGAGTTTCATGTGGCAGACATTACCGACGCCATGATCTTGCACCGCCTGTTGGTGTCTTTGTTTGAAAATGGCGTGAGTTTTGTCACCACCTCCAATTTCAAGCCCGACAACTTGTATCCAGATGGTCTGCACCGTGACCGCTTGTTGCCTGCCATTGCATTGCTTAATCAGCGCATGGAGGTGTTGAGTGTTGACAACGGCACAGACTATCGCCGTCGCACCTTAGAAATGGTCAAGCTTTACCATTGCCCCTTGGGTGAAGAAGCCGACAACGCCATGACCGATGCTTTCAACAAGCTTGTCAGCAGTCAAGATGAAGATCCAATTTTGCATATTGAAGCCCGGGAAATTGTTGCCAGAAGGCGAGCAGGGGGAGTGGTCTGGTTTGATTTTAGAAACCTGTGTGGCGGGCCGCGTTCGCAAAATGATTACTTGGAAATTGCAACTGAGTTTCACACCGTGCTGCTTAGCAATGTACCTGCGATGCCGCCCCGTTTGGCATCAGAAGCAAGGCGATTTACTTGGCTCATTGACGTTCTGTATGACAGGCGTGTTAAATTGATTCTCTCGGCGGAGGTTCAACCCGAAGCGCTTTACACGGAAGGCCCCCTTGCGCATGAGTTTCCCAGAACCATCTCTCGTTTGCATGAAATGCAATCGTCAGAATTCTTAGCGCTCGAGCATCGCACAGTGGATACTCAGCTAACCTAAGCCAAACATGCCTGCTTCCAAAATCACCAACGCATAGGTTAACCCAGGGTTAACCTATGCGTTGGTGATGGCGCAACCTGAGAATTCAACACAGTTTTCTGAAATGAATGCCATTTCAGATCAGCGTGCTGCGATTGCAGATGAAAAAAAATTAATTTTGGATCATTTTCAAGAAGCATCCAAGGCATGTTGGAAGCAATTTGCAGTCAACGATTGTTTGTTCAAGGCCAAGCAGCAAAAATACCAAGATTTGTCACCCTTAGACCAACGTGAGATTGTTTTAAATGCACGCCAGCGGGTTCTCAAAGAGTTGGAGCGTCAGCAACGCATGTCAGACAAAGTTCTTGAGATGCCCAAAGAGAAAGCAATGCCTTGAGCGCTTTTCTGCAGGCTGTCGCTGCCACTTTCACAGAGCAAGGCGTCATTGCCCAAGCAACACCGCAATTCAAATCTCGGGCCGGGCAAACAGACATGGCCATGGCTGTTGCTGAAACCATTGCAAGTGGGGGAGAGTTGGTTGTAGAGGCCGGAACAGGTGTGGGAAAAACCTATGCCTACCTAGTGCCTGTGTTGTTAAGCGGGCAGCGCGCTTTGGTGTCTACGGCCACCAAAGCGTTGCAAGATCAACTGTTTTCAAGAGACATCCCCAAACTCATTGATGCTTTGAAATTGCCTGTTCGTGTGGCTTTGCTTAAAGGACGTGGCAGTTATTTGTGCACCCTGCGTTTGTCGCAAGCCAGGCAGAGTCATGATGCTTCCTTGCGCATTCACATGCACGCGTTAAGCAAAATCGAAACGTGGTCGCAATCTACTCGAACCGGCGATCTCTCTGAGTTGTCTGGTTTGGATGACAGGTCGCCAGTCATTCCATTGGTCACGTCAACACGTGACAATTGCCTTGGCTCGCCTTGCCCCAACTTCAAATCTTGTCACGTCAATTTGGCACGCAAAGAGGCTATGACTGCCGATGTGGTCGTCATCAACCACCACTTGTTTTTTGCTGATCTCAATGTACGAGAAACAGGCATGGCTGAACTTCTACCCTCGGTCCAAACCGTGGTCTTCGACGAAGCGCATCAGTTGAATGAAATTGGCATTCATTTTTTAGGCCGTCACCTAAGTACCAGCCAACTTTTAGAACTCAATCGAGACATCTTGGGTGCTGGTGTGCAATTGGCCAGAGGCCTGGTCGATTGGACTTTGATTTGCAGCGTTTTGGAAAAATCTGCCCGCGACTTGCGGCTCACAGCCCAGCATGCCAAATCGGGTTCTCGTTTGCGTTGGATCGACCCCATTCCAGATGGCATTGAAACCTCAGAATGGCTGCTGGCCATGGCGCAATTGCAGGTGGCACTTCAAGGCGCTCAAGTAGCGCTTGACACAGTGAGCGAGATGGCGCCTGACTTTGTGCGCTTGTATGAGCGCGTGTCTCTGCAATTGCGCTTGATTCAAGATTTTCAAGAGCCTTGTACAGAAGGTTCGGTCCGATGGGCTGAAGTGGGTGCGCAAATGCGTTTGGTCGAGTCACCCCTCGATATTTCCCATGCGGTGCATACGCACATGCTGACAGATCAGACCCGCAAAGAGCCAGCGACTGGCTCGCAAAAAACATGGATTTTTACATCTGCAACCTTAGGCGAAGATGATCAAATGCGTTGGTTCACTGAGCCTTGTGGTTTGAGTGAAGCGCGCAAGCTAAGAGTTGCAAGCCCCTTTGACTATGCCAACATGGCGGCCCTCTATGTTCCGCCTGGCATGCCCAAGCCCAACGACATGACTCATACGCACGCGGTGTCATCTTGGGTTGAAAAACACGCTCGAAATTTGGGAGGCAGGACTTTGGTGTTGACCACCACCTTGAATGCCATGCGCAATATTGGTGAGGCCCTGACGGCTGCCTTGGGTCAAACCGGTGAGTTAGAAGTTTTGGTCCAAGGGCAAGGCCCCAAGCGCAGACTCATGGAGCGTTTTCGAGTCGGCTCAAGTGAAGGTGGTTTGGGTTGCGTGTTGGTGGCTTCTGCATCTTTTTGGGAAGGCTTTGATGTTCCCGGCGATGCGCTTCAATTGGTCGTCATTGACAAGTTACCATTTCCGCCGCCTAACGACCCCTTGGTCGAAGCACGCTCGCAACGATTGGAGTTGTCGGGCAAAAGCTCCTTCTCAGACTACAGCTTGCCCGAAGCTGCGGTGGCCCTTAAGCAAGGCGCAGGGCGCTTGATTCGCAGTGAAACCGATCAAGGTCTCTTGGTTGTTTGCGACCCACGCCTGACTGGCATGGCCTACGGACGGCGCCTGCTGGCCTGTCTGCCGCCAATGCGAAGACTTCACACAGAAGTTGAGTTTGAAGCGGCCTTGGGAAGGCTTACCAAAACTTCCACCACGCCGTAGATTTGCTGTTGGGTGGTGTGATGGGTTTGGGAAAGTTTGTCTCTAAAACGCGGAGCGAGTCTGCCCTTAATTCTTCCATTCCCAATGCGGCATAAGACATGGCCAAAATTTCCAGGGCCTCTTTGATAGCGGGAACGCCAGGGTAGTCGGTGATGGCCAATTGAGCGCGATTGACAGCTGCCACATAAGCGCCTTTGCGGTAATAAAAACGCGCGACGTGTACTTCATAAGAAGCCAAAGAATTGACGATGTAGGTCATTCGCTGGCGTGCATCTGCCGCGTACTTGGAGTCTGGAAAGCGTGCGATCAGTTCTTTGAATGATTCAAAAGAGTCCTTGGCAGCTTTTTGATCCCGCTCCGATAAATCTTGCTTTGTCAGGAATGAAAACAAGCCCAAGTTGTCGTTGAAATTGACCAAACCTTTTAAGTACAGTGCGTAATCAACAGCGGGGCTGGCAGGATGGAGTTTCAGGAAACGGTCAAGCGTGGCCAAGGCTTGTATTTTTTCTGTGGCGCGATATTGCGCATAAGCTTTTTCGATTTGGGCCTGTTGTGCCAAAGGGGTGCCCGCAGCACGTCCCTCTAGTTTATCAAACAGCATGGCGGCACGATCCCAAGCACCTGCACCCATTTCGTCGCGTGCTTCGCTGTAAATTTTTTCTGGCGCCCAGGCTGCTGTAGGATCAGCTGGCGTGCTTGAGCATCCGGACAAGAGAGTGACGGCAAAACCGACAAGCGTTAGCGCAAGCACCGATAATCTGATGTTCAACATCTGGCAACCTTGGAAATAAACCAAATTGATTATATCGAGCCACTCAGAGCTAGACGACGTCGATGAGTTTCAAGATGAAACTTCTCTAGATTCAGCCGTCACGCTGAAAGTCTCAGAGGTCCGTGAACTGCTTGTGCCGCCTGAGTTTCACGGCCAACGGCTGGATCGAATGCTGGTGGCGGGGGTTCCTGAGTTTTCAAGAAGTTATTTGCAGCAGTTGCTCGAAGATGGGGCTGTGAGCAGGGCAGGGTTGAAGCAGCTTAAATCTGCCTTCAAGGTCAAGGCGGGTGAGCTTTGGCACATTGAATTGCGTGCCACACCTCAATCGCAAGCTTTTAAGCCTGAATCCCTTGCCCTGAATGTGGTCTACGAAGACGCAGATCTCAGGGTGATCGATAAACCTGCCGGATTGGTCGTGCATCCTGCCCCGGGAAATTGGTCGGGTACCTTGATGAATGGCCTCTTAGGATTAGATCCATCTCTCATAGAGTTGCCTCGAGCTGGCATTGTTCATCGCCTTGACAAAGACACCAGTGGCTTGATGGTGGTCGCCAGAACGCGCGCTGCCATGGATGCCTTGGTCAAAAAAATGGCAGCACGGGAAATCAAGCGCCAATATATAGCCATGAGTGACAAGCCTTGGACAGGTAACAAGCAAAAGACGGTTGATTGGCCCATTGGCCGAGATCCTGCTAATCGCTTACGTATGGCCGTTGTTGACTTGACCAGGAATTCTGGAAAAACAGCAAAAACCCACTTTCATGTGATGTCACAAAGTGAGCTGGGCACCCTTGTACGTTGCATTTTAGAGACGGGGCGAACGCATCAAATCCGAGTTCACATGGCTGCCCTCAAATTGCCCTTGGTGGGCGACACGGTGTATGGGGGCTCCGCACACCCCCTGATGCCAAGGCAGGCCTTGCACGCAGACCTCTTGTCATTTGAGCACCCGATTTCTGGTCAGTCCATGGCATTTCAGTCGCCACTGCCAGCAGATATTCAGAGTTTGCGCCAAGCTTGGTCCCTCAGTTACAATGAAAAATCCTGAATCTCAGGCTTGGCCAGTCGAAAGATTAGCCTAATTCCCCTTGATGGGGTGCGCAGGTGGGTTCCATTCCCCCCAACTTGATGTTTTAAGTCGGAGCGTGCACCTTGATTCGCGCCTCAGGCGCTTTTATCCCGGAAGATTGACACCATGAACACGGCGCAAGCCAAGCGTGTCCTTGAAGCAGCGTTACTGTGTGCAACTCAGCCCGTCACTGTCCGTGACATGCGTTTGTTGTTCGATGATGCTCTAGGCGCTGACACACTTAAAGTACTCTTAGAAGAGTTGCAATTAGATTGGGCCGAGCGCGGCCTGGAGTTGGTCTCTGTTGCCACTGGTTGGCGGTTTCAAAGCCGTCCTGAACTGCGGATTTATTTGGACAAACTGAACCCAGAAAAGCCCCCAAAGTACACCCGTGCGGTCATGGAAACTTTGGCCATCATTGCCTATCGCCAACCGGTGACTCGCGGCGATATGGAAGATATTCGAGGTGTCACCATTAATACGCAAATCATCAAGCAATTGGAAGACAGGGGTTGGGTTGAGGTCATTGGGCACCGCGAGTCAGTCGGTCGACCCGGTTTGTATGCCACCACACGCCACTTCCTCGATGATTTGGGTTTGTCTTCTTTGGACCAACTGCCTTTGCTAACCAGTGTTGAAGGCCAGGCAGCCGTGTTGGCCAGCTTGAATCCCCCTGAAGAGGACGCCACGCAAGCATCACTCTCTTTAGAAGATGCCATCGAAGTCGCAGAAACGGTAACGGCAGAATCTTTAGAAAAAGAAGAGCCGCCAAGCATTGCACAAGAAATTCCTGACTCGGCGGAAGGCCAGCACCATGATTGAGTCAACCGAGACGCCGTCTCAAGATCCTTTGCGGCCTATTGCCATTGAGGACGTCGTTTCTGGAGAGTTTGACCAAGAAGCTGAAGGCACCATTTCGCCACTTCTGACCAAGCGAGTTTTGCCGCCTCAGGCGGAGTCGCCCAAGCTGCACAAAGTGTTGGCGCAGGCGGGTTTAGGCTCGCGTTTGGAAATGGAACAACTCATTCTGGAAGGGCGTATCTCGGTTAACAATGAGCCAGCCCACATTGGTCAACGAATTCAGTTCGGCGATCAAGTGAAGGTCAATGGACGCCCTCTCAGAATTCGAATTGATCCACCGCCACCTCGCGTCATTGCGTATCACAAGCCAGCCGGTGAAATTGTGAGTCATGACGACCCGAAAAACAGGCCAACTGTGTTTCGCAAATTACCCCGTTTGCAACATGGCAAATGGCAGTCTGTCGGCCGCTTAGATCTGAACACAGAAGGCTTGTTGCTGTTTACCAGTTCAGGCGAATTGGCCAATCGATTGATGCATCCCCGCTTTGGGCTTGAACGTGAATACGCGGTTCGTGTTTTGGGTGCCCTGAGCAATGAAGAAAAGCAAAAGTTATTAGATGGCGTCATGCTCGACGAT
>Ga0194055_10000820_pt1 | contig 25160 bp, 18 predicted proteins | sample SepL449m_MetaG_FD_155482 | JGI IMG/M metagenome (GOLD analysis project Ga0194055, IMG submission 155482) | Anoxic zone freshwater microbial communities from boreal shield lake in IISD Experimental Lakes Area, Ontario, Canada - Sep2016-L442-9m | ecosystem: Environmental > Aquatic > Freshwater >... | reverse complement strand
CTACTTTATACAAAAAAAATTGATATAGTATAATAGATACGTAGGTATATACATTGAATGTATAAACAAAAACATTTGCGTCCGCTGCTTTCGTTGGTTGCGATGATTATGAGCGTCAGCATACGCAGCGTTAGCGGATTCGCGTATGTCAATATCGTTAAAAAAACGATACTACAAGATGCGAAGATGCCTTCGATTTATCTTGAAAACAGTTTCCTTAGCGAGAACGACACGAGGTTCAAAAATCAGTTTTTTTCGGCAGAGCATATCTTTCCGCAATGCCTACTACTCAACAATAAACACAGAAACGACATGCACAACATCATAAAAACCACAAATACCCTGAACGTCAATCGGTCGAACTATATGTTTGTCGATGATGCGGGTATCAAACCGAGGGATAAGAACTGGGACGCATTAGACTTTGGGAATTATGTGAATCACAAGTCGAAGGTGTTTGCTCCGAATGATTACTCGCGTGGCTTCATAGCACGAGCGATACTCTATATGTGCTGGGAATATGATTATAATCACCGCAAGGTGATTGATACGGACTTGCTGATTAAATGGTATTTCGAATATCCGCCATTGAAAGAAGAACGCTATCATAACGAGGTTATCCACAAGATACAGAGAAAGCACAACATATTCATCACAAACTATTGTAAAAAGAATAGCGTCATCTTGAAGTTTATCAAAAAGTTATAGAACATAGTTGATGATAGATAACAGCAAAGTTATCTCTCGAAGTTCTCTAACAAACCTTGCGATTTGATATGTTAGATTTTCTTTTTTATATCTTCTATAAAAAATGATATCATCGATACAATAAGTATATAAGGAAACAGAAACGGAATGTTAAACGCAAAGCAGACGTTGGCGGTCGAACAGACGATGAATGGCGAGAATATATTGATAACGGGTCCCGCAGGAACGGGTAAATCTTTTACTATCAAATATATTATTGAGTTGCTAAGAGCCGAGAAGAAGAGCGTGGGGCTTACGGCAACCACAGGGACGGCAGCGTTTATTATTGGCGGACAGACGATACATTCTTTTATGGGGATGGGGATTGGCGAGGAGACACTTGCGGAAGTCTTTATAAAGATTAAGAACCGCTCAGGTATCTATAATACACTCGTGGATTTGGATGTTTTAATCATTGACGAGGTTTCGATGATGGATACGGTGCTATTTGAGAGAATATCACAATTACTTTGTTATGTCAAGTCGCATAGTTTAAAAGATGAAGGGTTATTACACAAACCGTTTGGCGGAATACAAATTATTTTTATCGGGGACTTTTGCCAACTCGCACCCGTGAATGGCACATACTGTTTCTTATCTACATTATGGACGGAAGCGAACATCAAAGTCGTTGTGTTGGAAGAACTGGTTCGCCAGAATGACGACGTCTTGTTTCAGCAGATACTACACATCATCCGTAAAGGCAAATGCACCGACAATATTTTAAAAGTTTTAAATGCTCTACGAGATACGCAGTTTGACGATGAAATCATCCCTACGAAACTATATCCAAAGAATGTGAATGTCGATAAGATAAACGAGATGGAGATTAAGAAGTTGAAAGATGGCGGTAATAAAAGATTCTTATATAAGGCGGTGGATGCGAGTAGCAGCGGTAGTGGCGGTAGCAGCGGTAGTGGCGGTAGTGGCGGTAGTGGCGGAGCGTTTCTCGATAAATACAATGTCGAATTGGTGGAGAACGCTCAGGTAATCGTAACGAGAAACATCGACATCGCGAATGGTCTTGTGAATGGAACGCGAGGCATCGTTAAAAAGTTATTCGATGACTTTGTGGTTATCAAGGATTGTGATGGTAATTTTCATAATATAGTGTATTATAAGGATGTGTCTGAGAAGTATGCGAAGTCTGGTAAGTCTGGTAAGACTGGTAAGTCTGAGAAGTCTGAGAAGTCCAAGTCTTCGATTCTGCATATACCCTTGAAGGTATCGTATGCCTTGTCGATTCACAAATCGCAAGGGATGACGATAGACGCCTTAGAGATTGATTTGGGGGACAATATATTTACGTGCGGTCAGGCATATACCGCTTTATCACGGGCAAAAAGTCTAAGAAACATTCGCATCATTGATGTATCGAAGCAGTCGTTTAAAATGAATCAAAGCGTGAAAGCGTTTTATACTAAATGTATGAATGATGAATGAAATGAATGATGAATGAAATGAATGATGAATGAAATGAATGAATATATAATATTACAAAGTAATAAGATGTATGTATGAAAATCATTCGGTTAGGAACGTATAAAACTGGTTTCACGTATTACAAGGTGAGGAGCAAAGGTAAAAGCGAAAGCAGCGAAACCAAGGTCGAGATAACGGATGTCGGTGAAATCGAAAAGATAAAGGGATTAAAGATACCTCCCGCATACGATAATGTAACGATATTAAATAATAAGAAGATTATCGCATTCGGGTATGATTCGAAGAATCGAAAGCAGATATTGTATCACCCTGCTTTTATCGCTACGCAGACTACAAAGAAATACAATAAGATATCGGCGTCAATTAAGATATTTTCTAAATTAAAGAAGAAGATTTCGGAGGATTTAAATAGCAATGATGAAAAAAAGGTGGCAATCGCTGTAATCATCACGCTTATATTAACGTGCGGGTTTCGGATAGGCAACAAAAAATACGAAAAGGACAATAATTCGGTGGGTTTGACAACTTTGAAATACAAGCATCTGCTGTTTCAAGATGATAAGTTAGTTATCGATTTTATAGGGAAGAAGGGCGTCCGCAATGTGGCGGAATGCGACAACAAGAGAATCTACGAGTATCTATATCAGAAGGCTAACGCAGCGAACGCAGCGAATGCCGATAACGCTTATATTTTTAGTTATGACGGGGACAAGGTTATCCGCTCGTCGGATGTGAATGAGTATCTGCGGACAATCAGTAGCCCATATTCCATCGTCATAACCACGAAAGACTTGCGAACGTGGAATGCGAATATGCTTTTTTTAACCTATTATAAGAAGTTACGAAAGTTAAGAAAGAAAAGAGGTATAGGAGCGGACGGAGCGGACGTTGCGGATGCCACGAAGGCGACGAAGGAAACTGAGAAGGACATTAAAAAGGCGATTGAGATGGTAGCCGAGAAATTACATAATAGTTATAGCATCTGTAAAAAGAGTTATATCGACCCTAAAATAATAGAGGAAGTATTACATAAAAATTGATAATATAAATAATATAGAATATAATATAAGAAAGAAGCGAAACGATGGATATCAATATTGTCATTCATAATTTGAAGGAAATGCTTAAAAGTCGCGGAGATGATATCACGCTATTTGAAGAACACGAAGCATCGATTGAGAAGGATAAATATGATAGCGACGCTTGTTGTATCGAGTTTGAAACATCGAATACAACGCTGATATTCGCTTTGACCAAAAAGACACGCAAGAACATTATTGACGAATTGAAGGACGATGACACGAATGTCGCTGGGTTTATCAAGAAGCACAAGGCAAAGCAGAATATAATCCTGATATTTAACAACGATACTGTGTCTCTGCCTCTTATATCGCAACTCAACAAGTATGATAAATTATTTCAAAAGAACGGAGGAATGCTTCAATATTTTCAGGTGAAGCAACTTATGTTTAACCCGACGAAGCACGAATACGTCCCGCAACATATTAAACTCACCGAGAATGAAATCGCGGACTTTATGAAAAAGTATATGATACGGAGCAAACTGGATATGTCTCGAATATACCCCACTGACCCGATTGCCAAATGGCTTGGACTAAAATACGGAGATATCGTTAAAATCATTCGTTATAATGAAAATAGCGGAGAATCGTTTTATTATAGGTCTTGCTTCTAAAAATAAACTAAAATAAAATATATATAGTAATAGAGGACATAATTGAATGACGACACTAGCGAATACAGAAATACGAGATTTGGATGAAAAATTAAGGATATACAATCGTAATTTTTTTAGTTTCATAAACGTTGCGGATGGACTGCTGAACGAGACGACTTCGATAAAGGAAGCGTCTTCTTTAAATATCCCGCTAATTGCTGATTCCACATATAACATCGGGCAATTTGCTACCTTTATAAGAAAGATTGTTAATTTTAGTATTAAAAACTATACTGAGACGGCTGACTCATTTAATGATACTGATTTATGCTTTGTAAAGAAGACTTTGGAAGTGTTTTCATATAACGATACTAATAGAGACCATATTATACAAACATTAAAGGTTATCAATGTGTTCGTCGATATATTAGAGGCATATAAATATTGTATAGAGAATGACGATCAGAATACACCTTCGGGATATATACAAGATGGCAATATAGATATGATTGAGATAGTATCAGATAAAATAAGGTTTTATGCAAGTTCTGTTATGTACCCTTCCGCAGAGGATAGGAATATTGGATATATACGAACTGTTACTCATAATAGTATTAATAAAAAAGTTCTGTTTCTATCTATACAAAGTTTTGATACAGGTATGACAACACCCACTAATATATATAATTATGATGAACTTTTTACAAAGTCATCTGGGACATACACGACAGGAACTAATATATTAGACGCAACCGCAAAAAGTTCAACATCAGTAGTATCCCCAACTACTGAAAACTATAAATATCAACGATATACCGATAATAGCACAAACATCCCTAAGACAGGTTTAACATTAGACGCACGAAATAAGTGGCTCATCGTTTTATTAATACGAACCTTATTTAATCTTGAAATCGCAAATCGCAAACAAAGTGTTTCTGCTCTCTATTATTACTACAAGTTCGTCCAATTATATTCGACATTTATAATACACGTATCAAATGTTATGTATAATGATGTTAAATTAACATCAGACGCCACTCTAAGTCAATATAGGATTGAAACATATAATACGACAACAAATAAAAAAACGCATGGGATATCTGCTATTGAGAAAGATGCTAAGCCTACTTATACTAATACTGATGCTGTTGCGGTTCAATATGGAATAACATATGATGGTGCTGCAACAATAGGTGTTGCTGCATCCATCAGTGAAGATACCGCAACTGGTTCATCAATTACTATTAGTGTTTCTAATGCTGGTTCTGGATTTACTGCTGCTCCTTCTGTTGTAATTAGTGATGTTGTAGGTGCAACAAAACCAACAGCAACTGCTGTTATAGGCAAGATGATAATAGGGGTAACAGTATCTGGGACGGGTACAGGTTATACTTCATCGACGAAAGTTAATGTTGTAGCAGCATCTGATGGTTCAGAATTGAGAGCAGCAAGAATTACTCCTACAATAGTTGATGGAAATATAACAGGAGTAACAGTTAATGATGGTGGTGTTTATACAGGTGCTATTCCAACTATTTCATTTACAATAGGTTCAGGAATAACTGGTACCGCAACATTGGCAGCAACATATAGCATAGGAACAATCACAGTATCAGGAGGTACTGGTTATAAAACATTACCTAATATTACATTTAATCCTGCTGGTTCAGGTACAACAGCCGCAGGAACAGCAGCCGCGGCAAACGCAGCTCTTTCTACAAGTGTATATACTATTACAAATGGGTCAATTAGTAATCGCGGAAAAGGTTATCTACAAAATCCTACTATAACATTAACCCCTAATACGTATCAAATCGCACGTGCAACGATAGTTCCTGTGGTTTATCCATACCCAATCAGCAATGAAGATAATATAAAAAGATTGGCAAGTGTCATTTCCGAGATTAATGAAACGATTACTTCATTACAAAACGATTTGACAAAAACTACATATAGTAAAAGCCCTGTCTTACAAATTACGACTGCCGTAGCAAATGATACGGTAGTTTTTAAATCTGCAGATAAATATGTTGTTATTAAAGTTACTAAATCTACTATATATACTTCATTAAAATACTTCCTCGCTAAATACGGTTTAGTAAAAGATTATATTATATATGATAAAATTAATAAATATTCATATAATATAATAAGTGCCGTTGACGTTGCTAATAATGATTTCCAAATAACAATTGATGCGGTCTTTGTCGTAACTGATAAAGCAAATACTACACAATTTAAAAAATCGGACAACCAACCAATAACTACATCACCAACATCCCTATCACCAACAGATATATCATCCGCAAGTGAATTTCTTGAACTTCGATTGAAGGATACGAATACTTTCAAGGTTGGTTATATTAAAACAAGGGGAGAACTTAGTGTTTTAGAGACTGATATAAATTTCAAGTCGAGCAAGGTTACGCATCAAACTAATCTATATCAAAGTCAGAATAATAAAAAGATATTTTTAGAACGTCAGGTATTAGCATACAATATCATCCTTGCGATTATAGTAATCATACTTGTTGCCATTAATGTTGTGAAAGTAGATAAGGAGGTTGTCAAAACGGTTTCTCTATCTTGCTTCGGTGCTATAATATTATTATTCGTGATATACTTCATATCAAACTTGACATATATCGAAACGTTTGCCTCGGCATCTGGTGATTTATTATATGATTTGTCATTTCCCTCATTTAGTACTGTGGATAGTAGTATTACTAATACATATACAACTAAAAAAATCACTAAATTAAAAGAAGTGATTACTGATTTAAATACTCGGTTCATCGGTTATTTTGAAAAGTTAATTATTACGCTTCCCGCGTCAGAGAATTATGACTTTTATAAAGAAATCTCCGAGATTATTGATAATGACAGGGATAACAAATTGTTTATCAAGGATAACTTGGATTACAGTAAAAATCAGAATGATAATAACATCAACTCGATTAAATACGAGTTGGAAAATAACAAACTCTACATCAATACCCTTTTGATATCTTCTGTCATCTTCATCGGGTTATATAATCTGTATATACACTATATCACAGACGATAAATATCTGTCCTTACTGATATTCGTTTGCGTCATCATATTTGTCATCATCGTATCCTATTACTACATCACGGCGAACCGACGTGTCAAAACGGTCTTCAAGAATATATATTGGGGTCCCGAGTTCTCGAAGCGATTCTAATCCAACTTCTTTTTTTATAAATTATATAAAAAGTTATAACTTATATATCTTAAATGGTTACTGAAAAAGACTGTGAAGACGAATATAGCGACTGTGAAGATAGCGATGACGACGACAATAGCGACAATAGCGATGATAGCGACTATGACGAAGACATCGAAGACATCGAAGACGAAGACTTCGAAGACTATGGCGAACCAGCAGGAGGATTTTTCAATAAGCACGACGAAGAGAATAATATGCGAGAGCGAGACAAGCAAAGAGAACAATCGAAACAGAAGACAGAGTCGAAGACAGAGTCGAAGCAGTCGAAACGGGGTGTCTTTTTAATATTGAAAAGGATACCTCAAAAACCACAGAAGGTGATTAAGAAGATTAAATATAACTTCTATAAGAAATACAATAACGACGAGAAGGGTTATTTTGATTCGTTATCAAAGAAGGAGAAAGCGACTGTAAGTATTTTGGAGGATAAATTGGAGGCGAGTCGTGCGACGCTTACCGTTCCTATGCGTTTCAAGATATTAGCCTTGGATATGAATGAACGAACCAAGCGAAGCATCATTTTCAAACTGGAATGTGTAAACAGGATGTCTTCGACATCGGGCGAATATCACAAAATAAATAATTGGTTCAGTATATTGAACGAGATTCCGTTCAATCGATATTATAACATACATGTGAAAAACACCGACGGGAACGAGAAGATATGCGAGTTTCTAAGTAATATTCGCGAACGAATGAATACGCAAATATACGGACACAAGGACGCAAAGGAGCAAATCATACGCGTCTTGGCACAGTTAATATCATTTCCAAAGGCAAACGGATACATCATCGGAATACAAGGTGCCGCAGGAATCGGCAAAACGAAGTTGATTAAGGAGGGTATTTGTAATGCTCTCAATTATCCGAACGCGTTTATATCATTGAGCGGGACGGATGATGCGTCTTTTTTAAGAGGACATTCATATACCTATGAAGGAGCAACATTCGGGAAGATATGCGAATCCCTCATCAAAACGGGCATTATGAACCCGCTTTTATTATTCGATGAATTGGACAAGGTATCGAATACAAACAAGGGGCAGGAGATTATCAATACCTTGATTCATATTACAGACCCCGTTCAGAACGACCGTTTTACCGATAGATACTTTGAAGAAATCGACTTGGATATATCGCGTTCGATGATTGTATTCACCTTTAACGACGAAAGCCTAATCAACCCGATTTTAAAAGATAGGATGATTGTTATCAACGTGAAGGGATACAACAATCAGGAAAAACTCGTGTTGGCGAAAGACTACATCATACCCGAGATACTACTACAATATAATCTTACAAAAGGCGATATTCTGTTTAGCGACGACGTATTAACGCATATCATCGAGGCTATCGAGAGCGAGGAGGGCGTCCGCAATCTAAAACGAGCCATCAATAATAGTATCTCGTGGATAAATATGATGCGATATGTTAGCATCGATAACCTAAGCATCACGCTACCTTACGAGATGAATGTCAAGTATTACGACAAGTATTGCGGGAACGGTTCCGCATACAGTATGCGAAAAGACGTCTTACATTCCTTATATAATTAATTTATTGATATTTTATAGGATAATATAAGTATGCGTCTTGTGAAGACTGTGAAGTCGGCGAAGGACGTGGGATATGCGGACGTTCATTATCGATTATTGAAAGCGAAAAGCGAGGGGTTCAAATATACCGCATCTAACGCAGCGAATGCCGCTAACGCCTGTAATAATACTATTAAAACGCCAAGTAAGCATTCTGATTTCATATTCTTTGGTTGCTGGAATAATATAAATTGTAAGAAGGAATATATATATCGCGATATTGTGTTGGATTACATTAGTCTCCACGAGAAGGCGATAAAGCAATTGTATATCGCGGGGGATAACTGGTATCAAAATGAGCGGATGATTCACGGTGAAAACTTCAAAGTGTATTTGACGGACGTATTAATAACTGGATATGCCAAATTATATGCGATGGGGAAAGAAGTCTATATTGCGGTTGGTAATCACGACGAAGACAAGGACGGTTTGCCCGACAATAAACTATTAAAGAAGGATTGTTCTATAAATACGCAAAAGTATTATTTAAAACACATTAAAGACGGTAAGTTGTCGCCTTCGCAACCGACATTAGAAGGTTTATATTTGTTAGCAAACGGTAATCAACAACTTACCGATAATTATATGTGCGAGAACGGCGTGTATATATACGTTGATAATATAGGCGTTCGCTATAACAACGGGAATATCGTTATCATAATCAACACCAATCGGTTCGACGATTATGAAGAGGGACTTAAATATGTTCGGAGCATACAAGCGGTTATAAGACGTGTTAAGAAGGTGAAGGGCGACGAGCAGATATTCGTGATGGGACACGTTCCTTTATTTGTCTTTAAAAATATAAAAGAGGTTGATACCATCCAACTACATCAAATCAATAAAAAGGACGCCAAATACAATATAATAATGGTGCGTTTATTTGATATATTCGCGGCACATGATATCATCTATATATGTGCGGATACGCATAATTTTAGTATTATGAGGATTCAATGCGGTAATAAAGCAGTCATACAGATAACCGCGGGAACGGGTGGTGCCGACCCTGATGAATTAAGCGGGGATTATAGTAAGACCGCAAAATATGTTAGTGTAGGCGACGCCACCGCAGCCGTAGCAACGAAAGAAAGGGTATTTAATATCAAAGCATACGCATTAAACCCGTATGGATATGTATCGATAAAAACAGAGCGTAGCAATGGCGGAACGAGCGGAACGGGAGGAACGGGCATAACTGTGTGCTATAAGAAGATTGATGTTGATACGGTGAAAATATTCACATACAGTGTCGATATGGATACGAAAATGATTGAACCGAGTGATACGAAAGTGTCGTCTTCTATGAAGGTGTCTTCTATGAATGCGTCTTCTATGAAGGCGTCGTCTTCTAAGGTATGCTCTATACCATCGTCAGACTATATAACCAGTATAAAACCGAATGTTTTATGTTATAAAAAGAAAATTAAAAAAGAGAAAAAATAAAATAGTAAAAGTAATATAGATGATGTTGTATAACCTCGCGGTATTCCTCGCGGTATTCGCAACAGCCGTAGTAGCATTCCTCGCATTCTATTTTATCTATATCTATAACCACGTCGAGAAATACGAGAACCGCGACGCAGCGGACGCCCATATTTATTTTATGACATACAAGGAGACCGCCAACTTCTTTGCGAAGGATAGGGATAACTATGTTCGCAATCTGTCGGACTTGGATTTACACGCACGAGGCGTCAAGACGCACGTCGAATATATGAATCATATCGATGATACCGCTATATCCTTCACAGACGATGAAAAGGAATTGCTCGAACGGTGTGCGAAAGATGCCGACAAGTATTTAAGGAACGAACGATTTAATGAAGTGGATTACGGGAAGCATTTGAATGGCAATGACATTGCGGATATCAAGTGGATATTTGCGAACACCTATACGAACTATCATCTCGATACGATTAAAGAGAACGAACAGGGATTACCGCATACACGAGAAAACGTCATTTTATTATCTAAAAATGTGTTAAAGAATGATGCGTTAAACTTGACGAACACTTTGCTACACGAGAAAATCCACATCTATCAACGCTATAACCCGAAAATATTTGACACCATCATAAAAGAGATGGGGTTAAAAGAGTTGGATAGGAAGCACTTCAAACAGGCGAAGTATATCCGCTCGAACCCCGACACCAATAACAAACTCTATTATTACCCGACTGCGAAGGGCGGTGGCGGTGGCGGCGGCATCGGTGGTATTCTCGATATCATAACTGGCTCTGGTGGCGACGGCGACACCGAAGGGAATGACGCGATTCCCGAATATGACATTGATAAGGTGATGGTTTGCTTGTATCGCAATGACAAGCCGAATAGTATCAACGATGTGATACAAAAGAACTACACCGCAGAACACCCTTACGAGAAGATAGCATACGAGATTGCCGAAAACTTCTATAAGAATAACAAAAATAAATATATAAATATATAAATATATAGTGTTTCAATAAGTATAGGAGACAATCGAATATAATCGGCGGAGATGGACGAAGTTATGAAACAAGCACCCGATAATGTGTTGAGAGAGGATGTGGAAGTCATCTTTAAAAAGAATAATGAGAACGTTATCGATACCTTAATCGATTTATGGAAGTTGGATGTGCCGAAATCGAATGTCGATTTAAAAGACGATACGGATAAATGGGCGAACATACGAGATGTTTGCGATTCCTTCGATTTAGAAATGCAAACGCAGATGAATCGGTTGAAGAAACATTAATTTTTATCTATGATATAATAATATATATCATTAAGAATAAGGATAAGGATGGCGATTGAAACCTACGATTTTCCTAAATTAACGCAGGTGATTAAGGATGTCTTCCCTGTGAAGTCGTGTAGCAATCCGTTAATTTGTAATTTTAATATGCTAAGCAAATACATCAATCTATCGACTGGACTCTTTATGGGGAATGAGTTCGCTATAAAACAAGCACAGACACTCGGCAGAGGCGACGGTATGGGTGGTTCTGGTGGTATAAGTTTCGATGACGAAGATGACTTTTCGTCGCCCTCGAAATACTTGTATTATAATACGGATATTAAATATCCGCGATATTAAATATCCCTCGTATAATTAGATTTAAATGTTTCGAAATTTAGCATTCGAAGTATTCTTGATTCTATCAATTGTTCTCCTCGTTTTCTCGATGATGCCAATAATCGAATTGAAATACCATAGCGATTTATACGAGACGATTGAAACCTACAATATGTATTGTTTGGGGAACGATAAAGAACTGTTGAATGAGGTGGATGTGAAAGATACGTACATGTGGAATATGGCGACGTATCTCTATGATTACGACACTGTTCAGGGATATTTATTCGGGAAAGATGAACCAAGCACAAGGGCATTAAAGGAAGAGAATGAGAATGAGAAGAAGGAAGGATTTGATTATAAGGAGTTGAAAGAGGATGATTTATACCTCGCTAAGATATATCGGTATTACCACGATAGGTCTGGTTTCTTTATAATATATATGATTATTCTCTTCATATCGTCTTTCGGTATCTATTTATTTGCTTCGTCTTTGGGCGATTTAAAGATGTGTATGTCGGGCGACGTAGGCAACAATGCCAATATCACCGAATACTTCCGATACTATCTGTATGGGTTTGTTCTCTACATACTACTATTCGCAACCTTTTTCGGGATAATATCAAAGAAGATTACCGAGATATACAAGAGAAATGATACGGAAACCTATGAATATATAATGTTAATGAAAGAACTGGATATCATTTTAAAGGAGAATAAAATAACGGAAGCGGATAACAAGGCTATCATCGATATATTAAAAAAACATTCTAAAAGTAAGATAAACGACATACGATATATCGCGATATACAATAAAGACGCGATGTATGAACTCGCTGTCGCACAAAAGGCGAAGAGTATAAGCATAACAGACAAATCTGACACAACGGATATAGACGAATCCAATACATACACATACAAAAACACCGAAGATAAACTCATACGGTTAAAGAACATTAATCGGCTCGAGTATTATAATAGCGAGGAGGCGAAGAACAAGGTGAAGGGCAAGGTAGCCGACATCTTTCGATTTATTTATGCTTACCTTTTCTTCTTAATCGTCCCGATATATTTGCTATCCGTATCGCTCAAAGGGAACTATATCTATTTATTATTCACGCTCATCCTCATCATCGTATTTACTATATCGGTGTATAATATTTACAATACTTTACAATAATGAATAATGAGAATGAGAGACACGTGTCTCTGGGTATATCTTTTTTTCTTTCTAAGGTTTAAAGTGAAAGCAAAAGTTAAAAATGATGTTTGCTTCGACGATAAACTTAACAATAATAACGATGATGATAATCATCTATTTAAACGAGATGCGAAATATCAGTATGTTCCTCTTTAACTTCAACTATATAAAGGATTTGGCAAGAATCATAATGGACGAAAAATGTAATAGCGTCTATTGCGAGGCGGAGACAGACAGATACCAAATCGCCAAGAACAGTTATAACCTGCTGATGCCAAACGATGTCTTCAATTCGAAGACGTATATCATCTTCACCTTCATAATCTCGATAATGATTTTCATATATTATTATTCGATGCTCGATTTAAATAATTACGACGACCCGTCGTGGTGGATGAAGTTCGCATATATCATCATTCATTTGTCTTTGCTAATTATTTTAATTGGTATGATAATTTACAGATATACTCCTTACGATGAAAAAGGATATGAGTATTATTTTAAATTATTTAGAAAAGGAAATTCGGCGAGTGATGGGTTTGCTTCGGTTGTTGGGTTATTAATGTATCTCGTCATTCCATTATGTGTATTCTTTCTAAAAAGGGATATAATAGGGGAACTGTTGAATGGAACAGATATAGAAAGTAATAAAGGGATTATTATATTAATTGCATTATGCTGTTTCATCGCATCCATCACGCTCATATTCAATCTAATGAATATCGTGATGAGTTTCCGCACGAACACGACACCTATGTTGAAAACAACATGTTTAGGATGGTCTCTTCAACAATCCTTTAATGGACACCTTGATTATAAATTTACTGATGCAACTAAAAAGCCGATTGGAACAGAATACGATTATATTAATAAACTGACAGTTGAAACAAATACAACAAAAGGAACTAAAAGCCTTTTAGAAGGATGTGGTGCGAATATATTGTCGGTTATCGACGTGTTAATCGCATTCGAAGAATGGACTAACGTAGTCATAAATGGGTTTTCTACAACAGATACTAAATATGCGACAGACCTAAAAAATATAATTAAAACAAACTTTGACTTATTAAATACAACTAAGTATGTGCCATATGACCAGGATACATCCGAAGTATCCCTGATATTTGACAAAAAGGTGAATATACCAAACTATTATGGTAATCCCAAAGATGGCGACTCTATTTGGAAAACCTACCCTAATTTTAGTTCAGAACATAGCGTGAATAGCAACGACCGCAATAAGGATTATGTATATACCGCCGACATATCCTATGGTAATGCGAATGTATTCTATGAGAAATACTGGGATATTGATGATACAGAAGGTGATTTCTTATGGAGGTATGATTATTTCGTGCCTACGTATTTATTCGGGGGTGATAGACCAAATCTATTGAAAATACTAAACTATGTCGCTATATTCACTGTTGCTATCTTTATTTTAGCCCTATCATGTATTTATTATATTAAAACAGATTTTTCAAATGCTTTTATAAAATCATTTGAAATATTAACTCCTTTAATCGCCCTCGTCGTGTTCTTAACATTTATAATCGTATTCATTCGCTTCAACACGAACTTTAATAAGAATGTGGTGTATAAATGCCTCGATTGTAGTTATAAAAGGGCTTTAAATAAATTGAATACGATAGTCTCTCCTTATATACGAATGTATGATACCAAGATAACGACGGGTAATAAAAATTACCTTCATCACTACATTATCACCAATGTATTCTACTCCATATTGAGTGGTAATATAAACTTAATAGATAATGATGCTACGAGGGCTATAAATACTGACTTTGATAACAAGTATTATTATGGGATTGATGGGATTAAGTCGAACCGATTAAAGTTCGGCGAAATGAATAATAGTATTCTCAGCAACGATAACCAGTTTAGAGAATATTACAAGTCGAAATATAGCGACCTTTATAATGGCAAGGACGATGCCGAAATTACAAAGATATACAATGTATTTTTAAATATATTTGCTGCATATACGACTGTTCCGACGACAGAAGACAATATTGATACTTACTTTAAAGGCACTGTTCTTACAAAGGAAACGATTTTAAAGATTTATAGTATTATTAAAAGATGCTTTGAGTTGTTTAATGAGGATAGGTTCAATAACAATATAGTATATTATAATAACCGCGACCCGTCAATTACCGACAAAAGTAAAACACAGATAACCATCGATTCCTACAAGCAATTCTATTTTTATAAAAACGGAGACAAACTTATACCGCATCAGTTTATCTTAAAATTAAAAAACGACGACTATAATGGGTTTGTAGGATATGTAGCCGGTTCTACGTCATTGATAGAAACGGGTTTTTATACGGCTCTTGGAAAGTTTAATCCTACAATCACGATTGCTACTCCTTCTACCGCTACCGATATGACCCCGATATTAGATGATGATATATCCGACGAAGATTCCATAAATCAGAAAGAGGAGATACGAAATAAAAATGTAATCAAAATCATCGCCAAGTATCTATTGATTCTCGGGCATATAAATTATAACGGGATTGAATATAAAAAGTATGACGACGAAACGATAAAAAAACAAATATTTGATTTAAGAACACGGAAACTGTATCAATTGATTTCGAACGTTTTATATAACGATACATACGATGGTATCGTTGATACTTTTAAAAGTATCAACTTTGAAAAAGCAGGTGAATTGATAAGTATTAAAGTTAATACAGCAGGAAGCGGTTATACAACTCCCCCGTCAATAACTATTTCTCCTGCTGTTTCACCAGATATAACGGCGACTGTTAAAACCGTTGATTTAAAAGATAAAACTATAAAAAGTATAACTCTTGATGTCAAAGGGAAATATACGACGGCTCCGACAATAACTATTCCTCGTGGGGATGAGGCAAGTGGAACAGTAGCGACTGCTACTGCTTACATCGGTTATGATTTATTAATTTCGAACAAAAAATACAAAACGCTAACCTATATGTATAACTACTTGGAAACCAAGTATGTCTCGTTGTCCTCAAATAATAATAAGAATTACTTACTGAATATCATCCAGAGTATCAATAACACCCTGAATAACGACGACAAAATCATAACCGCTACAACTGATAGCAAAGAGTCCAAATATTTATTCGCCAAACGAATCGAAGAAATGAAGGTACAGCCAGAATATGAGGATGAAAAAGCGATTTTAGAGAAGGCGATTCGTATATCGACGACATCCTTCGAATCCACGTATTATATGAATATGCTCATTATAATATGCTACATAATCGCTACAATAAAATCTGTTTAAATATTAAATAGATAGATAAATGTCTTTGACGCCAGAACAAATAATAAATACAGCAAGAGATAATGCTAAAAAAGCCGAGGTTTCAAGATTAAATCAGTGTGTCAACGTCACCGATAATCAGGACAAATGTTATTATGATATGTCAAGCAAGATACGAGAGTTCTTACACAAGGACACGTATATTCTCGAACACACAAACAACATCAAGAAGGATGACAGCAACGATAGAATGAAGGTATTTTATAGCAAGTTCTTCCAGCCCTATAAAGTGAATAAAAAAAAAAAAATAAACGACTCGGATAACCAATATTATTTCAATACGTTTGGGATTTTACCATTGGAATTGCTACCCGCCTCCTATATACCCTTCAATTATAAGAACTTCGAAATGAACTTGGATAGATTATCGAAGGGCGAGATATTTTACGAAGAAGACTATAAGAAGATATTCGTAGATTACGATACTGTCAAGAAGGAGACGACAAAGGATACGATACCGAATAATTACATCAACGACACCGATTTAAAGGACTATTTAACCTATTGCCTGAAAGATAAATTGAGCGACCCGAAAGCGATTTTTAACGCGTATAATACACAGCGGATGACGGGACACGTTATGGTATTGTGGTTTTTTAGTATTATAATGATGCTCTTTGTGGTATATTATTATTACCGCGATATATACTCCTATATACTCTTGGGTATCACGATACTCCTCGTGTTTGTAGCGATTGTTTGGAAGATGATATATATACTTAATATAGACTAAGGACTAAGGCTAAGGACTTAGACAATTTTTATTATCTATAATACGATTAAGGAAGCCTACATATAATGAATAAGGAAGCATTAAAATCCATTTACGCATACAATACGCTTTTTAACAATTCGAGCGGTAGTATTAATACGGACGGCGATATTAAATTGAATACGCATTTGATAAGCGATTTTGATTTACAGAACTTCAATCCCAAACGTTTCGAGTATTATACGACATTATTAAAAATGTTTGATAATGACCCCGAAACATTGACAAATGTGCTAAATAAATATTATAGCGTAAAGAGCCTCAAAGCGAAGGAACGGAAACTAATTCGAGAAATCAACGATTATCAAAATAAAATCAACAAGAGAACTGTCGGCGGAGCAATAGGTGGTGGCGGTGATATGAAGGTAGATATACAGGAATTAGAAGTTTTGTATGAAAAACACCTGCAAAAGCCAGAGACACAGGAACAAACTGCGTCCAGCATCCCAACAACGCCCAGTGCTAAATCGTCTTCTAAATCCCTACTACAACAAACACCATCACAATCAGTATCAAAAAAGCCCAGTAAATTTTCTAATGCGATTAAAGTATTTAATAAAGCAATAAAAGGGTTTGAGGAAGAGACACAAAAAACAAAGGAAGTGATAGACGAGTTCGAAGAAAGCATCAATAACTTTGAACAAACTATAAATAATCAGTCAGGTGGTAGTGGTGGGATAGATGTAGATACTTTTATAAATAATATGAAAATAAAGAAAACAAAGAAAGGTGATAACGACAGAATACAGATACCAGAAGAAATATTGGATAAGGCAAGAGGTATTATAAAAGAGGCAAGAAAAGAGGTTAAATCAGCAAGAAAAGTTTTGAAAGAGGCAACAAAAGAATCAGACCCCAATGTGGCAGGGGGTTTAAAAGCACAAGTTTTCAATGCGAAGGGAGTATCTACAATAGTTAAAGAACAATTAAAACTTAAAATAAATGAATCAAAAACTACTACACAAGAATACGTGAAAGAAGCGACAATAATATCGGCGAAAGCGTTGGCATTAGAAGCATACGCGAAAGAATATGCTGCGTTTGCCAATCTTCAAGTAAAAAATATTGAAAAATACTTACAAAAATATGATGCTTATTTAGCGTCATTACCACCAGATACAAGAAATAAGGCTACCGCGTATGATACCACAATATCATCTCTTATAAAAGCAAATATAGCATACCATAAAATAAAAGTATATGACACATTTAAAGAGAGAGACATATTATTAGAAAAATTTACAAAATTAACACAAGGACAAACACAAGGACAAACACAAGTAAAAGCAATAGAAAAAGAAGTTAAAAATGTGGCTGACTTAAATGATATACGAGGATTAAAAGTTCGACCCCTCGAAATTAAATTAGGAGAGCAAGTCAATGAAGACGTAGAAGAAGCAAAACAAGAACAACAAAATATAATAGAGATAGCATTAAAATATGATACAAAATATAAAAAAATATGGGCTATTCAAAGTGTCCAATTAAATGCAAAATATAATATGAACTTAGCAAAACAAGAACTCAATAAAGTAAAAGCAGCCGTAAATAATGCGTCAAAAAAAACAGAAGAAGTGAAAGAATTAATCGAAAAAATGAAAGAAGAAGAAAGGAAAGTAAAGAAATTAAAGAAAGAAGACATGATAGGACACGTATTGGCAAAGAAGGCAAAAGAAAAAGCACGAGAAATTATTGTAAAACTGAGAGAATTAATAGACTATGTAGAAGCAGAAAAAATATATGCGTATGATTGTGTTCATATTGTAACTACTTATTATACAGATATATTTGATAAAAACACAGCATTATTATTAATTAGAAATTTTCTTAATGACGCAAAAGCAGAAGCAGCAAAAGCAGAAGCAGAAGCAGAAGCAGAAGCAGCAAAAGAAGAAACAGATAATTCTTCTTCGTCTTCGTCTTCGTCTTTGTCTTCATCACGAAGAATTGCGTCCCGTGTAATACGACAGGGAACTTTTAGTGGTAATGGCGGAGCAAGTCCAGAGGAGAAATATAGCGACGATACATTAAAGGCTCAGTATTTAGACAAGTCGCGTTATCGTTCTATTTCCCCTCGAATGAAGCAAGAGTTCAGGGACGTGAGAGACTCGAATAAAGGCAATGTAGTTCGCATCAAGACCGACAACAAGATAGACCAACTGTCGAATGATATCGACATATACAATGCGTTATCCGTCGAGGATAGGGAGGATAACGCCGAGAACATCATTAAGAAAATAAAGGATTTTGAGAATGACCCGCAAAATCCCTTGGAAGAGTTGGAGATAACCTTAGACGACCGAATCGTATTCATTATCGCAACCTTTTTTATCCGATATATCACCTTGCTTATGGTTCAGTGGTGTATCGATATCAATATTATAACCTCCTTCTACGAAGGGTTCATATATTACGCTATCATATACATCATATTATTTTGGTTTGTCGTGTTATTCATCAATATCGACAATAGTTATGACGTGAAATATATGAACTTCAATGGGATTATAAATAGCATTCGCTCGTTATTTTACTATTTTTATATGGGAACGAATGGGATTTCGCGGTTATTAATCCACACATCACTTATCATCTTGTTAATCGTCATACCTATCATATTGAATATCAAGAAGAAGCCTGAGTTCAAGGACGAGGCGAACGACGAGCCTGTCGCAAACGTGAAGATATTAACCTACGACGAGCGTAAGCAACTCTCAAAGACGCTTACGCTATTCACTATGTTCATTTGGCTATTCACAAGTATAATCGCGACAAAGTTTTAGAATATATATATCTCTAATTATTTTAGATGGATGGATAACTTACGCTATATATCTTTACAATATATCAAGGGGGATAATTATGAAAAAATACAATGCTTCAAGTATGAAGAAACGTTGGAATTATTGGATATGATTAAAAAGGAGCAGGATTATTCGAAACCGACATTCGACGCATTAGAGGAGATTATGGAAGAAGAGAAGTGTCCGATTGGAGAGAGTTTTTTGAATGACTTGGTAAATTATTATAATTTCAAAGATATCAAAGAGGCAATCGAAGATATTAAAAGGGAAATCGAATATACTGGTTATGATAGCAAAAATGGAGATACCCGAACGGAACTAATAAAGAGTTTAAATGATTTAATAAAAGGTGTAGAGGGAATCGGCAGTGGCAAAGTAGTAAATATAGGAGGGGAGATAGATAAAACTAATGTCATCGTTGGTAATAGAGATGCATTTTTTGATTTTAATCGGGTTTTTAAAAAAATTAAAAAAAAATATATTACAGACGTATCAAAAATATATACCACGTTCAAAGAAAATGCTTCTAAATACGAGTTGGAGTTTGAAGCGGATTTAACAGCAAATAGAGGAAACGATACTGTCGCAGCATATAAGGCTGAGATAGATAAGTTCTCAGATTTTCTCATAGACCATCCGTATAATGGTGATACAGAGAATTTAAAAAAAGGATTAATAGACATTATAAAATATGTCTTAAAACAAAAAGAAGGAACGAAAGAGCATCTGTTAATATACTTGAACCTCTTGAAGGTTGTTTTATTATACGAGGATAGTCTCGATGCCATTATGGAGTTATTTAACAAATATATCAAAATATGTAAGAGGAATATTGGTAAATACGATGACTTATTCAGTAAGAACGACATCAGTAATATCGATGACGCGTTTATGATTAAATCCTATGCCACGTTTTTACATAAATTAGAAACATTAAAAAAGAACTTGGAAGGCAAAGACAAGACGAAATTAGAGAGGGCTTTGAAAAACGCATTAGAACGGTTGTTTGATTTGTATGGCATCAATGACACAGAGGCAATCATAAATGACCCGAAAAGTCATTTTTACGACCGTCTCTTACTCTAACTTATTTTTATACTTTTATAAAACATAATAAAAAAAATGGAGGATGGAGGGCAATTTAATTGGAATAGGCAAGTCCGCCCATACCCGAGAGGATGCGAAGAACGTTGTAATTCACCGCGTATATGCTGATGACACCAGTAATGCTCGATGAAAGCGAAAGCACCGCAGTATCGATACGGGACATATTGAGCGTTCCACTGGGTTGATGCTCCTCGGGTTTGAGGGCGAAAGAATAGACGTTGATACCTTGATGGAACTTGTCGGGGGTATTCTCGTGGTGCTGATAAGGTTGGACGAGGGAGAAATAATCACCCTTGCGAGTCGCGAAACGGTCATTGCCGTTAAGCATTATCTTAGCACTCGTGACAGGGTTGGTGGAATCGAGGTGGTCGTTGTTATGTAGCCCGTTTCCAGCAGATGAGTAGTTGTTCCAATACACATCCGCAGTGGTATCCTTGATAGTCCAGACGAGTTCCTTACACGGGTGATTGAAGTTCATACGGATGCTCTTCATTGACTCGCCAGAGGAAGTGATAGAGTCCGCACCGGTAAATTGGAGTTGCTCGATTAAATACTCGTGCGACAGTTGAGCGAATCGGCGACGTTCATCAGTATCAAGGAATATATAATCTACCCACAGAGTTGCCTTTTCTAATTTAAGAGTTAAATTATTAGAAAGAGAACCGTTAGGGGTAGTAGTTCCAGTAGTTTTTAATTCTTCAACGAGAGTGAAGTTCTTAGCACCAGTGTCCTTCATTAATGCCTCGTTCTCATACTCGATGTTGATTTTAACTTCGTGGTATTGGAGAGCGATTAAAGGAAGGGCGAGTCCGACGTTGCGACAGAACCAGAACTCGAGAGGAACATACAGTTCATAACTTTCGCCTTGGACGAGTTTGGTTGCGATATTGCGTCCGTTTGCACCGACCATCACGTTGTAGCCGTTGCGTTTTCCGATAGGGAGGGAAAGTTCGTTCCATATGTATAGCCATTCGGAGTAATGCTTATCGATGCGTTGTCCGCCAATCTCGAGTTCAATCGTCTTTAACAGTTTATGTCCGAAGTTAGGAACAAGAGCAACCGCGTCGGTGGAGGTAGCACTTGTAGGAGCAGTGATTACACCGTAGAAATATACACGATGGATTAAATCACCGTTGCGGGTGATTTGAAAACTCACGCGAGAACCGAGAGAATTACTGCCAGTAGGTGTTTGCTCGATAGCCTCAATCGCGAAGTTGGTGTGGCGACGATAGACAACCTTGAAGAAGGTAATTTGAGGATTACCAGTTAAATAAACATCCTGTGCTCCGTATGCTACTAATTGAAGAAGACCACCACCCATTTACGCTATATTCTTTATACTATTAGAGGAGAAAAAAAAAAGGCAATTCAATACATTCATACATCGAGATATATTGATATATTGATATATATAATTTAATTGGAATAGGCAAGACCACCCATACCCGAGAGGATACGGAGGACGTTGTAATTGACCGCATACACATTTAAAGTGGTGTCAGTAGTTAAGCCAGACTGGAAGTCAATGGAAATAGTGGCAGTATCAATACGGGACATATTGAGAGTTCCACTGGGTTGATGCTCCTCGGGTTTAAGGGCGAAAGAATAGACATTGATACCCGCGTTCGCTGGGATATTCTCGTGATGCTGGAAGGGTTGAACGAGATTGAAGTATGACCCTGGGCGTACTGAGAAACGGTCGTTGCCATTTAGTATAAGTTTGGCAGTAGCGACAGTATTTAAAGAACCAATTGCCTTATTGTGCAGTGCGTTCAGGTTATAATAGTAAGGGAGGGACGCGACAGCATCATTGGTAGTCGTGTAGTTGAACCAATTGTTATTGGTAAGTTGTTGGGTAGTAGTCGCCTTCTTGTTCGCGAACCACACAAGTTCCTTACACGGGTGATTGAAGGAAAGTTTAGAGTTTAACTTGGCAGACGAAACAGACTCCGAACCCGTGAATTGAAGTTGTTCTATTAAATACTCGTGCGACAGTTGAGCGAAACGACGGCGTTCATCGGTGTCGAGGAATACATAATCGACCCACAGTGTCGCGACAGGGAATGCGGAAAGGACGTCCGCAGAACCACGGCATAACTCGGCAGTCTCGAACTGGATGTTGATTTTCACCTCGTGGTATTGGAGAGCGATTAAAGGAAGAGCGAGACCGACGTTGCGACAGAACCAGAATTCGAGGGGGATATAAAGAGTCTTGCCACTGTAACCAACCCCACCCGACGCTCCTACCATCTTATTGTAGCCATCACGCTTTGACTTTGGTAGCGAAAGTTCGTTCCATACATACATCCAATGCGAATAATGCTTGTCTATCTTTTGACCACCGATTTCAATTTCGACATAGTTGATGACGCGAAGCCCATAGAAAGCACAAAGGGAGGTTGCGTCAGGAACTTTCAGGGAAAGATACATACGATGGACTAAATCGCCATTACGAGATATTTGGCACGTTACGCGATTGCCATACCCGGGGGTTCCGTTGAAGGTTTGTCCAATAGCCTCAATCGCGAAGTTGGTGTGGCGACGATAGACAACCTTGAAGAAGGTAATTTGAGGATTACCAGTTAAATAAACATCCTGTGCTCCGTATGCTACTAATTGAAGAAGACCACCACCCATTTACGCTATATTCTTTATACTATTAGAGGAGAAAAAAAAAAGGCAATTCATTCATACATCGCATATTACATTAATGACATTAATGAATGCGATTAATCCGATTAATCCGTTTAATGCGATTTAATTGGAATAGGCAAGTCCGCCCATACCCGAGAGGATGCGGAGAACGTTGTAATTCACAGCGTATATGTTGATACCATCGTAAGTTAGGGCAGGTGTGCCTGTGAATGACGTAGTTATCGCCTTGGTGGTAACCATCAGCGTTGCGGTATCAATACGGGACATATTGAGAGTTCCACTGGGTTGATGGTCTTCGGGTTTGAGGGCGAACGAATACACGTTGATACCGGGGTTATTCGGTATATTGGTGTGATGTTGATAGGGTTGGACTAATGAGAAATAAGCACCATCCCGAACACTGAAACGGTCGTTGCCATTTAATTGAAGTATAGCGTCGGTGAAAGGCGATGAAGCACCAATGGTAGTATTGGCGGCATTGCCATTGACAAAGTTGAAACCAACCATATAATTCGAAGAATTATAATCGGTAATAAATTCGGCTAAGGATGCATTTGGGTCAACTTCGGCAACTAATGCGGAAGTTAAATCGACAATATCAGTATCCGTGTAGTTATACCAAGAAGCCTTACGAGAATAGTTGTTCGGCTTAGCGACCCAAATAAGTTCCTTACAGGGGTGATTGAAGTTGAGTTTAACACGGTTGGTGGAACCGCCATTCAGGGTTTCAGTTCCGGTGAATTGAAGTTGCTCTATTAAATACTCGTGCGACAGTTGGGCGAAACGACGGCGTTCGTCGGTATCGAGGAATATGTAATCAACCCACAGAGACATATCGGTTATGTTGGCGACAGTTCCGGTAGTTGAGGTAGTATATGCCTCGGATGTCGAGACAGTTCCAGTCGCCGCTTGTAAATCGATAAGGCAGTTAGCCTTCGTCTCGAAATCAATCTTGATTTTAACCTCGTGGTATTGAAGAGCGATTAAAGGAAGGGCGAGACCGACGTTGCGACAGAACCAGAATTCGAGGGGGATATAAAGGGTGGTGTTGTTGAACGAGGTGATATCCTTGTCGGCACCGACCATAGTGTCATAACCGTATCGCTTACCACGGGGAAGGGAGAGTTCATTCCAGATATACAGCCAGTCCGAATAGTGCTTATCGATTTGTTGTCCGCCAATCTCGATGAGAACGGATTTAATGAGGCGAAGCCCTACGTAATTGACATATCTCGCACCGGTAGCCAAAGTCGGGATGCCAGTGATTTTGGGTAATTCGACTTGGAGATAGACACGATTGATTAAATCACCGTTGCGAGATATTTGGCAATTTACAGTCTGTCCGTATCCAACAGTTCCACTGAATGTTTGTTGAATAGCCTCAATCGCGAAGTTGGTGTGGCGACGATAGACAACCTTGAAGAAGGTAATTTGAGGATTACCAGTTAAATAAACATCCTGTGCTCCGTATGCTACTAATTGAAGAAGACCACCACCCATT
>Ga0194055_10000819_pt1 | contig 25177 bp, 23 predicted proteins | sample SepL449m_MetaG_FD_155482 | JGI IMG/M metagenome (GOLD analysis project Ga0194055, IMG submission 155482) | Anoxic zone freshwater microbial communities from boreal shield lake in IISD Experimental Lakes Area, Ontario, Canada - Sep2016-L442-9m | ecosystem: Environmental > Aquatic > Freshwater >... | reverse complement strand
CGATGATTTCTAGCGAGACGTTCTTAGGAACTTCTGCGTAGGAATCAAATTGCATGGAGTAACTTGCACGGCCTTGGGTCTTGCTTCGTAGATCTCCCACATAGCCGAACATCTCTGACAGCGGGACAACAGCGGTGACCACGCGTACGCCGGCCCGCTCATCCATCGCCTGAATTTGTCCACGACGCGAGTTGAGGTCACCGATAACTTCACCCATGAAGTCCTCTGGGGTGGTGACTTCAACAGCCATGACCGGTTCCATGATCACTGGGTCTGCGCGACGAGCTGCATCCTTGAACGCCATGGACCCGGCGATTTTGAAGGCAAGTTCTGAAGAGTCAACGTCGTGGTAGGCGCCATCTTTCAAAGTGACCTTGACGTCCACCAATGGGTAGCCGGCTAGAACACCGAACTCCATGGCTTCTTGGCAACCTTGGTCAACGGATGGGATGTATTCACGAGGAATTCGACCACCGGTGACAGCATTGACGAATTCGTAACCGCCCTCTTCACTAGCCGGTTCGATGTCGATGATCACGCGCGCGTACTGACCTGAACCACCGGTCTGCTTTTTGTGCGTGTACTCGACCTTGGCAACGGCTTTACGGATCGTCTCGCGGTAAGCAACCTGTGGCTTACCGACGTTTGCTTCCACCTTGAACTCACGACGCATACGGTCAACAAGGACATCAAGGTGAAGCTCGCCCATTCCGGCGATGATGGTCTGACCGGTTTCTTCATCGGTGCGCACCTGGAAGGTGGGGTCTTCTTCAGCAAGACGCTGAATTGCCATACCCAACTTCTCTTGGTCGCCCTTGGTCTTGGGCTCGATCGCCACGTGGATAACCGGGGCCGGGAAAGTCATTGATTCGAGAACCACCGGGTTGCTCGGGTCGCACAAGGTTTCACCCGTGGTGGTGTCCTTGAGCCCCATAACGGCCACGATGTGACCGGCGCCCATGCGGGGGATTTCTTCACGCTTGTTGGCGTGCATCTGGTAAATCTTGCCGATGCGCTCCTTGCGGCCCTTGACCGAGTTGAGCACCTGAGTTCCGGATTCGAGAACGCCGGAGTAGATGCGCAGGTAGGTGAGCTTGCCCAAGTGCGGGTCGGTCATGATCTTGAAGGCAAGGGCGGCGAATGGCTCAGACTCTTCAGGCTTGCGCTCAATGATGACTTCTTCGTCGTTGACCTTGTGGCCTTCAACGGCACCAATGTCCAGCGGAGAAGGAAGGTAGCGAACCACGGCGTCGAGCATGGGCTGAACACCCTTGTTCTTAAATGCGGTGCCGCACAAAACGGGGTTGAGCTTGTTGCCCAAGGTGGCCCGGCGAATGGCTGCTATCAGATCGGCTTCGGCTGGTTCGGCACCATCAAGCTCAAGGAACAATTCAGCAAACTGGTCATCAGCATCGGCCAAGGTCTCGATCAGGAGCTCGCGCCCTTGGGCTGCTTCATCAGCCAGGTCTGCGGGGATTTCTTCGACTGCATAATCTTCACCAAGTTGGGTTTCACCACGCCAGGTCAACGCCTTCATGCCCACCAGGTCAACCACGCCCACGAAGTCGCCTTCAGCACCAATGGGGACCTGCAGGACCAACGGGGTGGCATTTAAACGCTCGACAATCATGTCCACGCAGCGCTGGAATTCAGCACCTGTGCGGTCCAACTTGTTCACGAAGCAAATGCGGGGGACGTCGTACTTGTCAGCTTGGCGCCACACGGTCTCGGACTGTGGTTCCACACCAGCTACACCATCAAAAACGGCCACGGCTCCGTCGAGGACGCGAAGCGAGCGCTCCACTTCCACCGTGAAGTCCACGTGGCCGGGGGTGTCAATGATGTTAATGACGTGGTCATCCCACTGACAGGTTGTAGCAGCGGAGGTGATGGTGATTCCGCGCTCTTGTTCCTGCTCCATCCAGTCCATGGTGGCTGCGCCATCGTGCACTTCACCGATCTTGTAGTTGATACCGGTGTAGAAAAGGATGCGCTCAGTGGTCGTGGTCTTGCCCGCGTCAATGTGCGCCATGATTCCAATATTGCGAACCATGGCGAGATCGATTGCGGTTGACGTCGACACGCTGTGCTCTCCTTCGGTAGAACGGTTAGTGAAAAAAGTTTGTGTTTACCAGCGGTAGTGGGCGAAGGCCTTGTTGGACTCAGCCATCTTGTGAGTGTCTTCACGCTTCTTAACGCTGGCACCAAGACCATTGCTTGCATCAAGAATCTCGTTCATCAAACGCTCCGTCATCGTCTTCTCACGACGAGCGCGTGAGTAGCTGATCAACCAACGAAGAGCAAGAGTGGTGCTGCGACCTGCCTTGACTTCGACAGGAACCTGGTACGTGGCACCACCAACACGACGGCTACGCACCTCCAGGGTCGGCTTGACGTTGTCCAGAGCACGCTTGAGGGTGACAACCGGGTCAGCGCCAGTCTTCTCGCGGCAGCCTTCAAGGGCGCCGTAGACGATCGCTTCTGCCGTTGACTTCTTACCGTCGAGCAAAACTTTGTTGACCAACTGCGTAACCAGCGGTGACTGGAAAACGGGGTCAATAATGATGGGGCGCTTAGGAGCTGGACCCTTACGTGGCATTAGCCCTTCTCCTTCTTCGCACCGTAGAGACTGCGGGCTTGCTTACGGTTCTTCACACCTTGGGTGTCGAGTGATCCACGCACAACCTTGTAACGCACACCAGGCAAGTCCTTCACACGACCACCACGAACCAAAACGATGGAGTGTTCTTGCAGGTTGTGGCCAACACCAGGAATGTAGGCAGTTACTTCAATGCCACTAGAGAGGCGAACACGAGCAACCTTGCGCAACGCGGAGTTGGGCTTCTTAGGTGTCGTGGTGTACACACGAGTGCAAACACCTCGGCGCTGAGGGCTTCCCTTTAGCGCGGGTGTCTTGGTCTTTGAGACCTTGTCCTGCCGGCCCTTGCGGACTAGCTGCTGGATCGTGGGCACCGATGTTGTCCTTTGCCTTGTCGTGAATGCATTAGGTCGTACTGGTCAAACTCGCGCTCTAACTTGCCTCGGTTTCTCCCACCCACGCGGTCGGGTGTGTTGCTGCACGCAAGCGCGCAACAACGCATCCAAACGTTAGGAGTGACAAATCAGAGGCGGGTTGCGGGGAAGCCCACGTCGCTGCTGACTTGCACATTTGATGTGGCCAAACCCCTAAAAGGCACTTCCACATCAGGATCGGCCCAAGGCATCTCAGGCACGGCGGTGAACTGTACCGGAGGTGACTTTGGGGGGTCTTAGGCGGGGGTCGCCAAGACCGCCATCAGGTCATGCCACGCCTGGACGAAGGCCTGGGCCCCCTGCACCTGGAGCTCTTGACCGAGTTGGGGCACATCCACGCCGATTTGGGCAAATTTAGCCAAGATTTGGGCACTTTGCGCACCTGCTGGATCGAGGATTCTGGGCACATTTCCATGGTCTGCAAACGCCTGCAGGGTGGCATCGGGCATGGTGTTGATCGTGTCTGGGGCAACCAGATTGTCGATATATAACGTGTCTGGGGCCGAGGGGTCCTTCGTGCTCGTGCTGGCGAAAAGCAGGCGCTGGACTCGACCGCCAGCGGCCAATATTTCCTGGTGACCGGCACTGAGACGGTGCCCTTGGTAGGCCCGATAAATCTGTTGTCCAACAGCTAGCGCCAAGGCACCGCGAAGGTCCTGCGGGACTTGGTCCGCCACCGCACTATCCCAACGGGAAATAAAAACCGAAGCAACTGAAGCAACATCAGCTGACTTACCCTGCGCAATACGTCGCGCGATGCCGCGCTCATAGGCCTGAACGCACGCCACGTACTGCTCAAGCGAAAATAGCAGTGTCACATTGATCGGAACACCCTGGAAAATGCATTCCTCAATAGCTGGAAGTCCTTCAGGGGTACCAGGAATCTTGATAAACACGTTGGGCCGAGCTACTTGCTCATGCACGGCTAGAGCTGCCGTGATCGTGCTTGCGCAGTCATAGGCCAGCAGTGGGGATACCTCAAGCGAGACCCAGCCATCAACACCATTGCTATCGCGATGTATGTCAGCAAATAAATCGGCTGCGGCTTGCAGATCTTGAATTGCCAATTCAAAGAACAACTCTTCGGGCGAATCTGCCTGGGCCGCGGCAATTGCGGCGGTGTAGTCAGTTGTTTGTGTGAATGCTTTGTGAAAGATCGACGGGTTAGAGGTCAATCCGGTCACGGACAACTCTTGGATGTAGCGCTCCAACTCACCAGATGCAAGCATTCCCCTAGTGATGTTGTCCAGCCAGATGCTTTGACCAGCCTGCCGAAGCAACTCAAGGGGGCGCATGCGTCAAAGGCTACCGATGATCCCGATCTGGGTCTAAACCTCAGTACGATCAAGACCACAACGGCGAGCCCTGAGGACCTAGATGAACCCGACCGACCTGGAAAAGCAGGCTGCAGCACAAGCAGCGGCCGAGCTCGTCGAAAGCGGTATGAGAGTTGGGTTAGGCACTGGCTCAACGGTGGGCTTTTTGCTTCAAGCCTTGGCGGATCGATCCATTTCCATCGAATGTGTATCTACCTCACCGCAGACCGAACAGCTAGCACGCTCACTGGGGCTCGTTGTGCATTCATTTTCAGGGGTCGATGGCATCGGCCACCTTGACATCGCCATTGATGGGGCCGACCAAGTTGACCCTGCTGGCTGGATCATCAAGGGCGGCGGTGCTGCGCATACTCGTGAAAAGTGTGTGGCAGCTGCTGCCGATCGATTTATCGTGATCGTTTCACATGAGAAACTTGTTTCTCGTTTAAGTGCACCGGTGCCGTTGGAACTTCTCAATTTTGGTTTAGCTGCCACCTTAGCTAATTTGGAAACTGTTCAACTGCGCGATGTTCCGCCAAGTCCAGATGGCGGGATCATCGCTGATTGGACCGGGGATGTCAGTGACCCGGGAGCGCTCGCGGCCACACTTTCAGCCACCCCGGGCGTGATTGATCACGGACTTTTTGCCCCAGACATGACAGAGCGCGTGGTAGTTGCACAAGGCACCACCACGCGCCACATCATGATCAAGGGTTAGTTACCCGCGGAACTCAAATTCGTCCAACGGAACAGCTTCTCCGGAGCCACGACCAAAGTTCGAGTAGTCGTAGTCGGCAAAGTTCTGCATAACCGAGTACACCGCGTTCTTGGCTTCCTCAGTTGGCTCAACTCGCACATCCCGGTAGCGCTGAAGACCAGTACCAGCAGGGATGAGCTTGCCGAGGATCACGTTTTCCTTCAGACCAACCAACGGGTCCGACTTGGCGTTGATAGCCGCATCGGTAAGAACGCGAGTGGTCTCTTGGAAGGAAGCCGCAGACAACCATGATTCGGTGGCCAGCGATGCCTTAGTGATACCCATGAGTTCTGGTCGCCCAGAAGCAGGGGCTCCACCACCAGCAACCACCGCGCGGTTGGTCCGCTCAAAGGTTGCACGCTCGACCAATTCACCAGGCAGGTACTCGGTGTCGCCACCTTCAAGGATGGTGATCCGACGAAGCATCTGACGCACGATGACCTCAATGTGCTTGTCGTGAATCGACACACCCTGCGAGCGGTAGACCTCTTGCACTTCTGCGGCAAGGTGCAGTTGAACCTCACGCATACCTTGGATACGCAGCACTTGCTTGGGATCCTTGGCGCCGACCACCAACAGGTCACCGACTTCAACATGGCCACCGTCTTCAACCAAAAGGCGGGTACGACGTGAGGTGATGTATTCCATCTCTTCGGAACCATCATCGGGAACAACGGTGATCTTGCGGGTGCGATCAAGTTCTTCAATGCGAACTCGGCCAGCAACTTCGCTAATCGGTGCCATACCCCGAGGAGTTCGAGCCTCGAACAACTCCACCACACGTGGCAGACCGTGCGTGATGTCTTCACCAGCCACACCACCGGTGTGGAAGGTACGCATAGTCAGCTGAGTACCAGGCTCGCCAATGGACTGCGCAGCGATAATGCCGACAGCCTCACCGACGTCAACCAACTTGCCAGTGGCAAGCGAGCGGCCATAGCAACGAGCGCAGATGCCAATCTCTGATTCACAGGTCAGCACCGAGCGAGCACGGACCTCGGTCACACCCTTGGCAACAAGTTCGGCCAACAGCGGTGCAGAGAGGTCTTCGCCAGCCTTGGCCAAAGTGGTGCGATCCACCTTCACATCTTCAGACAACCAACGACCCACCACGGAGGACTCAATGTTGTCAATTTCGCGGGCAACGCCGTCCTTACCGATTTCAGCAATCGGCAACTTCAGGCCACGCTCGGAACCACAGTCATCTTCACGAACGATGACATCTTGCGAGACGTCCACCAAACGACGAGTCAGGTAACCGGAGTCAGCAGTACGCAGGGCGGTGTCAGCCAGACCCTTACGAGCACCGTGAGTTGAGATGAAGTACTCCAGCACCGACAGGCCTTCACGGAAGTTGGCCTTAATCGGACGCGGGATGATTTCACCCTTGGGGTTAGCCACCAGACCACGCATACCGGCGATCTGACGAACCTGCATCATGTTTCCGCGAGCTCCCGAGTTGACCATCATCCACACCGGGTTAGTGGCGGGGAAGTTCTTCTCCATTGCGTCGGAGACTTCATTGGTCGCGCGGGTCCAGATCTCGATGAGCTCTTGACGACGCTCATCGTTACTGATCAAACCACGGGCGTATTGCTTTTCGACCTTGTCAGCCTCAGCTTCATGAGACTCCAAGATGCCGGCTTTAGCAGCAGGAGCAACTACGTCGTCAATGGAGATCGTCACACCAGATCGAGTAGCCCAGTGGAAACCGATGGCCTTCAAACCATCAAGGGTGGCAGCGACTTGAGACTTCGGATAGATCTCTGACAAGCGGTTCACAATCGAACCCAGGTTCTTCTTGTCAACAACAAGGTCAACGAACGGGAAGTCCGATGGCAAGGTCTCGTTGAACAAGGCGCGGCCTAGCGTGGTTTCAATGCGCAATGGTTGACCAGGAACCCAACCTTGGGGAGCAGTACTTCCCTCGGCCGGAATGGCGTCATCGAAACGGATGTGCACCCGGGATTGAAGATCAAGGTCACCGCGATCAAAGGCCATGATTGCTTCAGCCACCGAGGAGAATGCTCGACCGGTACCAGCTCCGCCTTCTTTCTCACTGGTCAAGAAGTAGATGCCAAGCACCATGTCCTGAGTCGGTGAGGTAATCGGACGGCCGTTGGCCGGCGACAAAATGTTGTTACTCGACAGCATCAAGACCCGAGCTTCAGCTTGGGCTTCAGCCGAGAGCGGCAAGTGAACAGCCATCTGGTCACCGTCGAAGTCAGCGTTGAACGCGGTACAGACCAGCGGGTGAATCTGAATGGCCTTACCTTCAACCAACTGTGGCTCGAATGCTTGGATGCCCAATCGGTGCAGCGTAGGTGCACGGTTTAGTAGCACTGGGTGCTCAGCGATGATCTCTTCAAGAACGTCCCACACCACGGGGCGAGCGCGCTCAACCATGCGCTTGGCCGACTTGATGTTCTGCGCGTGGTTGAGGTCAACTAGGCGCTTCATGACGAACGGCTTGAACAGTTCCAAGGCCATCTGCTTGGGCAGACCGCACTGGTGCAACTTCAGCTGCGGACCAACGACGATGACCGAACGACCCGAGTAGTCCACGCGCTTTCCGAGCAAGTTTTGACGGAAACGTCCCTGCTTGCCCTTGAGCATGTCGGACAAAGACTTCAGCGGACGGTTACCAGGACCGGTTACCGGGCGACCACGACGACCGTTGTCGAACAGCGCGTCAACAGCTTCTTGAAGCATGCGCTTTTCGTTGTTGACAATGATTTCGGGAGCACCAAGGTCAAGCAGTCGCTTGAGTCGGTTGTTCCGGTTGATCACACGGCGGTAAAGGTCGTTCAGGTCGGAGGTGGCAAAACGTCCACCGTCAAGCTGAACCATCGGACGCAGGTCCGGTGGAATAACAGGAACGCAGTCCAAGACCATTCCATCTGGACTATTGGTCGTGGTCATAAAGGCGGTAACGACCTTCAAGCGCTTGAGTGCACGCGTCTTCTTTTGGCCCTTGCCGTTGTGCACGATGTCGCGCAGCTTCTCGGCTTCGGCCTCAAGGTCAAAGGTTTGCAAGCGACGCTGAATCGCAGCCGCACCCATGCCACCTTCGAAGTAGCGACCAAAGCGGTCCCGCATTTCGCGGTACAGCATTTCGTCACCTTCAAGGTCTTGAACCTTCAAGGTCTTGAACCGGTCGAATACCCGATCAATGCGATCGATTTCGGTGTCAGCCTTACGACGAACCGAAGCCATCTCGCGTTCTGCGCCTTCACGAACCTTCCGGCGCACATCAGCCTTGGCACCTTCGGCTTCGAGTTCAGCCAAGTCAGCTTCAAGCTTCTTAGAGCGATCGTTGAGTTCAACATCGCGGGCCTTGGCGATCTTTTCCTTCTCCAGGGCAATCTTCTTCTCATGGTTCGGAAGATCTTCATGGCGAGCATCGACATCGACGCCGGTGATCATGTAGGCCGCAAAGTAGATGACTTTTTCTAGGTCCTTTGGTGCCAAGTCAAGCAAGTAACCCAAACGGGACGGAACACCCTTGAAGTACCAAATGTGAGTTACCGGAGCGGCAAGTTCAATGTGACCCATGCGCTCACGGCGGACTTTTGCGCGGGTGACTTCAACACCACAGCGTTCACAGATGATTCCCTTGAAGCGCACTCGCTTGTACTTACCGCAGTAGCACTCCCAGTCGCGAGTAGGTCCGAAGATCTTCTCGCAGAACAAGCCATCCTTCTCAGGCTTGAGGGTGCGGTAGTTGATGGTCTCTGGCTTCTTAACTTCGCCATGCGACCACAAGCGGATGTCATCGGCAGAAGCTAGGCCGATGCGCAGCTCGTCGAAGAAGTTGACGTCTAGCACGTGGATCCTTCTTTCTTTTGTCTAAGGGGTGTAAGGCAAGAGCGAAACTGGCCTTACACCTCCTCGACGCTGCTGGGCTCGCGACGGGAAAGGTCAATGCCGAGTTCTTCGGCCGCACGGAAGACATCGTCATCGGTATCGCGCATTTCGATGGACTGCCCGTCGCTGGACAGAATTTCGACATTAAGCGCAAGCGATTGCATTTCCTTGACCAACACCTTGAATGACTCAGGGATGCCAGGTTCTGGAATGTTCTCGCCCTTGACGATTGCTTCGTAAACCTTGACGCGTCCAAGGACGTCGTCGGACTTGATGGTGAGGAGCTCTTGGAGGGCATAAGCAGCTCCATAAGCCTCGAGCGCCCACACCTCCATCTCACCAAAGCGCTGGCCACCGAACTGCGCCTTACCGCCCAACGGCTGCTGGGTGATCATGGAGTACGGGCCGGTTGAACGGGCGTGGATCTTGTCGTCAACCAAGTGGAGCAACTTCAAGATGTAGATGTAACCAACGGAGATCGGAGCCTTGAAGGGTTCACCGCTGCGGCCATCAAACATCATGGCCTTACCAGATCCGTCAATCAAGTGTTGACCGTCGCGGTTAGGCAAGGTTGAAGCAAGCAGGCCGGTGATTTCTTCTTCGCGAGCACCGTCGAAAACCGGTGTTGCCACGTTGGTGCCAGGAGCACCTTCAGCAGCACCGATGTCAACGAGACGGTTTTGCCACTCACCCTCGGCAGCTTCAACCTTCCAACCGGTCTTGGCAACCCAACCAAGGTGAGTTTCAAGAACCTGTCCCACGTTCATACGGCCAGGAACACCCAAGGGGTTCAAGACAATGTCAACCGGAGTTCCATCAGCCAAGAACGGCATGTCTTCGGCTGGCAGGATCTTGGAGATAACACCCTTGTTGCCGTGGCGGCCAGCAAGCTTGTCACCGTCTTGGATCTTGCGCTTCTGCGCGATGTACACGCGAACCAGTTGGTTCACCCCTGGCGGAAGTTCATCACCGTTCTCGTGATCGAAAACGCGAATGTCGATGATCTTGCCGGACTCACCGTGTGGAACCTTGAGCGAAGTATCGCGAACTTCGCGAGCCTTCTCACCAAAGATGGCACGCAGCAAACGCTCTTCCGGGGTCAGCTCAGTTTCACCCTTAGGTGTGACCTTGCCAACCAAAACATCACCTGGAACAACTTCGGCACCGACGCGAATAATGCCGCGCTCGTCGAGGTCCTTGAGGATTTCTTCAGACACGTTTGGAATGTCTCGAGTAATTTCCTCTGGGCCCAACTTGGTGTCGCGCGCATCGATTTCGTATTCCTCAATGTGAATTGAAGAAAGTACGTCATCTTGCACCAAACGCTGGTTCAAGATGATTGCGTCTTCGTAGTTGTGGCCTTCCCATGGCATGAACGCCACGAGCAGGTTCTTACCCAAAGCCATTTCACCGTTGTCAGTACACGGACCATCAGCAATAACTTGACCAGCTTCAACGCGATCGCCTTCAGCAACGATCACCTTTTGGTTGTAGTTAGTGCCCTGGTTCGAACGGCGGAACTTGGAGAGCTTGTACGTGGTGTACGTGGCATCGTCATTGGCAACTTCAATGTGGTCGGCGCTAACTTCAGCAACCACACCACCAGAAGCGGCCAAAACCACATCGCCTGCGTCAACGGCGGCACGGAATTCCATACCCGTTCCAACAAGTGGTGCTTCCGAACGAAGCAACGGCACGGACTGACGCATCATGTTCGATCCCATGAGCGCGCGGTTTGCATCGTCGTGCTCAAGGAACGGAATCATCGCGGTAGCGACGGAGACCATCTGACGTGGTGAAACGTCCATGTAGTCCACGTCATTTGGCTCGATGTATTCAACTTCGCCACCCTTACGGCGAACCAGAACACGATCCTCAGAGAAGGAGTTACCGGCATCAAGTGGCGCATTGGCTTGCGCGATGACGTGCAGGTCTTCTTCGTCCGCGGTCAGGTAATCAATTTGGTCGGTGACCTTGCCCTTTTTCACCTTGCGGTAAGGGGTCTCAATGAAACCGAACTCATTGACCCGAGCAAAGGTTGACAGGGAACCCATCAAACCAATGTTTGGACCTTCTGGAGTTTCAATCGGGCACATGCGGCCGTAGTGGGACGGGTGAACGTCGCGCACTTCGAAGCCGGCGCGCTCACGAGACAAACCACCGGGGCCAAGCGCAGATAGACGGCGCTTGTGGGTCAGACCCGAAAGAGGGTTGGTTTGGTCCATGAACTGGGACAACTGACTGGTACCGAAGAACTCCTTGATCGAAGCAACCACGGGGCGAATGTTGATCAAAGTCTGCGGCGTAATGGCCTCAACATCTTGGGTGGTCATCCGTTCACGAACAACGCGCTCCATACGAGAAAGACCGGTACGGACCTGATTTTGGATCAGTTCGCCAACGGTACGAAGGCGACGGTTACCAAAGTGGTCAATGTCATCGGTCTCAACACGGATCGGACCAGTGGGAGCTTCCATTTCAGTTTCGCCAGCGTGCAAACGCACGATGTACTTGATAACTGAAACGATGTCTTCAACGGTGAGTACCCGTTGGGTCAGCGGATGGTTCAGACCCAACTTCTTGTTGATCTTGTAGCGACCAACTTTGGCTGTGTCATAACGCTTCTCGTTGAAGTAGAAATTATCAATAAGGTTCTGTGCGGCCTCAAGTGTGGGCGGTTCGCCTGGACGCAACTTGCGGTAAATATCCAGCAGAGCATTTTCTTGTTGCGTACGGTGGCTGTCAGCCTCGATGTGATCCTTTTCAAGGGTCAAGCGGATTGATTCAAACTCACCAAACTCGTCGGCGATTTGCTCATTGGTCCAGCCCAGAGCCTTGAGCAAGATGGTCACTGGTTGCTTGCGCTTACGGTCAACGCGGACCGACACCATGTCCTTCTTATCAATTTCAAACTCAAGCCAGGCACCGCGGCTAGGAATGATCTTGGCGACAAAGGTGTCCTTATCGGTGACCTTGTCGATGCTCTTTTCAAAGTAAACGCCCGGTGAGCGAACCAATTGCGAGACGACAACGCGCTCAGTTCCGTTAATGACGAAAGTTCCCTTGTCAGTCATCAATGGGAAGTCGCCCATAAAGACTGTCTGGCTCTTAATTTCGCCAGTTTCATTGTTCGTGAACTCTGCGGTTACGAACAACGGAGCTGCGTAGGTGAGATCCTTTTCCTTGCACTCTTCGACCGTGTACTTGGGGTCGTAGAACTCAGGATCAGAAAATGCCAGAGACATAGTTCCCTGGAAGTCTTCAATGGGTGAGATCTCTTCAAAGATCTCTGCCAAACCTGACTTGACCGGAATGTCAGTTCGCCCCGATGCGATGGCATCGTTAACGCGCGCACGCCACAAGTCATTACCCAGCAATGAATCAAAGCTGTCGACTTGAAGCGACAAGAGGTTTGGAACCTCAAGCGGCTCGCGAATCTTTGCAAAACTGATTCGGTTCTTGTGTTGCGATGATGAAGTGCGCGAGGCGGCCAAAAGAGATCCTTCCCTGGGCTGGCGTCTCTGGTCGCGCGCAACGCTTACGGCCTGTGTCCCGTACCGTTAGCAAAGGTGCACAAAGGCACAACTAAGCAAAACCAGCAAGGTCTACAGGAGAATCGGAAGGCTGCGCAGGCTTAAATCATAACTGAGGCCCATTCGTCAAGTTCCCTCACCCCCGAAAAGGGCCCAAATCCCCACTCAGGCACGGATTCAGGCACAAAAAGAGGGCTTGCGGCGGAAATCCCGCCACAAGCCCTCTTGAGTCAAGTACTTACTTGAGCACGACCGTGGCGCCGGCAGCTTCGAGAGCTTCCTTGGCCTTGTCGGCATCTTCCTTCTTAGCCTTTTCAAGCACAGTTGCCGGAGTGGCCTCTACGAGGTCCTTGGCTTCCTTCAAACCCAGGTTGGTCAAGGTACGAACTTCCTTGATGACCTGGATCTTCTTGTCGCCAGCGGCTTCGAGGATGACGTCGAACTCATCCTTTTCGCCTTCGGCTTCGCCGCCACCAGCAGCGCCACCAGCAGCCGGGGCTGCAGCAACTGCAACCGGAGCAGCAGCGGTGACCTCAAAGGTGTCTTCGAACTTCTTGACGAACTCAGACAGTTCGATCAATGACATTTCCTTGAAAGCCTCAAGCAAATCGTCAGTACTCATTTTCGCCATGTCAGCGATCCTTTCGGGTGTGGTGCCGGCCGAGGCCGACGCTTTTGTGGGCGTCAGCCCTGCGGGGTTTCCTCGGCCGTTTCGGCTGCTTCAGCGGGAGCTTCTGCTTCAGAGGATTCGGGGGAAGAGACAACATCTTCAGTGTCAGTGTCTAAGACGGCTTCGACTGCTTCAGCAGGCTCGGTGGTTGGTTCAGCTTCAGCAGGAGCTGGAGCTTGTGCAGGAGCCGAATTAGATTGATCGGCTTCTACCTTGGCGCGAAGTGCATCAATGGTGCGAGCTGCCTGTGAGAGCGGCGCCGCAAAGAGCGACACTGCGTTTTGCATGGAAGCCTTCATGGCTCCAGCAAGCTTGGCCAACAAGACCTCACGTGATTCAAGGTTTGCCAGCTTCTTAATCTCATCGGCGGTTAGCGGTGCACCGTCAAGCACTCCACCCTTGATAACGAGCAAGGGGTTGTCCTTGGCGAAGTCACGCAGGCTTTTTGCAGCCTCAACTGGGTCACCAGAAATGAAGGCAATCGCTGAAGGTCCAACCAACATGTCAGTCAGTCCCTCAACGCCAGCTTCTTTCACGGCGATCTTGGTCAACGTGTTCTTCACCACGGCATAGGACGCATTCGCACCCAACGCAGTCCGCAACTCTTTGAGCTGGGCCACGGTGAGTCCGCGGTATTCAGTCAACACAGCTGCATGGCTGGATCGGAATTGCTCCGTCAGCTCGGCAACTGCTGCCGACTTATCAGGCCTGGCCATAGGCCTCCTTCCGTGGTGCGCCGATCATCCAAAACAAAAACGCTCCGGCGCAGGAGCGCACGGAGCGTGAAATTCCAACCGAGAAGTTGGAGCACGTTTCGTATCACACCTGCGCAGGTCGTTCGAATTTCGAACCTTCGGTGGTTCACCGATAAATCGGATTCCCACAACCGGCGGTCATTGGCTAGCCATAAGGGTACGAGTTGGCCTTTGAGCCGCGTAATCCGGGTGGCTTTGGCCAGATATTTGGCGGAAACGACCCGTTCTCCTGCGCCGAACAGCGACTTAACGCCACAGTTGAGAAATGAGCATTCATTGGGATCCCGTGGTGGCCGCCAATGGAGCCGGCGAACTCCTGCAATACAACGGTGGCTTGACCTACAACCTGCGCGTTGCCGGCTCCCAGACCAACAACGAGTTCTCGGTGGTTGAAGTCACTATTCCCCCTGGCGCGCTAGGCGCTCAACCCCACGTCCATCGCGATCACTCAGAACACTTCCACGTCATCTCAGGTGAGATCACCTTCACAGTGGGCAGCCAGGATGTGGTGATCGGTGACGACAGTTGGGTTTCCGTTGCTCGGGACTATCCTCATGGTTTTCGCAATGACAGCGACCGGCCTGCGACCTACCGCTGCATCTTTACTCCCGCTGGCTATGAAGAAATCTTTCGCACCGTAGACGAAATCATCCGCACCGGTAGAGAACCCAGTGCGGATGAACTCGCAGAACTTCGAGCAAAATACGGGACAACGCCCGCTTAATAATTAGTTGTCTGATTCGTCAACGGTGACGTTGCGGGTGCGGTTTGGATCAACAGCAATACCAGGGCCCATCGACGTGCTCAGGACGATCTTGCTGATGTAGCGACCCTTTGAGGACGAAGGCTTGGCACGCAGCACTTCATCAAGTGCGGCCGCGTAGTTCTCCGCTAGAGCGCTCTCATCGAAGGAGACTTTGCCAATAATGAAGTTCAGGTTGGAGTTACGGTCAACGCGGAACTCAATTTTTCCACCCTTGATGTCAGCAACAGCCTTGGCAATGTCTTGAGTAACGGTGCCGGTCTTGGGGTTAGGCATCAAACCGCGAGGACCAAGGACTCGAGCAATACGCCCGACCTTGCCCATCATCTCTGGGGTGGCCACAGCCGCATCAAAGTCAGTCCAGCCGCCACTGACCTTTTCGATCATGTCGTCGTCGCCAACAAAGTCTGCACCGGCTTGACGAGCCTGCTCGGCAAGTTCACCAGTGGCAAAGACCAATACCCGAGCGGTCTTTCCGGTTCCGTGCGGCAAGTTGACCGTGCCGCGGACCATCTGGTCAGCCTTACGAGGGTCAACGCCAAGGCGCATCGAGACCTGCACCGATGCGTCGAACTTGACGGTAGATGTTTTCTTAGCCAACCGAACGGCTTGCAAAGGCGTGTAAATCTCGCCCTCGGTAACAAGCTTGGCTGCGTTGTCGTAGTTCTTACCGCGCTTCATTTCTGCTCTCCTTAGTAGATGAGTTGTGGTTAACAAGCCGCGCTCGGCTCTCCCACGTAGTGCTAGTGGTGCTTTAGTTTGAAACAGTAATTCCCATCGAGCGAGCAGTGCCCGCGATGATGGTCTCTGCTGCTTCAAGATCATTGGCGTTCAAATCAGCAAGCTTCATCGTTGCAATCTCACGAACTTGCTCGCGCGTAATGGATGCAACCTTGGTCTTGTGTGGTTCACCAGAACCCTTTTCGACACCAGCAGCCTTGAGAATCAAGCGTGATGCCGGTGGGGTCTTGGTGATGAAGTCAAAGCTGCGGTCTTCATAGACCGAAATCTCAACGGGGATGATCTGCCCGCGCTGGTTCTCTGTGGCCGCGTTGTAGGCCTTGCAGAAGTCCATGATGTTCACACCATGCTGACCCAATGCCGGGCCAACAGGCGGAGCAGGGTTGGCCTGGCCAGCCTGAATCTGCAGTTTGATGAGGCCAACGACCTTCTTCTTGGGAGCCATGTCAGAACCTTAACTTAGATGGGAAGTGGGCGGATCAGATCTTTTCAACTTCATTCATTGCCAACTCAACGGGGGTTTCACGCCCGAAGATTGACAACAAAACCTTGAGTTTTTGTGTATCTGGGTTGATCTCGATGATGGTGCCAGGCAAGGTCGCAAATGCTCCCTTAACCACGGTGATGGTTTCACCAACTTCAAGATCAACAATGGTTGCCGCAGCTGCTTCGGCTGCTGCTTCGGCTGCCTTAGTTTCAGAAACGGGTGCAAGAATTTTTACGACTTCATCAATAGTCAGCGGTGATGGGGTGTGAGCGTGGCCAACAAATCCGGTCACGCCGGGGGTGTTACGAACAACTCCCCAGGACGCGTCGGCTAGATCCATGCGCACCAAAACATAACCCGGGAACTTATTGCGCTTAACTGTCTTGCGCTCGCCCTTTTTAACTTCCGTGACCTCTTCCATGGGCACTTCAATTTGGAAGATGTAGTCCTCCATGTGCATGGAACTCACACGAGATTCAAGATTGGTTTTGACTCTATTTTCATAGCCAGCGTAGGAGTGGACGACGTACCAGTCGCCAACCGAGCGCAGCATCTGTGCGCGGAAGGCGGCAACTTCATCGTCTTCGCTCTCCTTGCCTGCATCATCAGCATCATCAGCACCCTCAGCGCTGTCAGTACTGTCCGTACTTTCGACACTGTCATCGATAACAGCAACCTCATCGACTGCTTCTTCAACGGCTGGCACAACCTCGGCTAGGGCTTGGTCGCTAAGGGCCGCATCGGTGCTTTCCTCAATGCCAGCAGGGGCTGGTTCGGCGCTGTCTAGGCCAACTGAGGCAGGGGGCTCCTGCCCGCTGATCGGAGCATCGACAACATCAGAAGCAGAAAAAACCAATCCCGCAGCACTGGCTTGGGAATCGCTTTGTTCACTCACAGTGACTTCTTCTTCCAGTTGGTCAGGCGCGTCCATGATCATCCAAAAATCTTAAAGTTGAGTTTTCCGAAACCAAGGTCAAGCACAAGCACAATCGCAGCAAAGACTGAGGCGAAAACCAGCACGACGATGGTGTAGGTGATCAACTCCTTGCGCGTTGGCCAAATGACCTTGCGGAGTTCAGCGATAACTTGACGAAAGAACAGCTGGATACGCGCAACAAGACCGGGACGACTACTTGAGTCATCCTTGGCGTTGCCGCGTTCCTTCTCGGCGCTGGCCTCTTGGCTCACGCGTTCCTCGCTTTAGTTCCTTGACCGGCGAACCGATCGATGTCATCGAACCGCGGTTGCGGTCGAAGCTTTCAGAAGCAGTGGCTAGCTGATGTCATCAGTCACCAACTAGCAGCCGTCTCCACGCAGGGGCGACAGGACTTGAACCTGCAACCTTCGGTTTTGGAGACCGATGCTCTACCAGTTGAGCCACGCCCCTCCGGTAGCCATTGCCTCTCAGAGACCAAAAACTGCACCTGTTACCTAGCACTTTCTGGCCTAGGGCCACCTCATGCTGGGCACGCTCACGCAGTGGCAACAACCGCCAGAAGCGATAAGTGTAGGCGAGAGCACCCTTACGGGGTCAGTCAGGGTTAGTCGGGTTCACCACGCCCAAGGCAAGGTGGAACGATAGGCACATGACCAGTGAAAAGTCGCGTGTTTCCAAGCGCATTGGCGCTATTGCTGAATCTGCCACGCTGGCGGTCGATGCCAAGGCCAAGGCCCTTAAGGCTGCCGGTCGACCAGTGATCGGTTTCGGCGCAGGTGAGCCTGACTTTGCGACCCCGGACTACATCGTCCAGGCGGCCATCGCGGCCTGCAATGACCCAGCCATGCATCGCTACACCCCCGCAGCCGGCTTGCCAGCTTTACGTGAAGCAATCGCCGTTAAGACACAACGCGATAGTGGCTACGCCATTGACGCTTCGCAAGTGCTTGTCACAAACGGCGGTAAGCAAGCGTTGTACAACGCATTTGCCACCTTGCTTGATCCCGGTGATGAAGTGCTTCTACAAGCGCCTTACTGGACGACCTACCCTGAATCGATTCAGCTCGCTGGTGGCGTTCCCGTTGTGGTGATGACCGATGAGACCACTGGTTACCTCGCCACCGTTGAGCAACTTGAAGCAGCTCGAACTGAACGCACCAAGGTTCTCGTTTTTGTTTCACCATCAAACCCAACCGGAGCGGTGTACCCACCGGAATTGGTGAAGGCGATCGGCCAGTGGGCCGTTGAACATGGCATTTGGGTGGTCACCGATGAAATCTACGAGCACCTGATTTACGGCGACGCGCAGTTTTCTTCAATGCCTACGCTGGTTCCTGAACTTGCTAACACCTGCGTGATCGTTAACGGCGTGGCCAAGACTTACGCCATGACCGGCTGGCGAGTGGGCTGGATGATCGGCCCCAACGACATCATCAAGGCCGCCACCAACTTGCAATCTCATGCAACCTCCAATGTGGCCAACGTGTCACAGGTTGCTGCCATAGCAGCAGTGTCGGGCGATCTTTCTGCGGTGGATCAGATGAAGGTGGCCTTTGATCGTCGTCGTCGCCTGATGGTGTCCATGCTCAATGACATTGACGGTGTTTCCTGCCCTGAACCCTTTGGTGCCTTCTACGCCTATCCATCGGTAAAGGAATTGCTCGGTAAGGACATCGCGGGCAAGTCGGCCAGCACTTCTCAAGAACTCTCGGCACTTTTGCTTGATGAAGTCGAAGTTGCCGTTGTTCCCGGCGAGGCTTTTGGAACTCCGGGATTCTTGCGACTGTCCTACGCGCTCAGTGATGAAGACTTAATCGAGGGCGTCTCACGAATGGCCAAGTACTTAGGTCAAGCCAAGTAGTTACCCGTTACTGCTGTACCACCTAAGAAATCGTCGTCGCGCGAAATAGGCAACGAACGTGGTGGCCACCGCGCCAAGGATCATCAACACTGCGATACCGGCTAATCCTCGCGATAACGATGCGCCGCCACCGGTATTTGACACAACCAATTGTGAAAATCCGGATGCAAAAGCGATCAAAATCATCGTCGTTGACAACGCCCGCCAACGCACCATGGCATTAAACAACTGCGTTCCTTGCTCATCCATGGGTTCTAGGTCCATCAGGAACCCATCACAGTCGGTTCTACCAAAAGTTCGATGCCGAAGGTGCCGCGAACAGCTGTCGTTATGGAATCAGCTAGCGCTAGGACATCGGATGCCTTTGCGCCTTGCGTGGTGACCAAAGCCAGGGTGTGATGTGCTGAAATTCGCGCTGAGCCATTGCTGTATCCCTTTGAAAATCCGGCTTGTTCGATCAGCCAAGCAGCCGATGTTTTGACAGCGCCATCAGGTTGTGGCCATCGGGGCGCATCAGCTGGCAAAGCACTGGCCTGTTCCTGGGACAGAACCGGATTGGTGAAAAAAGATCCCACCGATTGACTCTCGGGGTCACGATCATCGAGAACCATCGATTTTGATCTACGAAGTTTGAGGACGGTTTCGCGAACCTGCGCTAATGGTGCTCGCTGACCTACGGCCACGCCCAATGCTTGCGCTAGTTCCCCATAGGCAATGGGCGCGCTGTCAGTGCCGAGCTCTAATTGAAATGTGACATCAAGAATGACCCAACGCGGATTGCGCCGGAACTTGCTCGTGCGATAACCAAAGTCACAATCAGCAACAGCGAAGGTTTTGATCGCCTTTTCTTCCCGATCAAAAGTGCGCACCTGCGCTATGGTCTGGGCAACTTCTTGCCCATAAGCCCCAACATTTTGAATCGGCGTCGCACCGGTGGAGCCAGGAATACCTGACAGTGATTCGATTCCGACCCATCCATTGGCCACGGCCTGAGCCACAACCTCATCCCAAGGTTCTCCGGCCGCAACGGTCAGCGTCACGCCAGCACAATCACTGCGATCAACTACGTCAATGCCTTGAGTGCGAACAAGGACCACGTCCCCATCAAAGTCATCGTCGCGCAGGACCACATTGGAGCCACCGGCTAACACCAACAGTGCGCGAGAATTGGCATCACAATCTTCAACCGCGTCAATGAGTTGGGATTGACTTTCCGCCACAATCAAACGATCCGCGCGGCCACCGACTTTCAAGGTGGTTAGCGGCGCAAGTTCTGCTTGCCGTTGCACACTCACGCTCACAATCTAAGCCCGCGGTGCGAGAAGTTGACTCTTTCCACGGAAGCGTTGCAAAAGTCGGTCGTAGGTGCGCTTAGATTCCTTCTCGCGCATGGCTGGTTCACTGTCGTGATAGCCACGGTGACGATCTTGATGCACAGGAAGATCAGCTGGGCCCTGTGCAACTTTTCCACCAGCTTCACGAAGAGCCAGCGACCACTCCATGTCCGCATTGCGATAAAACTTCGCCTTTGGGTGTGGACCGGTCGCAATTCCGTCCAGACGACGAATCACGAATAGGTACGACAACAGCGCATCACATTCACCTTCGCCGCTGTCAACGAAACTGCGCCACTGATCATCAACATCAACGTTGACACCGCGCCAGCCAGCAGCGGTGAGCGAATCATCGTTGACCAACATCTGGACCAGGGGGGTCAAAGCATCGCCATCGACCACAGAGGACAGGTCCATGACGACGTGAAATTCACTGGCATCGAGGTTCATCAGAGCCATGCGCGCTGCGGCCCAACCGGTGCTCTCCAAGGCCGCATCAACGTGATACTCCTCAATGCGACCTGGGTACTGCTTGGCTAGCTCGTGGACAACGTGACCAGCCCCATCAACATCTCCCAGGTCCAATACCACAATGACTGCATCCAAGGGCGCATGTTCAACCAAGGCAGTTAGGCAAGTGCGGGTGTCGTCCGGCCAACCATCAACTAAGACGCCAATGCCCAGTTGACGAGTTGATTGGCTTGCCTTGGGCAAAGCTGAAACGTTTGGCACAGTAGGAAAGGGTGGTGCTTGGTTAAGTTCAAAACCATCAGCGGTATCGAGAACTAGCCACCCCAGATCGCGGATCTGATCGCGTAATTGATCAGCCTGCGCGAAATCTCGATCGGTACGAGCCTGTTGACGCTGCTGGGCCAACTCAATGACGTCCTCGGGTGCGCTCATGGAAGTTGGATCCAGGCTCGGGCTTGGGTTAGCACCTTTTGACCATCGCAGGTCACCGTCAAATCAACCCGAACTTTGTTCTCATCACCAAGTTCAACAATTGTTCCAACGATTTCAACCTGTGCGCCAGCATCTGTATCGGGCACAACAACTGGCTTGGTAAAACGCACCCCATACTCAACCAGCGCACCAGGATCGCCGGCCCACGTCGTGACGTAACGAGCGCCCAGAGCCATGGTTAAGTTGCCGTGTGCGATGACATCGGGCAATCCGACTGCTTGTGCATGGCGAGCGCTCCAGTGAATGACATTAAAGTCACCGGATGCACCGGCATAGCGAACCAAGGTTTCGCGGGTGATGATCATCGTTTGAGCAGGCAGTACTTGGCCCACTTCGAGCGTTGCAAAATCTGGGCGGCTCATGGCTGCACCTCTGATTCGGCTTCGGCTTCGGCGCTTCGGGCGACCAACATCGTGTACGAGGTCAGAGCACGTTCCCCTTTTACGGTGTCCACGTCGCCACGCAAAACAATCAAGTCGTTTCCAGCCATAGACCGGATGGATTCAACTGTGACCACCACGGTGATCTCATCGCCAGCTTGCAGTGGGCGCTCATACACGAACCGCTGATCGCCATGAACCACGCGCGTCCAGTCCAAGCCAAGAGCTGGATCATGAACCACTGCATACGCGGCTTCAAGAGTGACGATATTGGCAAATGTGGGCGGAGCGATGACATCTGAATAACCCAAAGCCTGGGCTGCTGATTTATCGCGGTAGGCAGGATTTTCATCGCCGATCGCATCAGCAAACTCGGCGATCTTTGCCGCACAAACCCCATAGGGAACCGTGGCCGGATAGACCCGACCAACAAACCCTGTATCTAACGGCATCGCGATCCTTCAGAATGCGCGAGAAGAATGTGTTAGCGAGTCTCGCGGTGGGCAGTGTGTGCGTTGCAACGTGGGCAGTGCTTCTTGACCTCAAGGCGGTCAGGGTCGTTACGACGGTTCTTCTTGGTGATGTAGTTACGTTCCTTGCACTCAACGCATGCGAGCGGGATCTTGGGACGGACATCGCTCTTGGCCATGATCGAGCCTTTCAGTTAAGTGGACCCGCAGAGGGGGCTGCGAGTTGGTGCAATGGTGCTTGTGCCGAACGGTCAGGTAACAACCGTACAGCGGTGGTAGCGAGGGCCGGACTTGAACCGGCGACACAGCGATTATGAGCCGCTTGCTCTACCAGGCTGAGCTACCCCGCCCCTGGAACTGATCCTCAGGCACAAAGACCAATCATCCGAGCCCCTTTACGGAATCGAACCGTAGACCTTCTCCTTACCATGGAGACGCTCTGCCGACTGAGCTAAAGGGGCGACAGCCGCCAAAGGCTACCGAACCGCCTGAGGCTGCGAAAATCTGCCCTCAATCAAGGACCGTAAAAGTCAGCGGCAATGCCGGAACCGTGGTGGAATCTGAGTATGAGTTGGAAATCAGAAAACATCCCAGACCTGACGGGGCGAATCGCTGTCATTACTGGGGCCACCAGCGGGCTTGGGCTTTCCAGCGCCAAGGCCCTGGCCGCCAAGGGCGCTCACGTGATCATGACTGCCCGCAATCCGGCCAAGGGTGAAGCAGCCGTTGAGCAGGTCCGCTCCATGGTCCCCGATGCATCTGTGGAAGTCCGTCCGCTAGATACCTCATCGCTTGAATCGGTGAAAGCTTTTGCTGCCACAGTTTCTTCACCGGTAGATCTGCTACTCAATAACGCCGGCATCATGGCGATTCCGTTTAGCCAATCTGTTGATGGTTACGAAATGCACATCGCCACCAACCACCTCGGGCACTTTGCGCTCACAGCAGCACTTTTTGATTCACTCAAGGCAGCGCCCGCCGCGCGCGTGGTCACCGTTTCCAGTGTGGCCGCCAAACAAAAAGCGTTGAGCTTTGACGACATCACCACGGATGCTGGCTACGAGAAGTGGTCGGCCTACGCGCGGTCTAAGTTGGCGAACTTGCTGTTCACCTACGAACTGGACCGAAGACTGCGTGATGTCGGGTCCACCATTAGCGCGCTAGCTGCGCATCCCGGCTTGTCCGACACGAACTTGTTTCCGGAGGACTCAGGAAGAGCTGGCGGGATTGTGAAGAAGCTCGCGCAATCTGCAGATGCTGGCGCCTTGCCCCAACTCTTCGCTGCAACCTCACCTACTGCGCGATCTGGGCAGTACTACGGACCCTCATTTGCTGAATTCCGAGGTGGACCCAAACTCCTGAAGACGCCAAACGTGGCGGTCAGTGTGGCAGCTGCCCAAGCACTGTGGACCCAATCGGTTGACGTTACTGGCCTGGACTTTTCTTTCTAAGGTTTCGCTGCGATGCTGTAATAATAAAGGAGCCAGATGACAACAGCCGTACAGCAATGGACGGCTGGCCTGGCCCAGTGGGGAATCCCCGAGAACATCATCAAACAAGCTCCGCAGTCCCCGTGGATTCATCCACCCGCGCTGTTTGAAATCCCCGAAGAGATCGTGGATTCGCCGTCCCACCAACGAGCACGCGAGGCATTGAGTCAGACCGGGTCGGTTATCGACGTGGGATGTGGTGGAGGCATGGCCACCTTTGCCATCGCGCCACCGGCAGCACGAGTCACCGGGATAGATCACCAGTCATCGATGCTCGACTTGTACGCCCGCGAAGCTGCGCTACGTGGCTTGACGCACACCGAAGTCCTTGGAGATTGGCCAGATGTCGCCAACCAGGTCGAACGAGCCGATGTCGTGGTGTGCCACAACGTCGCATACAACGTTTCCGACATTGTTCCGTTTCTCAAAGCCTTGAACGACCACGCGCTTAAACGAGTCGTCATCGAAATTCCGATGGAACATCCCCTAGCTCCCATGCGGGGCTTGTGGAAACACTTTTGGGATCTGGAACGCCCCTACGGCCCGAGCGCACAAACGTTATTTGATGTTGTAATTCAAAGTGGGTTTCCAGCACACCTGGAACAGTGGCAAGCTCCAGCCCGAGAACCTTTCGACTTTGACCAACACGTGGAATTCACCAGCGTGCGCTTGTGCCTTGCCCCGCAGCGTCGTGGCGAAGTGGCCAACTATCTGCGCGCGCACCCGGCGCCGCCGACACGAAGCGTCGCCACCATTTGGTGGGACATCCCCTCGTAGGGCGATGACCCGCATGCAAAAGGGGCCGTCACCTCAGTGACGACCCCTTGCTGTGGCAGGTGTTGGGTTCGAACCAACGTAGGCTGAGCCGGCGGATTTACAGTCCGCTCCCTTTGGCCACTCGGGCAACCTGCCGTATCGCCGAAGCGACTGCCAAACAATAGCGCAGGCACAGCAGCCGATTGACCCGTCCTCACACCAGAGCCCACGCTTGTGCGCCACACTGTTGCCACTGCGCACTTGCCCTGCTGATTACCAAGGAGCACGACATGGCTGACTCATCCTTCGACATTGTGAGCAAGATCGACCGCCAAGAAGTGGCAAACGCCATGAACCAAACGGGTAAAGAGATCAGCCAGCGATACGACTTCAAAGGCGTTGATGCCTCTATTGAAAACTCAGGCGAAAACATTGAGATTCGAGCCAACTCAGAAGAACGCGCCCTTGCAGTGCTTGATGTGTTCAAGGAAAAGTTGATTAAGCGCCAGCTCTCTCTGAAGATTCTTGACGCCGGTGAACCACAAGCCTCTGGCAAGGAATTCAAAATCTTGATCAAACTCAAAGAGGGCATCACCCAGGAGCAAGCCAAAAAGATTGCGAAGTTGATCCGCGACCAGGGACCCAAGAGCGTTAAGGCTCAAGTACAGGGAGAGGAACTTCGCGTCACCAGCAAGTCACGTGATGATTTGCAAGAGGTCCAGACATTGGTCAAGGGTGCTGACTTCGATTTCGCAACCCAATTTGTCAACTACCGCTAGGGCTGAGGGGTGGTCAAAACAGGGTTATCGTGAGCACAGCCACGTAAGGCAGCGATGACGCGGGTTGATCCACCGTGATTTTTCCCCCAACCGCATACAAGCCAGAGGTTGATTGGCTCACCAGGGACTTCGACAAGTCTTTTGAGCACAACACAACAGTGCCGGTGATCACGGCAGGCTTACCAACAAAGTGGCCCGGAGCCGACGTAACTTCCCTGTAATTCTTCACAACCACCTTTCCCGATTTCTTATAGTCAAATCCTTGCCTGTCGGTTGCCTCACCAC
>Ga0194055_10000817_pt1 | contig 25209 bp, 18 predicted proteins | sample SepL449m_MetaG_FD_155482 | JGI IMG/M metagenome (GOLD analysis project Ga0194055, IMG submission 155482) | Anoxic zone freshwater microbial communities from boreal shield lake in IISD Experimental Lakes Area, Ontario, Canada - Sep2016-L442-9m | ecosystem: Environmental > Aquatic > Freshwater >... | reverse complement strand
CGCCAGCAAACCCAGGAGCAAACCGTAGAAAACGCCGAAGCAGGACAGCATGTAGCCGACCAAGTCATTCAGGTCGGAACGCCGTTTTAGAAAGGCACGCAAGAACGGGCGAAGAAAAATCGCGCCCAGCCAACTAAACAACACGAATGTCCCCGTGAACAGGAGTGCCAAGGTCGTCGGCTGTACATCATAAATCCAATAAAACACGATGAGCTTCGCTCCGATCTTTCGATCAGGTCCTTGGTGGTTGCAACGATCACGCCCGCGAACGCTGACTCCACGAGCAATTCAACTTCCGTCCGAAGTTGGAGATGTTGCAAAGGGCTTGGTTCCAGGCACTAGGATTATGATCGCCGTCCTCGCGATTTGCTAGGCGATAGAACTTTCGGGAGAAGGACGATTGGCCGATCTTCCTCGGAAAAACCAGCGTCCCAGATATGACTTCCTGACGATCGACCTTGCAAAACGACACGTCCAAATCAATTTTGGGGTCGTACTCGATGCAAACATGTTCACTGGAAACTGGAGGTGGCGCGGTGGATTATTCTTTTTTCATACCGGGTGGATACTCGGCGGGGGTTCGATTTCGCGTCCGGTGTCTAGTGCGTCCCGCTCGAGTTTGGCCAGCAATTCATCATCGAGTGCATGCTCGGTGTAATCGGCGCTGCGATCGATCGCGTCGGGGCTGAGTTCGGCCCATCGAGCGAAATAGAGTTCGAGCAATCGATGCCGTTGCGTGGCGAGGATGCTTTGGCGAATGCCGCTGGCGGTCAAAGCGACACGCTCGTCGGGTTGGACGGCCAGCCATCCCGATCGGACCAAACGCCTCAGCACCGCGTGCAATCGATGGAATGTCCATGAATGCATTCGAGTTAACTCGGCAATAGGGATCGATTCGGAACGCAGCGATCCTTGTCTGTCGGGGGGGCGGTGATTGCGATCCAGCCATTCATACATGGCTCGCAGCGCATGCTCATCGTCCGCTTGGCACCGGAGTTTTCGCATTCGAATCCCCCTCCAAACGAAACCGTGTTTGCTTCCAAAGAGGAGACTGAAAGAAAACAATCCTGCAGCAAATAGGACCATGGCGGCTCCAGAAGGGACCCGATCGATCACCAAGCTGCTCAGTGCCCCTAGAATCCCCGAAGCAATTCCCAAACAGGTACTCACGAGCAGGTTCCAGTGCAATCGATCCGACCAGAAGCGAGCCGCAGCGGGCGGGATTACAACCATGGCGATGATGAGCAGGACCCCTACGATACTGGTACCGATGATGACCACGATCAGGATGCATGCCAACAGGATCAAATCGATTGCAAACGTCGGCCAACCTTGAGACGCAGCAAAAGCCGAATCGAAACAAAGCAATTGAAGCTCTTTGCGCAGCAGCAACAATGTTATGGCGACTGCTCCACACGTGATCGCGAGCAACCAAGTGTCGCGAGACATAATGCCTGCGGTGTTGCCGTAGATGAACCCTTCGATCCCAGCCGCGTTCCCCTCGCCCGTTTGTTGAACCAAACTTAACAAGGCCATTCCAACACCAAAGTAAACACTCAGCACGATCCCAAGCGCCGCGTCATCTTTGAGGTTTGTCCATTTGCGTATGGCCAACACCGAGAGTGCTCCAATGACGCCGGTCAATGCGGCACCGCCCAACAGCCACGAGGCATCCCGACCATCTCCACCGCATGCGAGACTGGCAAAGAATCCTAACGCGATACCTGGCAAAGAAGCATGGCAGATGGCATCGCCAATCAAGGATCGCTTGCGCAGCAACAAATACACGCCGACCAATCCGCAGACCGCTCCCAACATCCCAGAGCCTAGGATTACCAACCGTGTGTTATAGTCCATCAAGGATTCGCCAAGCGTGCGATTTCGTATTCAAAAGGCAATGACGGCTGGACACGGAGGAAGCAATCCCATCGAGCATCTCCTGATTTGAGGATGTCGGGGATTCGAGCCGCCCTCAGTGGCGATGCGTAGACTATTCTAATCGGTTCGGGGCAAAACGGTAGCGATGAAGAGGGAGCCGATAAAAGTGAGCCTGAGACGCCGTTTTTGAAGTTGGACTATTTTGGCTTGCTCTCGTACTCGTACTCGTACTTAATGAAATGGTACTCGTACTCGTACTCGAAGAAACGGCGTCGAGTACGAGTACCGCTGAGTACGAGTACCGCTAGCGCTGAGTACGAGTACCGCTAGCGCTGAGTACGAGTACCGCTAGCGCTGAGTACGAGTACCGCTAGCGCTGAGTACGAGTACCGCTAGCGCTGAGTACGAGTACGAAAAACCCTGGGATTATACGGATTGGGTCCGAGACACTCGAACATCGCAACTTCAAAAGGCGATAGCCAAGCTGCTTTCGACGTGCAAAAACGGTTCAGCAACGTGTTGGAAAAAACCGGGTGCTAACGCACTGCGGCTAATGGTGCAAACAGTCGCGATCAGTACTGGAACTCGATTCCGCACTGTGCTCCCTGTAGTAAGAAACCCGAATTCGTGCTCATGTCGAGCGTGGGGGTGTTGGAAAGGGTGCCGATGGGTTGGTGCGCGACGGTCGCCAGTCCCCCTAAATAGGTCCACTCATAGCCACCGAAGGCCGCGCACCGCGAGTTGAATTGATACCGTGCTCGAGCAGCCACTCCAAGCTTGAAGGCCAAGTTCCATTCTTGGTCCGATACGTTGAAAGACCGACCGTTCCCAGAATTCGCGCTCCACGAAGCTTTGTCGAAGTTTCCATACAGCCCCCCAATTCCTTGACCTCCCATTGAAAATCGCTGGCTGAATGGTCTCCAAAGCTCCATGCCGGCGTGCATTCCGGCGAGAAGATTTTTCGCAGAGAAATTCATGGTGGCGGTCCCGCCTGGTGCCATGGATTCGAAGCGATACCCTTCCGAGTAATCGATGATGTTAAGCCCATAAAACGAATTACCCAGCTCGTCCGTAATCAATCGCTTGTTGAGAGCAAACGTTCGAAGATTGGCTGTTTGAAATTGATCATGGTTGTCAGCCTGATTGAAATTCGTGAGCCATCCTGGATCCGACGACTGCAGAAGGCTATTGACGGGACCGGTCGATTGCAAATGGCGATCCCAATTCAACGTGCCCATAAAGTTGAATTCAACCATTTCCATCGGATCGGTCATGAATCCAAGCGTGTAGCTTCCCGCTTGTTCCGTCCCGAATCCCCCCAGGTCTCCTGCCTGGGAAAAGGTCGTGCTATTGTCCCCAGTTCTTTCGAGCCATACGGAGTAATAGCTTCCGAAGATCTGTGAGCTGGGGGTTTGTGGAGAGGACTTCTTCACTGGCAAAGGCTGCCTTGAAACATTGGGTTGCACCGGAGCAGGAGCTATCCACGGTTGTTGCGATGGCCCTGGTGCCGGGATGGCTGAGGCATGGGGGACCGCACCCGAACCAATAGGTTGGCTTTGCCCAGGAGGTGGTGGTGCCCAAATCGGTTCGTTCGAGTCACTGCGCATTTGCGGACTAGGCACCGTCGGATGGAGTGACGTCGGCACAGCAACCGATGTTGCCGCGGGGGGAGCAAGATTCAACACGGGATTGCTCGGAGGTAGATTGGGAGCAGCAAGATTTGTAGCGATATCGCTGGGCGATTTTGCGTTCGCGGGAGGAGGCAAGAATAGAGGCTGATCCCCTGAAGGGGTTTGGCTACTACCCTCGGGGTTGGTTTCGCCACGTACTTGCTTTGGAGCCATTGTTTGAGTGAAGGCTGGTTGGGATGAGGATGCTTGCGGTATCTTCTTTGCGCCAGGGAAGTCGCCACCAAACACGCCAATACCTTTCTTCCCGTTTGCTTCTTCCATGAGTTTCAAAAAGTCTTTCGATGACATTCCTGCTGAAGTCATACCCGGAGTCGCTACCGTCCCGCCCTGGACGATTGACTGTTGTGCTGCATTAGGCTGCACGGGATAAGGCTGCGTCGCGTAAGCAGACCCAGGGTATGTTGGCGCTGCATAAGCAGGTGCTGTATTCCGGGGAGATGCGACCGATTGCACGCCGAGTGCGCCGGGAAATGGTTGGGGCTGAGGAATGCCCGACGATGGCACGTACTGTGCATCGGCCCGCGGAGCAATAAAAACGATCGCACCGCAGGCCCAGAGAAATAGCGAGAGAGAAAACTCGCGGACTTGCATCAACGCACTTCCAACTTGTCGACGACAGGTACCAAAACCATGCGTCGGGTCAATTCCATAACCCGCTTTGCTTTTCCGTTCGAGTCGACTGTGCCGAGAACCCATAGACTGCCATCCGATTGAGGTTGCATGCGAAGGTTGGCCTCAGGAGCCACGTTTGCGATCGCCGCACGCAGTTGTTCCAAGTCCAGGCCCCCTAGTCGGGTGTTCCTCCACGCGCTGACGACAGCCACTTTCACATAAACGGGTTCTACCGACTCAGCGGTTCTCATCGCCACCACCGTTTCGCCCTGCTGATCTCCCACCAAGAAAACGCGACCATTGCTGGCAATCGCCCGACAAATCACGGGGTCTTCGATATGAATACTGATGATCTTTCCTTCCACCAGAAACTCATTGGCCGAATGCGACTCGATTTCTAACTTAGGTGCACCTTCTGGGACAACACCATTTTCTAGCGGACCTGACGAGAACGTGGGGCCACGCGGAATCTGGTTTACATCTTCGAGAATGCGACCGGAATCTCGCAATTGCATCGTCGGAGTGGCGTATTTAGAAGCCGTGTCAATACGCGGCGCGATTGGACCATCTTCATCGACCTCTGCGAGGGTATTCTCCATTTCGTCCGGTTCGGATGTGTTCGTTTCCGAATGGGCAGGATACGAGTAGTCCGGTTCCAACGCATGCGGTGTGGCTAGGATGACTTCGGTTACAGGCGGTTGGTGGATGATCGCATGCACGGAAGGTGAAGGAATGCCTGCCGCGCCCTCATTCGTGTCCTTGAAAGCAGGGGGTAAATCCCGGTCCGTATTGGAGAGTTCATTCGGGGATTCATGGATATGAGAAGGATGACCTTCTACCGGAACCACTTTGACCATGGCCGATTTTGACGTCGATGCAAAACTGATTATTGCTTGTACAGGAACGTCGGCGACTTGAACCGGTGCCTTGGCCGTCAACTCGGCGATGCGGCTTGTGGATGGCTCATTGGTATTGGGCGGGAGTAACCCGGGCACAGGAAAATTGGAAGATTCAGCGAATGTTTGTTTGTGTAGACCAGGTGCTGGAAGTGGAACGCTGGGTGGTGATGGATTCTGCACTGCGTTGCCGGAGGGAATGTTTGAAGCGCTTTGAGACGTAGAGTCCGAAATGGCATATGTGTCGCGGATTGAGCCCTCGACAAGTTGTTCTCTACCATTTTCATCGGATTCGTTGATCGAGGTAGTTTCTGAATACGAATCTAGTGCCAAAGAGGGTTCATTATCCAAAGAGGAATCATGGATGGTTTCAGGGGCAACGACCGGCTGGATGGCAGAAACAAGTGGCTGCGCTGAAGTTTTTACCGATTGAAGGACTTTCGAGTCAGGATCCATTGGACGGATGTTGACAGGTATTTCGGTTCCGTTCCGCATGACTGCATAGCTATTGACGCTTCGGGGAATCGGTGCGGCGGTTACTGATGCATTTGAGAAACTGAGGCGCACCGGAGAATGTGCGGCGATGGCTTCGGACTTGACGATCTTAAGATGGTTCGGTCCGTTGTCGATGGTCGCAGACTGGTTTGAATCGGAGGCTTTGTGGCTCGATGATTGAGACCGTACGGTTTGAGGCTTGACGCGCTGAGGTTGCCGGGATCCTAGAGCCGAAGAAGGTGCCAAAGGCGCTTGGCTATTGGAACTGGCTCCGTGTGCTGACAACATGGAGGGGGCAACATTCGAAGAGGTGAATGTGGAAGAGCTATTTGATCGTAGCCCTGCATCGATAGGAAAAGGCTCTCCAAGCCGAACCGTGACGCGTTCCTCATCGGAGCGAAGCGTATTTCCAGACGCTAGGATGACGTCTGAGGTTGCACTCGCTGGATGGGCGACGGTTGGCACAGAGCCACCAGGATAGCTGGCACCGGTACCGGAGGATGGTGGGGCAGAGGAATTACTAGGAGCCGCAAACAAGCGGGGTGGTTCTGGCAAATTCCCATACGCAGGGAACTCGGCAACCGTCTGCGTGGGTAACGGAGGGGGTAACCCAACGCCAGCGTTCGGAATGCAGGTGGATGAGACGCTGGAATGGGAATAGCACAATCCGATGGCTTGTGCTGGGCCGAACTGAAATACTTGCTTCCCCAATTGGTTTTGAGTGGGGAAATCATCACCAGCGCACCAGGGACTCCAGCACGCGGTTGAGATCAATAGCAATCCAAATAGGCTCCGACGATAGGCTAGCATGCCATCGGAATTCCGCTGCCGCTTGGATCGGTTCATGGTCGATTCCCATTTGGAAATATTGGATCGAGCCAACCGGCAACAGCAACCCTGCTGCTACGACGGACTCAATCGAAGGTATCGGGAGCAAGACGTTGCGGAATTGAGAAAATTTGACGGTTGTTCCAAACATGACGTCTAGGCTGAGATAGATAGCAGCATTTTGGATCGATTTTCTGGAGAGCATTCCCCGGCATTCCTGGTCCAAATGGTGGATGGAAAGGGCCCCCCTCAGAATCGCAAAGTACGCTAGGTTAAGACTTTGAGGTCCCTCGATCGCAATTGTCTTTGCATGCAATTGGCCTAGCCAAAGCCGCACTCTAGTCCGACAATTCCTTCCCATCACTTTCTTTGAGGATCTTCAGCGGGACCCGACTTGTGGAACGTAACAATCGATTCATTGCCTGGTTGCTGTTGGGCTTGGCTATCTTTTTTTTCTTCTCGAACATGCGGCAGCAACAGGGTTTGCAGGAAGCCACGGAGAAACAGAAGCAGCAACAGAGACAATCCCTGAGGGAGCAGCGAGCGTCCGAAGCCAAGGCCATCGCGGAAACGATCGCCGCCGAAAACCCCGACATCCAGATTCCGGTCGAACCGGATCGCCAACGACTCACGCTTGGAAGTATGACCGCCAGCGATGGGTATCGTTTTTTGGTCACTTTGGATAACCAAGGTGCCGTCATCGAGCGGATCGAATTGGTTAGCCAATCCACTCCAGGACTTTTCGATTACCGTTCCCTTCATACGAAGAATATCGTCGGCTATCTCGGCTATCTAGCACTCGATGAACGAAGCGGAGGTGGCTTGGTGGTCAACTCGGTTCCGCCGGGAAGCGCCGCTGCGAACGCTCAATGCGCCGAAGATAAAACACTGATTGGGCTTCACCCGGGAGACGTGATCGTCGGCTGGGAAGATCTGGAGGGACCGGCAACCCTTTACCAACTCGAAAAGAACCTAGTACGAAGCAGCCCAGGAGATCGTCTTTCCTTGAAGGTCGAACGCGCGATTCCGACTACCCCTCGCGACCTCGCACATGAACCGATTGCCGATGCGGGGGGTGTCGCTCCTGCAGGTCCGAAGGCCGAAAGCCCCACTCCCCCTGCGGTTGACTCCTTGACGTTTGATGCGATCTTGACGCAACAACCCGTCTCCGTTCTACGTGCCGAAGATGACTACATAACGGAGCAAGTCAAAGGAAACAATCCGGTTGGATCCTGTGCATTGACCTTGGCAAAGATCGATAGCAAAGAACTCGAAGAAGGGGAACGCGCCATTCTCGGGTTAGAAAAGACGCTCCATGGAAGATGGAATGCAAAGCCATTGGTCGTCGATGGCGGAATGGGTGTCGAATTCACGATGCCTATCGGTGCCTATCTGAAACTTTCTGGCATCGACGCCAACCTCGAGTTGGTGAAGCAGTATCGCCTCCTAAGCGCCACTCAGCAGGAAGGTGGTACCACGCCCGACTCCTGGCAATTCCATTTGGAGTTGAAGACCATCGTTCGGAATTTGGATGAGCAATCCCATGAAATTGCCTTGAGACAGGAAGGATTGAACGGAGTCTCTCTCGAGGGTTGGTGGTACCCGACCAAATTGTCTCCCCACTTTTTCTCTTCGCCCGGCGCTCGCGATATCGTCATCGGTGATCGGAAGTCCCCTCACTCGATCTTTATGACACGCAGCCTGGTCGAATACGCGAAAAAGTTTCCCACCGATCCAGATCAATTGTTGTTTGGTCCTCAGGACACCGAAGCCCAAAGGGATATTCAATACATCGGCCTCGACACGCAAGTCTTTGCCGCAGCCATGCAACCCACGCAGGGTTCGCCGGACTCCATGAAGGGGCTTCAGAAAGCGAAAGCGACAGTCATCAACACCTCCCTGCAAAATCCGGAGGAGTTTGAAAAGTACCGTCAGCAAGCCTACAACACTGGGTTTTGGTTCGTCACGCCCAGCCAAAAGATCCCTCCGAAGTCCGAGGTAGCGAGCACCTATCGGATCTTTGCCGGTCCTAAAAAACCAGAGTTATTGCGAGCTTACAACCTTGAAAACATCATCGAATACGGCTGGCATATCTTTGGATTCTTCGCCGTTCGATTGGGTTGGATTCTGCATTTGTTCTACTACATCATCGGCAATTACGGTTTGGCGATTGTGATGCTAACCGTCATGGTGCGATCGCTGATGTTCCCAGTCAGTCGTCGTATGGCCATCAATAGCCAAAAGATGCAAGCGGTCCAGCCTGAATTGGCAAAGCTTCGCGAGTTGCTGAAGGAAGAGCCGACGAAGATGATGGCCGCACAGCAATTGCTGATGAAGAAGGCGGGTATCAATCAATTGGCTGGGTGCCTACCAGCCATGATCCAGCTACCGATTGTGATCGGTCTTTACCGATGCGTTTCGGTCGACGTTGCCCTTCGTCAGCAACCTTTGATTCCAGGCCTGGAATGGTGTTCGAATCTTGCTGGCCCGGACATGTTCATGGATTGGCATCGCTGGATGCCAGACTTCATCGCAGGACGAGGTACCGGTTGGTTCGGTCCGTTTCTGAACATCCTGCCATTGGTGACCATCACGTTGTTCATCATTCAGCAGAAGGTGTTGATGCCCAAGGCGACCGACGAACAGACCCGGACCGCCCAAAACATGATGATGATGATGACGATCATGATGGGGGTCCTGTTTTTTCGCGTCCCCGCCGGTCTCTGCATCTATTTCATCACTTCGTCGACATGGTCTCTCGTCGAACGATTCCTCATCAAACGGTTCACGCCACAAGCCGAAATCAAGACCCTGCCCGATAACGTGGTCAACGAAATCGTCAGCGCCGTTTCCAAAGCCGGGCCTGGGCAACGCCCTAGCCTCCCCTCCCCTGGGGATAGCGACAAGCCAAAAGCCAAAGCCACCAAACCACCCGAAACGTTCGCCGAGTTGTTCGAGCCCTTTTTTAAGAAGAAGACCAGCAGCGAGAGCAGCGGAGTTTCGCCGCGCGATGGGAAATCGGGTCGGGGGGATCGAGTTCGGCCAAATAAGGGTTCGAACAAACAGCAAAAGCCCAAACCGAAACCTTAGTTTGGTATCCTAAAGACACTCCTTTCCGGAAACAATCCACAGGATTGCTTCTATGGCTTCGATGTCTTTCAGGTTGAACATGTATCTCCCCACGAGCAAACTCTTTCTGGCACTGATTCTTGGTTGCATTGGCTGCGTTGGCTGTACTCCGAACAATTCCGAGAGTTCATCCGCCAACAATTCCAGTTCCAAACCCGCGAATTCTCGATCTTCTGCAGGGACCGATAGCAGCGACTCCTCGCAAGGCAATCGGACCACCGCAACGAAAGGCAAAATCGGTCTTTCGATCCTGACAAGCTCGAATCCATTCTTTGTTGAGATTTCCGATTCTGTACGCGATGCAGCTCAAAAGGCCGGATACGAATTGATCTCCGTCAGCGGAGATATGGATTCCAACAAACAACAAAACCAAGTCAAAGACTTCATCGTCCAAAAGGTCGCAGCAATCATCTTGACGCCATGCGATAGCCGAGCTGTCGGTACGGCCATTCAAGAAGCCAATCAAGCTGGCATTCCAGTCTTTACTGCCGACATCGCGTCGATCGCATCGGGAGCCAAGGTCGTGACCCATGTCGCGACCGACAATTACAGTGGTGGCAAACAAGCGGCCATCGCAATGATCGAAGCCATCGATGGCAAAGGCAAAGTCGGTATTCTCGACTTCCCTCAAGTCGAGAGTGTCATGCTCCGCACCAAGGGGTTTCGTGAGGAGCTAGAGCAACAAATCCGAGACAAAGGGGTCAGCATCGAAATCGTCGCCTCACTCCCAGGAGATGGTGCTAAGGACAAAAGCTACAAGGCCACGCAAGACCTCCTGCAGTCCCATCCCGATCTCAAAGGGATCTTTGCTATCAACGATCCGTCTGCCTTGGGTTGCTATGCCGCGTTAGAAAATGCAGGTGTGGCGGACAAGATCGCGATCGTGGGCTTCGATGGTCAAAACGATGGCAAGCGCGCTATTCGCGATGGAAAAATCTATGCGGATCCGATCCAGTTCCCGAAACGCATCGGACAAGAAACCGTAGCTGCGATCCTCAAGTATCTCAATGGCGAGGACGTTCCGGAGACGATTCTGATTCCAACCGAACTGTATCGTCAGTCCGATGGCGCCGCCGATCCAGATCTTTAAGGGTGATAGCGCATAGTGCCTGCTATTGGATCCGTTGCTTCTATGGGATCCGTCGCGGCGATTGGATCGGTGAGTCGTCGTTGTTTCACTTCAAGATACTCTTATCCTGATAACTGATTGCAAAGAAGGCTAGTACTAACAGAACCAACCCGTTGAGAACCAGCCAATACCGGGTCCAATCGACATCACCATAGGTTTCGCACAGGGCCAGCAAGGCGCCTGTGAAGAGGTAACCCGCCAAGTTGCCGAATCCGCCGGTCATCATGCTTAGTAGTGCTTGAGCTCGCGTTCTCCATGCTGGATCGATTTTCTTGGCCAGATAAATTTGAGTGCTGATGTACGTGAACGTATAGGCGAGTCCATGCAGGCCGACACCCATCAGTAGGGCTGTGGTCGTGTCGATCGCATACAGTCCGTAACGGATCAACGAGCACATCAAACCGGCCATGATGACCCAGCGCAATGGCCATCGCGCCAGAATGCTTCCGATGCAGAACATGGCAGCCACTTCGGTGGCTTGACCCAAAGACATCCAGGCGCTGGTCCGTTTCAATCCCAGGTCCGTCATGTGGGCGGGAGTGTAGGGGTAGAACGCGGCCAGCGGAATGGCGAGAAGCGCGGCGGTTAAAAAGATCACTCGATGATCATGAATTTTCAAGAGTGACAATGCATCGAGCCCGAACCTTTCGCGCAGCGTCATCCGCGTGGTTCCAGGCGTCTGGATGGTTCCGTTGGGAATGCACCATGTGAAGACCGATAGTACCACCCATAACCCGGCGCTCAATAGAAAAACATCCGGGCTGGCATCCAGTTGCAATCCGCTCACTAGCCAACATCCTGCCATCCATCCGACGGTCCCCATAGCGCGAATGGCTCCAAAGCGATGGTGCGAGTTGGCGATTTTTGCAAAGACGATCGAACCGGTCAGGCTATTGGTGGGCACGCTGAGCAACGACTGCAATTGAATCCCCAACAAGATCCACCAGCGGTTCCAGCCATATGCAATGGCCAATGACACGACGGAAGCCAGAATGGCCGTTCCGAAACTGATCCAGCGCAAGACGCGCAGCGGCGGTACGGATCGATCGGCCATCGCACCAAAGAAGAGAGGGGATAGGAGCGCTGCGATGGCCGAGGCTGCAAAGGCAAACGGAGTCAGACTGCGGAGGCCGACTCCTTCGAGCACCGATCCCATCGGAACGAACCAAGCGGCCAATGCCATGCCATGCAGAAAGAGCAAAGCCATCAGCTCGCCACGTTCCATCCTTGTTAACTCGTGTTGCACGTCTCGCTCACGTCCTGCGTTTAATTCATTGGGCATTTCACCGAAGTGACGTGCCCTTCCTTCGCTTCGAAGTTCTGGTGGTTGCGACAAAAAATGAGCATGCGGTGATTGTCGATGGTAATGCCCAATTTCCCACCGCGCAAGTCCTACCACGATCTACCCCACTTCGCTCGCATTTTAAAGAGATCTTAACTTCGATCCCGTTCTTGTCGCCCCTGCCGGGGCTCTTTGTATATGGTAAGGATCGAAACCGATGGCCCAGGCCATCGGCATGGGATCTCAGCGCCCCTCTCGAGGCTAAGAACAAGATTTCAGCTAATGACGTTTACCGCCGTTACATACGGCTTTCGTTTCACCGTTAATGACGACCTTCGTTTACAACGTTGATGACGGTGTCGGAGTGCCGATACGCACGAAAAGATCCGTTGCCGGAGGGCGTGCCCTCCGGACTCAAGCCATCAAGCTCCACCCTATGTCGTATTCAATCGCATCGTCAAAGTTCAATCGCATCGTCAAAGTTCAATCGCATCGTCAAAGTTCAATCGCATCGTCAAAGTTCAATCGCATCGTCAAAGTTCAATCGCATTGTCAAAGTTCAATCGCATTGTCAAAGCATTGCAATTGGCAGAGACAATCTCTCCGCGTTCTACTTGCAGTCGGCGCGGTATACTTGGTGCGTATTCTCAGGTCTAGGTCGAACGCTTTCTGGATGGTATTCATGCATTCATACAACACTCTGCACCAACTCGTCAGGTTGAGTCTCTGCTTTGTCGGTTCGCTCGGAATGAGCTTCCCCGCAATCTCCTCCGCCGATGATTGGCCTCAATGGCGAGGACCCAATCGCGATGGGGTATGGACCGAAACTGGGATTGTTCGGGAGTTGCCCGCTGGTCAACTGCCCTATGTTTGGTCCGCTGACATTGGACCCGGGTATAGTGGCCCCACGGTTGCGCTCGGTCGTGTTTATGTCATGGATCGTCAACCGAAAGATCGCGACGCTACCGAACGCATTCATTGCTTCGATTCGGCGACCGGAAAATCCTTGTGGACCTACGAGTACCCCGCCGAGTATCGGATCAGTTACACCGCCGGACCACGCGCCAGCGTGACCGTTCACGAAGGCAAAGCCTATTGCGTCGGGGCCATGGGGCATTTCCATTGCCTCGATGCTGCCAAGGGCACGGTCGTTTGGAAGAGAGATTTACAAACCGATTACGACATCGAAATGCCGATTTGGGGAATCGCCGCGTCCCCCATCATCTACCGGGATTTGGTGATCCAACAAGTCTGTGGAGCCGAGGAGGCTTGCTTCGTTGCCTTTGACAAAAGCACAGGCAAAGAATCGTGGCGAGCCTTGAAGGATCGCGGTGCCTACTCCTCACCGGTGATCATTGAGCAAGAGGGCAAAGATGTCTTGGTCTGCTGGACCGGAGATAGCCTTTCGGGGCTCGACCCGAATACAGGAACCGTCGTTTGGAGCCACGCATTTCCTCCCTCGCGAATGCCGATCGGTGTGGGGGATCCTGTCGTGGATGGGGATCGAGTCTTTGTCTCTTCTTTTTATGATGGGTCGTTGATGGTACGTACTCCGAAGGAGTCGTTGTCGTCGGAACGTATCTGGCGAGCCGTTGGTCCGGATGAACAGCACACCAAGTCTCTTCATGCGATGATTGGTACTTGTATTCTGCAAGACAATTTGGTGTTTGGGGCGGACAGTTACGGCGAGTTCCGATGTTTGGATGCATCGACCGGTGAGCGATTATGGGAAGATGACAAAGCGGTTCCGAAAGCTCGCTGGGCGGCGATCCATATGGTGCGTGAGTCGGATCGTGTCTGGATGTTCAACGAGCGCGGCGAACTGTTGATCACGAAACTTTCGCGGGACGGATTGCAAATCCTATCGCGAAGCCAATTGATCGAGCCGACCCGCGACCAATTGGGACAACGAGGCGGAGTTTGCTGGTCCCATCCCGCCTACGCGGAAAAAAGTATCTTCGCCAGGAACGATCGACAATTGGTACGTGTTTCGCTTGAGGAGACGACATCCAGTCCATCCAAATGAACCTTTCGATGTTTCTGGTCTCAGGGGTTCTGGTCATAGGGCTAGCAGAATTGTTCTAAAGGTCAATGAAATCGGCCGACTTCTTTCCGGTTATCGCAATTCGCTAGCGAGTGACCGACGCTTTTTACTGGATTTTTATGAGTTGACCGACGCCGTATACAAGGTTGTAGGGGTAGGCAGTGTTGGTCTTCGTTGTAGTTTGGTCTCGTTAGAGTCTGCAGATGGTTCACCCCTTGTACTTCAGATCAAAGAAGCGAGATCAAGTGTCCTGGCCCCTTACGTTGAGCAGGATCACCATTCAAATCAAGGAGAGCGGATTTTTTGCGGACAACGACTCTTGCAAGCGGCAAGCGACATTTTCCTGGGTTGGACCATGGACTCCAAAGGCAGTCATTATTACGTACGACAACTACGTGACATGAAGCTGTCCATCGACGTCATGAAATTTTTCCAATCTGAGTTGTCGGACTACGCTCGGCTCTGCGGATGGGCTTTGCCGCGCGCACACTCCAAGGCGAGCGACACAGCTTGCTCGTTGGGCTACATGGGCACAAGTGATCGCTTTGAGATCGCGATCGGGGAGTTTGCTATTTCTTATTCGGAACAGATGAAGCGTGATTTTGAGGTATTTGAATTGGCTGCCAAGAAAGGCCTCATTGCGGTTGAATCGATCACGAAATAGATATGCCGACAAATAGCGAAGTCGCTCCAGCCGAAGTGATCTCATCGTTCGAAACGACGAGGGGCTTTGGTGATTTTGAGGGCCTTCCTTTTTCAGGAAATAGGTCGAACGTGCTTGATCTCGAGAAATTGCGGCAAGGCTGCTTGCACGAAATGCGATTCGAGTATTCGTTTTTCTGAGGAAAGAATAATCAAAGGAACCATCGATGCGGATCGTCTCTCTTTTGCCTGCTGCCACCGAGATTATTGGCCTGTTGGGACAACTGGATTGTCTTGTCGGCGTGTCGCACGAATGCGATTTTCCACCAGAGGTCAATGCCAAGCCACGAGTCACCTATTGCCCAATCCACGATGAGGGACTTTCAAGTGCCGAAATCGATCGATGGGTTCGTGAGACGCTGGCCTCCCAGGGAACGCTCTACACTTTGGACGAACCTCTGCTTCGAGAACTGGAACCAGAGATCATCCTGACGCAAAAACTATGTGACGTATGCGCGGTCGGCTATGGTTCGGTCCAGGCATTCGCAGCCACTTTGGCTCGAACGCCTCAAGTGCTGAATCTTGAGCCTTCGTCCCTCTCTGACATCTTTGAAAATATCCGCTTCGTTGCAAAGGTACTCGACGTGCCCGACAGAGCCGAGATCGCAATCAACGCACTCATCGAGCGGATCGAAGCGGTGAAGGCCCGGTTGGCAAATGTCGTTGAAAGACCCAAATGCTTTTTGATGGAGTGGATTGACCCACCCTTCTGCAGCGGTCACTGGGGACCGGAATTGGTTGAACTCGCTGGGGGCAGAGATCCGCTTGGGCTCAACGGAAAGGATTCAATCCGGATTCCTTGGGAAAGTGTTCTTGAAGCACAGCCCGAGGTGATGGTGCTCGCCTGTTGTGGACATTCGCCACAAAGGACCATGGAAGACCTATCTAGTTTGCGCAGGAATTTGGGTTGGGATGGGTTGCCAGCGGTACAGCGGGGTCGAGTCTACATCGTCGATGGCAATGCGTATTTCAACCGTCCTGGGCCACGTATTGTGGACAGCCTGGAAATTCTCGCCGAGATCATTCATCCCGATTTGTTTGCTAGATGTTTTGCGGATCGAGGCGTCATCTGTTTGGGATCGGATGCATCGAACTCGTGAGTTCCAGCATGCAAACTCGCAAGCCATTCAACGTTCACATGCAATCAGCCTGAATTTCGTGTGATCATCTCTTGCCGGGTTTTTTGGCGGGTTATTTGTTGCCAGCCACAAACAGCAACCCGATCACTTTCCAGAGACCTGTGGAAACTGTCCCCTTCGATTGCGATGTCCTGTGCGATATGCCAGTGGCTTCATGATCGTTACGATCCAAGCTAAACCGCGGCGCATCATTCAACGTCGAAACCATCAAAAGACGGAGGGCTTCAAGAGGAAGTATTATAAACCAAGCGGGATCGAATCGACCAACAGCCTTTTGAAGCGATTGACAGGCTTGGAGTGATTGCGAGTTCGAGGAAAACTTTTCACGACTTTCTTGAGTTCGCCGATAAACTTGAACGACACCTGATAGTCTTCGCTGACGGGCGTGCCACTGGGTGGGCTGCTGATCTCGTAATTGTTCACGGATTGGTTGGAGCAGGTGCAAGAAATTTTTGAAGGCAACTACAAGCGACTTGACGCGTTACTCGACGAGTTGAAGCAAGCACAGAAAGAGGAGCGAAAGAAATGAAGCCAGCTGCAGTGAGCACGCCGTCCGATCGAGAAGTGTTGGTGAAACGGAGCTTTGATGCACCGGTCAATCTCGTGTGGCAGGCGTATACGGATCCCGCGTTAATGCGTCGTTGGCTAACGGCCATGCCCGGATGGTCGATGCCAGTGTGCGAGATGACGACTCATGTGGGTGGCAAGTATCGATGGCGCTGGCGAGATGACGAGAACGGCGTGGAGTTTGGGTTCACGGGAGAGATGCTGGAGGTCGTGTTGCATTCGAAGATCGTTCATACGCAGATCTACGATCCAGGCGACAGCGAATTTGGATCGATGGGAGGTGAGCCGTCGATGATCACCGTCACGTTCAACGAGACCAATGGGATTACCAACGTTGCGACCTCGATCAAGTATGCTTCGAAGGCGGACCGCGATGCGGCGATGTCGACGGGCATGACCGAAGGAATGGAAATGAGCTACAAGCAGCTCGACGGAGTACTGGCGGGTTAGATCGCGTTGCATACTTATGCACCTTCGCTCGCTTTGGTTCCCTATGTACAGATAAAAAGGCCCTTTTCAATGCTCTCGCCGAAGGGCTCCTTCCTGAAAGAAGTCGGGGTGACAAGATTCGAACTTGCGACCTCTGCGTCCCGAACGCAGCGCTCTACCAGGCTGAGCCACACCCCGTCTGGTTTTTGGTTGACCCACTTTACAACCATCAATTTTACGGATTCAACTCCCCTCGGCTAGGGTTCGATCTCACCCTTTGCCAACCACTACCTTAGTTCCTCCCAAAAGTCCCCCGCGATTCCTATTTTCTATCCTTCCTCGCTTCCCTGCCCTACCCCTCCAGCGTTACGATTGTTGATGCAGGGGTGCATTGCGTGATCATGCGAATGTCTCCCTTCAAGACCTCGATCGCCTCGACGCCCAATCAGGGAATGATGCTCCATGCTATTTCGAATGAACTACAGACTGAATCCACTGCATGCGGCATGGCTGATGGGGTTCACGTGTATCGCTCTCGGGTCGTCTGCAGACAATGTCCATGCACAAGACAAAAAGCCTACAGATTCAGCCAAGGTCGTTCCCGCCGATTCCAAGACCGCGGACAAGCCAAAGGACGAACGGAAACTGGCTGAGGATCGCAAAGCCCGCGACGGGGCTCGCAAGCGTGGCGAAATCACCTTCGACGATCTGAAGTTCGAAATCGAAAAAGGAGGTGAGTTCGATCCCGACATGATCACTCCTGAAATCCAAGAACTGGATAAGAAGACCGTCAAGCTCCGCGGATTCATCCTGCCGACATCGGTCTTTCAACAATCTGGCATCAAGCAATTTGTGCTGGTGCGCGACAACCAAGAATGCTGTTTCGGACCTGGTGCTTCACTCTATGACTGCGTCATCATCGAAATGGCCCCCGGCAAAACCACGAATTTTTCAACGCGCGTGGTCACTGTCAAAGGAAAGCTAGAGATCGATCCCGAGTCGTTCCGCTATCCCGAAGGAAATCACTACGCCGTCTACAAGATGACTGCCGAAGAAGCGAAATAAGCCGTTGACCCTACCGGAGCCAAGTGCAACTCGACTCACATCCTTCGAGAGATTGATTCGGACGAGGAATTTCACAGGCCTACAAAATCGAATCGAATGCAGTACGATATCCACCTCCTCATGATGCGAGATGGAACGGATGAACCAAGCCCTGCTGCAAACCGATCTCCCCTTCCCCAAACGACAAGGCAAAGTTCGCGATGTCTACGATCTGGGGGATTCTCTCCTGATCGTCAGCACCGATCGAATCAGCGCCTTTGATTGGGTGATGCCCAATGGCATTCCTGACAAGGGACGTATCCTCAATCAATTGAGCCTGTTCTGGTTTCGCTCGCTCGGAGTGGAACACCATGTCCTCAGCGACGAACTTCCGCCGCATGTTCGATCGCTTGATCCACGTGGGTTGCTGCGAGGCCGCTCGATCGTGGCTCGCAAAGCCCAAGTCGTTCCCTTTGAATGTGTCATTCGTGGCTACATCGAAGGAAGTGGTTGGAGAGATTATCAAAAGACGGGTGCAATCTGCGGAATCGAATTACCCAAAGGGCTCACTCAATGCGATCGGCTGTCGCGCCCCCTTTTCACGCCGGCAACCAAAGCGGAAACAGGTCATGATGAAAACGTCTCCTTCGAGACGATGAGCCAACAACTGGGGATCACGATCGCCGAAGAGCTCCGCGATCGATCGATCGATGTTTATCGGCGAGGGAGCGAGATTGCCAGCGAGCATGGGATCTTGGTGGCGGATACCAAACTAGAATGGGGTTGGTACGACAATCGCTTGATATTGATCGACGAAGTCCTCACGCCGGATAGCTCCCGTTTTTGGCCGGCAAACGAGTGGCAACCGGGTCGCGCCCAAGCGTCGTTTGACAAACAATTCGTCCGCGAGTTCCTCGATCGAAGCCATTGGGACAAGAACAGTCCTCCCCCTGCTCTACCTGACGAAATTGTTTTGCAAACGCGCGAGCGCTACCTCGAAGCGCTGCGACAAATCACAGGTCGAGGGCTGGCGTAGATCGCGACTCGGACGGCCGCGAACCCTGCGCGTTGATGACTCCCGTTATGCCAATTGCTTTCTATTTGCTATCTAGAAAGGTGTGATATCGGTTCGGGTGCAGCCGCCGCGAATGCGAGGATATCGTCAATCTTCGCCTTCAGTCGAGGGGAATCCGTGTAGGCCTTGAGCGCAAGAACCAACTCCTTCGGCAGCGGGCAGGGAGCGATCGAATCTCCAAGAGAATGCTTACTGCTCATCGATTGCTCACCGACAGCAAACGCGCGCTTCGACTTGGCATCCGAGTCTTCAAAATAGTGGAATCGAACCCCCATTTGTCCACACTTGAGAGACTGCAATCGCATTTCCACCCGAATGCGCTGGCCTCGCGATGGACATTCTCCAGTCCAGTCCAGCGATGCGGTCGTCGTCTGCAATACCAGTTGTCTTGAAATGACTTGATGAAGTATCTCACTTGCTTGATCTTCCAAGAACATCTCGCGGCACTTGCCTTGCCAGGCAATCAAATCCATTGCACTCAGATCGCGTTCGATCGGGGAGGTGACATGCATCGTGTAGCATGACCCATCTTCATCCTCGTCGGGATGGGCTATCGGGACAGAAGATTCATGCTCTAGGAATTCAAAACTCATGACCCCAGCGGCCAGTCGACTAACGGTCTCTTCGAAGTGTCGAAACACTTCGACCCGAGCCGATTCGGAGTGATCCTCTTCGGCTGTAACATTGAAAGCAACCGAGAGAGAATCTCCGATGGTTGCCCCGAATGGATCTTCGAATCGATTCGACCAATGAACAATTCGAAGGATGGATCGACCTGCCTGAACAGCGGACCAAACCTCCGGCCGATGCAACCGCAACCATTCATCGCGGCATTCGAGTTGCCAGCGAAAGAAGTTGAGGTAGTAAACATTACCTACGATATTGGTGTCTTGAAAGGTAACCCTCGGATGGATGGTTTGAATCTGACTTCGAGTGATCATCGGTTTTAGCTCGCGACTACGTGTTCTGGTTGTTTCTTGGGCACACGGATTTTCGGTTCTACGGCAATTGGAACAAATGCCTTCGTTTCCGTTGTTGTCTTCGTTTCTGCCTGAACGGCGGGACGGAAGAAAAGAGTGATCAACAATCCTCGGACCGCACAAACGGTTACTAAGGCCAAGAACAGTCCGTACACAATGTGGTTCATCTGAAAGAATGCATAGGTGAACGCGACCGAGGCCCCGAAGAGAATCTGGCGTCCGAAATGGATCGGCGTGGTGGCTGGATCTGGAATCATGTACAGCGTGAAGAGGATGAATCCAGCGCTGGACATGGGGGTCAACGGGACCCAAAAGTGATCGAAGTCATTGTTGATCCACGATCGAACGACTCCTTGGATCACGAAGGCTACAAGCCATGCAATACAGAGAGGCAAGCGACCGGTTGCGAAACCGTGGACCACGATGCCGCTAAACATGATGGCTGCAGGCAAAATCCAGTGCCAAAGACCAGTGATGTTTTCGGTGAAGTGATACGGAGGGGCTTGTCCAACCGATGGGAAGAGCAACAGCGTCGCGATAATCCCAAAGTTCGACGGATTCATGAAGTGAGTCCAGCGTCCATCGGGCACTTGAATTCGAAAGAGAACTTTCGATGCGATCGAGAGAACCGCCGCAAACACAAAGGGCATGAGGCGCTCGTTGGGATAGAGCAGCATGCCGCATGCAAAGCCACTGATCATGGCGGGAGGTAGGAAGTTCGCAAAATTTGCCCAGCTTCCGGCATATCTGGGCCGGCGTTGGTTGGCTCTGGCATCGACCCATTCCAGGAATAGTTGTGCCAGCATTGCCGCGCTCACGGCAACGATCGGAGCGAGCCAGGGTTGTTCAAACCCTAAGAAAGTATGACCTGCGATATTCCACAGGACCATGAGAACCAAAAAGTACCACAGAGCAAACAGCCGGAGATTGGCGTTGGCTTGAGGGTAGTAAACGACGGTTGGGACCGAGTTTGGGAGGGAGTTTGCGTTGTTCATGGTTTTAACCTTTATTGCCTAGTTCAACGGTGGACCATTGTCCGGTGGGTAATTGGATGGTTTCGGTTTGCATGCGTCCGGCGCGATCGCGCCAACGCAATTCGATTTCGACCGACTCGGGGTGTTGTTCACCCAGTCCAAAGTGAATGGTGGGGGAGCGTTTGCCCGAGTGCCCGGTACCACCATCCACGAAGGCCACTCGCTGTTGGCCGTCGGGAAGTTTCAACGTAGCAATGGCACCGATGGCGGGCCGACCGGCCGTGTTGGCGTCGGGATGGCCGGAACGATGCTTGGTATCGGGGGAGGCCGAGTCCTCGGGAGGCAATACGAGATGGAATGCAACAAACGCATTCTGACGGGAGTGGCTCTTGCTAAGGTTGTGAAAGAAGACGGAGGGTTCCCATTGATTGGCCGCGACAAAGTCGAGCCATCCATCGCCGTCGACATCGGCTATCCCTAGACCTCGCGTATTCCAGGGTGCATCGATCCCAAGTTCCTTGTTGATATTCGCGAAGCGTCCGTTGGGGCCGGTCCGAACGTAGAACGGATTGGGGTTGTGACCACTTAGATCAGCGGTCGGAGGCTGAAATCGGGGCCACATGGATGGGTTGCTAATTAGGCGGTCGTTGGTTGTGCCCAGGGCATGAAGCTCGGGCCAGCGATTGATCGTGCCTTTGACAAAGCCTGTCGCTTGCACCGCCTCAAGCACACCATCGTTGTTGAAGTCGGCCAGTCGGCAATCCCAGCCCCAGCCTCCGCGGACCAGACCCAGCGCGTTGCTTTGCTGCTCGTAGGGGGCGATACCTTTTTCAAACAGCTCGGTTTTTCCCGTGCTTTGGAAGAGGAAATGCCCTTCGTGAAGCGCAAAGTCGTCCGCAATGTTGCTGACGTAGATATCGAACAAGCCGTCGTTGTTGACATCCGCGAAGTCCAGCCCCATCCCTTTGAAAGAGTCCCTTCCGAGCACGAACGATTTGGGAGTAGTCCAATGGCGCTGACCTTCGCTCAAAGCAAATTGAGGATGGCCGGGGGTGGAACGATTGTGCAGCAATCGATCGGGACCAAAGTCATGCGAGATGTAAATCTCAGGCAATCCAGGCCATTGCTGGTTCTTTGGGTCGAGATCGATCGCGCCTATCGCCAGAACCCAACCGCGATCGCAATGCTCTTCGAGTGCGGCCGAGGCGTTGGTGAACCATGGACCATCGGCAGAACCATTTTCAGGCGGCGTCCATAGAAAAAGCTTGGCACCACCTCCATTGCGAGCGTTGGACTTGCCCGCTTGCATCACCGTGACCACCCCAGTCCCTTCGGGATTGAGGATGTCCGCGCCGTCTTGAAAGAAGTTCCCTACGAGCAGATCCAGATGACCATCGCCGTCGATATCCGCTTGAGTGGCCGCATGCGTATACCATTTGATAGGTCCATCCGAATTGGGAGGAACAAGTTCTCGCGCCGTGAAGATTTCGGCAGACAATGGCACGTCGCTGGTCGACTCATCCGACTTCTGTCGCAGGAAGAGGACGGGAGTCCGTCCCCAGTAATAAACCAGGATGTCCTGCAAACCATCTTCATTGAAATCGCCTACCAAGGAGCCGGTGGGAGCCATGGTCTTTGGATCGAAGGCAACTCCTGAGGGGTCCAACGCGAACGGCTTGAATCGATTGCCTGTTTCCGGGGCGGGCTGGATCAGAAGCGTGTTGAGGCGCGGGTCCACCAGCAACATGTCGTTGTACAGGCCATCCCGATCCAGGTCCGCGAGAGTAATGGCGGCCCCCGTACCGGAGATCCAGGAGCGGATGCGTTGCAGGGAGGGATGGACTTCGCGTGCCGAGATCAATTCACGGGGCGCGAACGAATCAACATCGATTTCCGCGTGGGTGAATTCAAATTGGTTCGCCAGTTCTATCCGTTTGGCAGCTGGTATCTGCGTGTCCCGCGTGAAAACGAATGTCGTTGCAACCAGCAGTCCCGCGACCCATGTCGCGACATTGGCAGGCAGCTTGGTTTCTTTGCTTGGATTCATGCCAGCACCTTTCCTGAATGTTCAATGAGTTGGATTCTCAATCGGTTTCGCCAAATTTCATACGTTGGAGTATCGCGTAGCTCGGTTTCCTGTTCCGCCTGGGAGCGGGTCGTATGGGTGAGTGTCGCTGCTTCGGTTGCCGACATGTCACACACGATCGCGCAGGCCCGTTGGGTATGTTCATCTGCGAGTCCAGCCCGAACGCGGGCTTCGGCGCCAAAGGTAATGCCTTGACGCAAGTGCGTGAGATGATGTTTCGCAAGGTCGAGCAAGCAAACCAGTTCGTCTTCAGAGGACTGGCCTGCATAGGCACAGGCCAGTCCGACTCCGCTCCAGAGATCGGCATGCCGATAGGCGTCAAAGGAGATCAGCCGCGTTGCGATCCGTTCGACGTCGGCTCCTTCGACGAACCACAAGCTGCGCCCGAGTCCTTGATCGAAGACACGATTGGCATAATTGCTAAAAGATGGCCGCTGCGAAGGATTGTGAATCCACTTTGCGGTATGGAAATAACCTTCATGGAATCCAAAGCCATCGATGGCTAGCCAACCGAGGGTTGGATCCAATTGAGGGAGTGCTCGCTCGGGGGAATGCTTGGTCCAAGGCAATCTGGCCAAGGCCCAGCCCACTCCCACATGGGTGATGTAAGGCTGCGTGGGACTGGCCAGATCCATAAAGGCTTTCCATCGCCCAACGCGAAACGGAGAGAGGGCATCCAGAAGCCACGTCGCCATGGCGGCCCCTTCGTAGGCGAATCCGCGATTGGCCGACGGGTACGCCTCCAAGGTCTCAATGATCGCATTGGCTCCCTTATCATTGAGTGCAGCATGATATCCATCGAGAAACGACAAACCGATCGATTCTAGGCGATATTGGGTATCGAGACTCTTCGCAGAGAAGCCACGACGTTCCAGCAGAACTTCATGCTGAGGAACCGTCAGTGCAAGCGTTCTCAGCCATTTCCAAGGAGATGAGACCACGGCGAGGGACCTTGAGTTGGCAAAGGGCAAATGAATGTACAACGATTCGCAACGGAGCCTGCAGAGAGACGTTGCGAGGCCCGTTCAATATGACCATCTAAGAGAGACAGGCGACCAAGGCTGCTGCGACCTGCTTGGAGAGGAAGTCGCAGCAGCCAGTCGACCAAACATCGTCGGGGGAGGATTCGCAGAGGACGCCCTACCAGGACGATCTACACCCAACTAGGTTAGCGGCCGAAGAGGCGTTTCCGGAGGCCTTGCAAGCGTCGACGTCCAGCCAGCAACGTCAGTCCACCGAAGATGGCCATACTGCTGGGCTCGGGTGTGATGATGTGTTCGTCACTGGCACATGGACAGTCGCCCAGTTGTGCTGCGAGGATCCCAGAGGTCGTTCCGTCAAGGTTGACAACGTAAAAATCTATTGGAAGTGGGAGCACATTAGCGCCGAATTCGCCCAATAGCGGATCGCCAATCCAGACCTTACCAATCAAATTATAACTATCCTGAAATGCAGTGGGTGGAAGCCCTGTGAGAGTCGAGTTCGACATGCGTGCAGCATAATCAAAATTGCGTAGGACTTCACCGAAATCAACGCTGTTGTCGTGGTTGATGTCCACCCAAACATCAACGAACAAGTCAAAAACGCTTTTGGCTGGAAACACATCCAATTGTCCGTTTGTGGGGGTAGGTGATACTTCAGCAACCTGTCCATTAGAAACTCCGAGCGATGGGAGAAATCCGTTGCCTTGTCCCACCCGAAACTCGACCGGTGTCCCAATAAACATAGACGAGAGGTTGTCACAGCCGCCCACGACGGAACCGGCCAAGTGCATGGACTTAAACTCCGTGTTGACCGTGTCCGTGCCGAAGAATCCGTTGAAAGCATTTAGCTCGCGGATGACATGGGCTTGTGTTCCCGGGAAATCATTCCCTTCCGCAACTACGCAAACGTCCTGGCCAAGGTGTGTATAACCCGGCAATAACCGCAAACCCATCTTGAACGAGGAAAAGAACGTATCCTCTGCCGTTGGCCCAGTGACAACCCCGGCCGACGCCAAAGGAGCCGATGTACCGCAAGCTAGGCTCGCGATCGTAACAACAGAGAGCCCATAAAGAAATCTACGAAAGATCGTGCGCATAGAGATACCGCATTTCGTAAAGGGGTTCTTCGGGAATTTTAGTGGCTAACTTTTGCCGGTAACAGGTCGAGCTTGCCGCAGAAGAACAGGATGCGAATGCGGTAGCTTTGGAACGATCGAAATCCTCGGGCGTTCGATTTGATCTGCTG
>Ga0194055_10000815_pt1 | contig 25227 bp, 16 predicted proteins | sample SepL449m_MetaG_FD_155482 | JGI IMG/M metagenome (GOLD analysis project Ga0194055, IMG submission 155482) | Anoxic zone freshwater microbial communities from boreal shield lake in IISD Experimental Lakes Area, Ontario, Canada - Sep2016-L442-9m | ecosystem: Environmental > Aquatic > Freshwater >... | reverse complement strand
CCGCATTCGGATCAAACTCGATGTCGTCGGCGAGATCTTTGCGCCGGCGGGCCGAGACGTGCCGCCGGTGCGGCGGCCGATCGCGGTCGACGCCCGGTTCGACTTCGTGCAGACCCGCTCCGACGAACAGGGCCAGAACGTGACGCGGCGATACCGCGACGCGGCCGCCGACGTGCGGGTCGACGACGCCGTTCGGACGGCGCGGCTTCCGAATGATGCCCGTGCGATGCGGGTCGTGCTCGAAGGCGCGACGCCGATCCCCTTCTTGGAGACGGGATTCCTCAGCCGCGAGGAACTCGATCTCCTGGAGACGCCATTCGACCCACTGCTACTCGACCACCTCCTGCCGGATCAGCCGGTGGCGATTGGCGACTCGTGGACTGTGGCGGCCGACGCGGTCGCCGGACTGCTCGCGATCGACACCGTGGAATCGGGCGGCCTCGATGCGAAACTCATCGAGGTCGTCGATGGCCGTGCCGCGGTGAAGCTTTCGGGAATGATCGACGGCGCCGCCGACGGCGTGCCGACGCACGTCGTCGTCGAAGGCACGTGCGCCGCGACGGCCAGCGATGTCGATGGCGGTGTGCGTCTCGGCAGCGGAATCACGAATCTCGCCGTGACGCTCCAGGAGCGGCGTGAGGCCAGTCACGTCGCTCCCGGCTTCGACGTCGAGGCCAGGCTCACGGTCGCCCGGGCGGCGGTGGAGGAGCGGGTCGGCCCCGACGTCGGGCCTGCGGAACCGCCCGTCGTGGGGAGCCGCCGCCGCGGCGGCGGCAAGCCGGGATTCGTGTGGCAGCGGGATGCGGCCGATCGCTACGACCTCGTGCACGACTCGCGCTGGCGGGCGATCGAGGACGGTCCGGACGGCCTCGTGATGAGATTCGTCGATCGCGGAGCCCTCGTCGCGCAGTGTTCGATCACCGCCCTGCCCCGTGCCCCGTCGCAGTCGCCTCCCACGATCGCGGAGGTCGAACGCGATCTCGAACGGTCGCTCGCCGGGCAGTTCGGCAGGCTTGAGCACTCGTCGGAGGCGACACGGAGCGACGGCATCCGGCTGGTGCGAGTGGTGGCAACTGGACGGGCCGACGGCCTCCCATTTCGCTGGGTTCACTACGTGCTCACTGACGGGAGTGGCCACCGAGTCGTCGTGACCTGCACGCTCGAGCAATCGCAGGAAAAACGGTTTGGAACGTCCGATCGGGAACTGGTGGACGGCATTCGGCTCCCTACGGATGTGGAATCTGGGCCAAAAACCGTTGAAGATGACGGGCTGACTTCTGGCCGCCAGGCCCGGCTCCCGCAGGAATCCCGTACGCCTTGACGCTGCCCGGTTTGACGGCGACACTCTTTTTCGTGCGGAAATACCCCCGTCGTCCGCGTCGGGGTATGCCCGCACTCCAAGTTCGACAGGAGATTCGCCGGCCCGGTGTGCGAGCAGCACGACGTCGTTCCGGTTGGCGATCATCCGATCCGCGGCCGGAGGCGTGAGCCATCGAGAAGCAGCATCGCATCAACGAGCAGATCCGGATCACCCCAATCCGGGTGATTGCGGCCGACGGCGGACAGCTCGGCATCATCTCCACCGACGAGGCGATGAGCCTTGCGCGGGGCGCCGGCCTCGATCTTGTCGAGGTGGCGCCCAACGAGAAGCCGCCCGTCTGCAGGATCATGGACTTTGGCAAGTTCAAGTACCAACAGAAAAAGAAGCATCACAAGACCCACGTCCACCACGCGAAGATCAAGGAGATCCGCCTCCGTCCCAAGACGGGAGAGCACGACATCGAGTTCAAGGTCAATCAGGCGAAGGGCTTCCTCATCCACAAGGACAAGGTAGTCGTCTCGGTCGTCTTCCGTGGCCGTGAACTCGCCCACATCGACGAAGGCCAGCGTGTCATGAAGCAGATCGTCACGCAGCTCGAGCCCGTCAGCAAGGTCGAGGCGCCGCCGCAGCAGATGGGACGCAGGCTCGTCTGCACGCTCTCGCCCAAGTAATCCCGCCCCGCACCACCGCACCAGTTCCCGCACGCATTTCCAGAACGAGGAGAGTTGTCATGCCAAAGCAGAAGACCCACAAGGGCGTCAAGAAGCGTTTCCGGATCACTGCCACCGGCAAGGTGAAGCATCGCCGCGCCGGCACGAGCCACCTTCAGGTCCGCCTGACGGCGAAGCGGAAGCGGAAACTTCGCGGCACGGGCGTGTTGGCGGAGTCCGACGTGCATCGGATCCACGACGCGCTCGGCAAGTACAGCTACTGATTTCACGCCTGCACCGCCCTCTTAATACACGCCTGCACCGCCCTCGTGGCCGGTGCAGGCTGGGCCTGAGAGCCCGCCATCCAGGCGGGCAGTGGGGTGGCGCTTCTTGGCCGGGTGCAGGCTGGGCCTGAGAGCCCGCCATCCAGGCGGGCAGTGGGGTGGCGCTGCTTGCGGGCTCCGCGTGATCCTCGCGTACAAGCCCAACGCCGTGAGGCGTGGGACGCGGCCAGAACAGACTCGGCATCCTCTCGACCGCGCCCGAGGCCTTACGGCCCTCGGCTTGCACGGGCGGCTACCCACTGTCCGTACAAGCCGTGAGGCGTGGGGACCAACCGCCACCAGATGCCGCCGGCCGCGAGCATGTCACCGCCGGCGGCTCGCCCTTCCGTTTGATCTCGCGCCCCTTCCCACCCCTACCCGCACCCCCGCTCACGAAAACCCGCCGAAATTTCCCAGCGCCCTTGCAATTGCGGCGATTCACGCCAGATTTTAAGGTTCCCTAGTCCGGGCCCATCGGGCCCCCAGCCGTCCAAGGTTTCGAGCCATGCGTACCAAGAGCGTCGTCCCGCGTCTCCGTGCCAAGAAGCGTCTCTTCAAGCGAGTGAAGGGCTCCGTCGGCGGTCGCCGCCGCCTGCTCCGCACCGCCAAGGAGTCGATCATCCGCGCCGGTGTGTACGCACGGCGCGACCGGCGGCGAAAGAAGCGCGACTTCCGCCGCCTCTGGATCGTGCGGCTCAACGCAGCCTGCCGCGAGCGGGGTTTCCGCTACAGCCAACTGATCGCGGGGCTCGTCAAGATTGGCTGCGAACTCGATCGGCGTACGCTCGCGGAGATGGCGGTGCTCGACCCGACCGGGTTCGATGCCATCGCCGCCGAGGTGCGAAAGGCCCTCGACCTGCCGGAGCCGGCCGCGGTCGCGTGAAGCCGTGACAGCCGTGCCGCTCGACACGTTCCGCGATGAACTGGGGCGGCTGCGCACCGATGCGGAGGCCGCCCTTGCGGCGGCTGGCGATGCGGCGGCAGTCGAGGCTGCCCGGATCGAGTTTCTCGGTGCCAAGAGCGGCCGCCTCAAGGCGATCCAGAAATCGCTCGGTGGCCTGTCCCCAGCCGATAAGCCGGCCGGCGGCAAACAGTTCAACGACACCAAGAACGCGATCACGGCCTGCTTCGAGGCGGCGCAGGCCCGGGTCGCGGCCGGGGCCTCCGGGCCGGCGTTGGCGGCGATCGACGTCACGCTTCCCGCGGACCAGATCCGCCTCGGTCACCTCCATCCAATCACCAAGACGATTCGCCGCGTTCAGGAGATCATGGGCCGCCTGGGCTTCGAGAGCGTGGACGGGCCCGAGGTCGAAGACCAGTGGCACAACTTCGAGGCCCTGGCGATTCCGACCGAGCACCCGGCTCGCGACCCGCTCGACAACTTCTATCTCGCGGTCGCCCGTGGGGCCGATCCGCTCCTGCTCCGGTCGCAGACGAGCACCGTGCAGATCCGCGTGATGGAGAACCGTGAGCCGCCGCTGCGGATCGTGTCGCTCGGCCGTGTCTATCGCCCCGACACCGCCGACGCCACGCACTACCCGATGTTCCACCAGGTAGAGGGCCTGCTCGTCGAACCTGGCACCACGATGGCCCACCTCAAGAGCGTGCTGCGGATGTTCGCTTCGAGTTTCCTCGGCGGTGACGTCAAGGTTCGCTTTCGGCCGTCGTTCTTCCCGTTCACCGAGCCAAGCGTCGAGGTCGACATGGAATGGGGCGGCCGTTGGGTAGAGATGGGCGGCGCCGGGATGGTCGATCCCGCGGTGCTCGAGTCGGTGGGCTACGACCCCGATACGGTCACCGGCTTCGCGTTCGGGCTGGGGGTGGAGCGGATCGCCGCCCGCCGCCACGGCGTGGAAGACATCCGGGACTTTTACCGCAACGACGTCAGGTTCCTGAGGCAGTTCTGACGCCATGATCATCTCGACGAACTGGCTGGCGGATTACGTGCAGGCCCCAGGGTCGGTCGACGACATGGTCGAGCGACTGCTCATGTCGGGGCTCAACCACGAGTCGACGACGGCAGTGGGCGACGACACCGCGGTGGAGATCGAAGTCACCAGCAACCGCCCGGACTGCCTCGGCCACATCGGCGTGGCCCGGGAGGTGGCGGTGCTCTTCGGCCGGCCGCTCCACGTGCCCGACCCGCGGCCACTCGAGGGTGTCGGCGAGGTGGCGCGAAGCGTCTCCGTCGAGATCCTGTCACCCGAGATCTGCCCCTGCTACACGGCCCGGGTGCTTCGCGGGGTGAAGGTTGGACCCAGCCCGAAGTGGCTCATCGATCGGCTGGCCACCGTGGGGGTGGCGAGCGTCAACAACGTGGTGGACGTCACCAACTATGTGATGCTGGAGAGCGGCCAACCGCTGCACGCCTTCGACCTCGCGAAGATTCGGGGCGGCCGGATCGTGGTGCGGCGGGCCGTCGAGGGGGAGCCGTTCGTTGCCATCAACCACAAGACCTACACGCTCTCCGAGCGGATGTGCGTGATCGCCGACGCGGAGCGGCCGGTGGCGCTCGCCGGCGTGATGGGCGGCGCCGACACCGAGATCGCCGCCGACACGACCGATGTGCTTCTTGAATCGGCGCAGTTTGCGCCCCTGCCGGTGCGGGCCGCGGCCCGCGGGCTCGTGCTCGCGAGCGCCTCGTCGTACCGTTTCGAGCGCGGCCCCGACCCTGCGATGGTCGATTGGGCGAGCCGCCGCGCCGCCTCTCTGATCCTCGAACACGCGGGTGGTTTGCTTGAGCGGGGCGTCGTGGTGGCCGGCCAAGTGGCCTGCGCCCCGGCCGAGATCCGGCTGGCCGCGGACCGCGTGGGCGAGGTGCTCGGCGTCGACATCGCCGACGCTCGGCAAAGGCAGATCCTCACGGCACTCGGATTCGTCGAGGCCCGCGGTGCCGCGCCGCATGATCACCGCTGGCGAGCCCCCACGTGGCGGCGCGACTGCTGGCGAGAGATCGATCTCGTGGAGGAGATCACGAGAATCGAAGGCTACGGCCACGTCCCCGAAAACTCCGTGATCGCGGCGCGACCTGTTGAACTCTCGGCTCGCGAGCGAACCGTGCGCCGGGCCTCAGAGGTGCTCGTCGCCGTAGGGCTCTGCGAGGCGATGACGCGCAGCGTGGTCGCCGAAGAGATGGCCTCGATGCCGAGTCCGTGGGGCGAGACGGCGCCGCTGGTGATCGCGCCGCCGCTGGTGCGAGGTGCCGACCACCTGCGGCGAAGCCTCCTGCCGAGCCTGCTCGAAGCCCGCGCCGGGAACGCCGCCGTCGGCGTGGACGACGCCGACCTGTTCGAGATCGCCCGCGCCTACCTCGCCCGTCGGGATGGTGACGATCCCCGGCGAGGCCCGGTTGAGGAGCCGCTGCTGGCTGGCATCGTGGTAGGCGGAGATTTTTCCCGGGTGAAGGGCCTGTGCGACGTCGTGCTTGCCGGACTGGGCCTCACCGGCGACGGAGTCCGTCTCGGCTATCGCCCCATCGATCTTGCTCCCTTCGCCCGCGGCCGTGCGGCCGAGGTGGTGCTCGAGCGATCCGGCCACGCCGTGGAGCGGGTGGCGGTCGTGGGCGAGGTGGCCGCGGACGTTGCCGGACGCCTCGGCCTGCCGGGCCCGGTGTCGGCCGCCGAGGTGCGACTCGACCGGCTCACCTTCGCGGCGTCGATCGAGCGGCCGCTCGTGAAGCCGAGCGATTTTCCCGCCGTGCAGCGGGACGTGAATCTCGTGGTGGATGAGGGCGTGCCGTGGGGCGAGGTCGAGGCGGCCATTCGCGCGGCGGCGGGCAATGTCTTGGAGGGCTGCCGGCTCGTGCAGGTCTGGCGCGACGCCGACCGTCTCGGCGCCGGCCGCAAAAGCTTTGTCGTCGCGATGGCGCTCCGCAGTGCCGCCAGCACACTCTCCGGCGACGAGGCCGGCCGGATCGTCGACGGCGTGGTCGCTGAGTGCGGCCGCCGCGTAAACGCCGTGCTCAGGTCGTAGGAACACCGGTCGGGCTCGACCGGCTCACCCGTCGGGAGCGGGTGTTCATGCCGAAGCCGCGACAGATCACCGCCGCCGCGCACGGCCACGTGCTCACGAACTCCGGCGTCTGGTCGCCCGATTCGCGGTGGATTGTCTACGACATCCGCTCGGCAGCCGATGGCTCGACCTTCGACGGGACGCGGATCGAGCGGGTCGATGTAGAGACCGGGCGAGTTGAGGTGCTCTACGAGTCGCGAAACGGCGCGCATTGCGGCGTGGTGACATCGAGCCCGGTGGATGACCGGGTCGTGTTCATCCTCGGGCCGGAGTCGCCGGCACCCGACTGGTCGTACGGTGCTGCCCGCCGCCAGGGTGTCGTGGTGCGGGCGTCGCGGCCCGGCGTGACCGAGAATCTCGATGCCCGGAATCTCACACCCCCATTCACGGCCGGCGCCCTCCGCGGCGGCAGCCACGTGCATGTGTTCTCGCCCGACAGCGCGGCGGTGAGTTTCACGTACGAGGACGCTGTGCTCGAGGCGGCGGCTGCCGGTCATGTGGCCACTGAGCAGAACCTTCGCGGCGTGGGGGTGAGCGTCTGCGGGAGGCCGATCCTGGTTCCAAAGACGCACCCGCGCAACCACGACGGCTCCGCGTTCACGGTTCTCGCCTCCCGACTCAGTGATGCCCCGCGTCCCGGCAGCGACGAGATCTCGAAAGCCTTTGAGGAAGCCTGGATCGGCACGAACGGCTACGTGCGTGCCGACGGCTCGCGGCAGCGGCGGGCGATCGCCTTCCAGGGCAACGTCGTGACCGCCACGGGAGCGACGATCAGCGAGGTGTTCATCCTCGATCTGCCCGGCGATCTCGCCGCTCTCTGCGTTGCGGGCGACCGGCCGATTGCGGGCACGGCCGTCACGCGGCCCGCGCCGCCGCACGGCGTCACGCAGCGGCGGCTGACATTCACAGCCAACCGCCGGCATCCGGGCATCCAGGGGCCGCGGCACTGGCTGCGATCGAGTCCGGATGGGTCGCGAATCGCGTTCCTGATGCGGGACGACGCCAGCGTCGTCCAGATCTTCACCGTGCATCCCGCCTGCGGTGAGTCGCGGCAGCTGACGCATGATGCCCGTGGCGTTGCCAGTGCGTTTTCCTGGAGTCCCGACGGTCGGCACCTCGCGTGCGTGATCGACGGCAGCGTGTGTCTCGTTGCTGCCGACAGCGGCGCGGTGACCAGGCTCACGCCGCCGGTTCGCGACGGCTCCGCACCGCGGCCCGAGGCCTGCGTGATTTCGCCCGATGGGAGGCGGATTGCCTACGTGCGTCAGATCGCCGGCAGCGATGGCCGGGAGTGGAATCAGGTCTTCACCGTCGAGACACAATAGGGAGCTCTGGGCTCCCCCCGTAGCACAGGTTGTCAACCTGTGTGTCTTTCCGTTTCGCATTGCGCTCAGGGTTGCCCATGCCCCGTCCGCCGGACGTTCACTGCGGGCATCGTGCCAATCCTGTTCGGCACGGCAGATGGAGGACGGGTCGACCCGCATCTGGCCTGGCTCGGGGCTCCCCCGTAGCACAGGTTGTCAACCTGTGTGTCGGTCCGTTTCGCGTTGCGCTCAGGGTTGCCCATGCCCCGTCGCCGGACGTTCACTGCGGGCATCCTGCCCTCCGCTCACTCGATGCCGGCTGCGCTCTCGGCATCCTGCCTTCGCTTGCCGCCAACGCCGGCTCTCGGAGCATGGGCAACCCCTCGCATGTCCCGCGTTGTGCCTGCAGAAAGCCCGGAGCGGCAGCGAGGGGATGAAGTGCCGCTAGGGCCACAGGCTTCGTCAGCGGTCGGCATACACCCGCGTGATCTCTTCCTTCGTGATCGGTGCAGGCTGGTCGGCGCTCGTGAGCTGCACCTGGATCCGCTGATCGCCGGCGCGGCGACCCTTGGCACGGATACGAAACACCGCTTCCTCGGCCGGAGCGAGCTTCGCAAGCGGCTCGAACGTGATGGTCAGGTTGTCGACGCGGTGGCCGCCTGGGCCCTGGGCCTCGACCGGCTCGAGGTCACCGAGCAGCGTGGCCGCCAGCCGCACGCCCGTGGCGGGTTTGGTGCCCTGGTTGCCGACGCGGACGACGTATTCGGTCACGCCGTCGATTTCGATCGGATCCTCGCTATCCACGACATCGAACGAGAGTGCGGCGAGGCCCTCGACGTCGCAGGTGTGTGAGACCTGATCGGCGAGGCCGTCGGCGCTGCGGGCGGCGGCCACGATCTTCTGCGGGCCGAGTTCGACCGGCATGACCACCATCTGGACCGTGCCCGTCTCGCCAGGAGGCAGTTCCTCGAGATTCCAGAGCACGCGGTGCGTGCGGTCGTCGTGCCAGCCGGCGTTGTCGGCCTTCACGAACTTCATGCCCGGCGGGATCTGTGCCGCCAGTTCAACGGCCCGCGCCGGGGCGGTGCCGGCGTTGGTCATCGCGACCGTGCACGTCGCCGGCCGTTGGAGGAACCGTCGCAGCGGCATGTCGATCGCGAGTTCGAGCGTGGGTGCCGTTACCTCGATCGGCAACTGGTGGATCACCTCCACGCCGCCGTCGGCGCGGGCCGCGAGCCGCGCCGCATGGACGCCCGGGCCGCGGGTGCCGAGCACGAGGTCGATCGTGCGGGATTCGCCTGGCCTCAACTGGCCGACGTCGAACTCGAGTTCGCGGCCTGAGCGGTGCGAGACGTTTTCGGGCAGGAATCCCTCGAGCACCACGCCGGTTGCCACACCCGTGCCGGGGTTGGTGACGGTGACCGTGACCTGCACGTCACGGCCGATGAGGACGGGCTCTGGTGGCGTGCACTCGATTCGCAGGTCGGGCTTCGTGGCCCGTGACCGGACCGAGGCGTCGGTCCGGAAGCTGACGCTGGCTACGCTGCCAACGTCACCTTCGACCTGAGGCATCACCTCCATGGTGACGGCCGCCTGACCGCCGGGAGGGAGCGTGCCGAGCGACCAGATGAGCGATCCGTCGGCGTCGCCGGAGGCCGGAGTGACAGGGCTCGCGGGAGGTGTGGTGGCGACGAGTGCCGTACCGTGCGGGATCGCGTCGCGAAGGACAACCTCGTGGGCGGTAGCGCTGCCGACGTTGCGGACCACGATTTCGTAGCGAGCCGGCTTGCCCACGGAAATCTCGCGCGGGCCACGCTTTTCGACCGAGACCTGCGGCGTCTGCACGCCCTCGAGCTGCATCGGGCCGGGGCGTCCCTGGCCGGTCGGCCGCGGTTGTCCGGGCGTTTCGGTCGCCGACGGAGGCTGCTCGGGGTTCGCAGCGGCGAGGTCGTCAGGCATCACAGCTGGGGCGGCAGCGAATGGCGACCCGGACGCGGCGGTGGTGGCGACGGGAGGCGGCATCGGGGGCATCACGGCCGCAGGCTGGGCGGCCGGAGGCGGCATGAACGCCCGCGCGGGCGGCTGCGGGGGCATCGGTAAAGGCGGCGCGGGACCGGAGAACGGCGGCGGTGCGGCACCGAAGGCGGCGGCCATCGCTGGGTGTGTTGGCGCGGGAGCGATTGGTGCCGTCGCCACGGGCGAAGAGGAAGCAGGCTCGACGGCGGCGAGGTCTCCCGCGTCCTCGGGGAGGTTTTCCGGCGAAGGAGCGTTCTGCCCCGTCGTGCTCACCTCCGGGGTCGCGGGCATCGCCGAGGACGGTGCGGGCGGAAGGTCGGTGGAGTGTGACTGGGTCGGTCCCGCGAGATCGGCCGGATGGTTTCCTGGCTGCGGATCGGCAGGAATGTCGGCGGCCACCGGCATCACCGTGTCAGGCACCGGCTCGAGATTGGCTGCTCCGAACCGTGGGAGCGGCTGGGGTGTGGCGGCGTGGCCAGGTGCCGGGAGCACGGCATCCGGCATGTCGAGCGATGTCGGCCGCACGCCATATCGCTCGTCGGCGGAGGAGGTCGAAGGTGTCTCGTGGCCCGCGGGACGGCCGTTCCACCGGCCCTCTCCTGCGGAGGGCTGCGCCGGGACCGCCTCATCGACGAGCGGCAGCATGTCGGGTTCCTGCGGTCGGACCGCGGCACTCGCATCGTCTGGCGGGCGGGATGATTCGTGCGAGTCGTTCGCCCGTGCCATGGTCGGTGCGTCCGGCGGCGAGTCGCTCGACGCCTGTGGCCCGCGGCCGATGCCGAGTCCCCAGACGAGGCCGAAGCCGGCCACCGCGCAGAGGCAGACGCCGATTACGGCCGAGAGGTTCGACTGCCGCGGAGGCACCACCAGGTCCTGACGCGATAGACGAGGACCTGGCGTCGTCGCCGGTAGGGCTTTGGGCGCGGTCTCGGGAGTTGCTTCGGGTGCAGTTTCGGGCATGGATTCAGACATGCGAGAACCCTCGTGGTCTCGTGGCGACGGCGGGGCGCACCCCGACGACTGCGGGAAGTAGCACAGCCCGCCGCCACGGAGAAGGTCAGTCGGTCGCGGCGGCTAACCGGGTGGGGGGCGGCGATCAGGTCGACGTGAGAACCTGGCGAAGATGGAAGTGAAATTTCCCCAAGGCGCCCCCATAGTTGCCCGCCGAGATCGCCGGCACGTCGTCCCCGCTGGCAGCCCGGATGCCGGCGGCCATCGCAGTCGCCACGGCCTGCTCGGTCGATCCGTCGATCACGATCTCCAGGCAGGCGGTCGCGTCGGCGTGGAGGCTGGTGGGGTCACGGCCCACGAGGCTCGGGCAGAAGGCCTCGTTCGTGGAGGCCCGCAGCGATTCGTAGATCGACCCGACCTTGCTTCCCGACCTGACAACGCCTCCCGGAAACGGCGTGATGGTGGCCGGCACCGGTTCGATGGCAGCCACGGCCCGGCGGGCGGCGTCGAGCGCGGCCTCGAGCGACCGGCCCTGCACGATGATGTTGCCGCCCCCAATCCCCTTGGCGACGCCCGCAGTCTCCTCGACGAGGAACTCGCCGTCCATGACAGGGATTCGCCAGTAGCGGCGGCCTTCGATCACCTTCGTTTTCTCGCGGCCGTCGCCGAAAAACCGCACGTGGCTGCCGAGCGGTACCCGCTCCAATTCTGACGGCAGGCCGTCATAGACCGCCGTGGTCGGGCAGGTGAGGAGGCACTGGCTCGTCCGGTTGGCGACCGCCTTGGCGAGTGCTTCGGTGGAAAAGGCAAACAGCAGGATCGCGGCTCCAGGACGGCCGTCCGGCGTGTCATTCGCGGCGATTCGCCGCTCGACGCCGACCTCGGCATCGCAGCCGATCACGCTCGTGCCGTAACCGCATGCCGCCCGGGTCGCCGCGTCGAGCCAATGGTCGTCGTGGGCGGTGACGAGCAGGCGGGTGAATCGGAGGCGGAATGCCTCGGCGAAGGTATCGACGACGAGCGTGGTGCCGATGTGCATGCGGGGTTCTCCTTGCGGGGCGGAAAGTGTCCGGTCGTGGGGCGCCGAGTCGAAACAGGTGTTCCCACCGTTGAGGGATCGCGTATCTTAGGGTTTCCTGCCGCGCGCCTGGGTTGCGGCTGGCTGAAGGACCCGACGGGAAGGATGCCGCCGATGATGTCGCTAGTGCTCTGGGTGATACCCCGCCGGGCGTGGTCGGGAGCGGCGGTCCGCCGAGTTTCGCTCGCCTGCCTCGCGGCGATGACGGCGTCGGCCACGGCCGTGGCCGACGAGCCCGCCACCTCGCGCCTCGGGAGTCTTGGGGTGGCGATGGTCCCTCAGGACGCCGCCTTCGTCTCGTCGTCGCTGCGGATCAGGGAGCAGTACGACGCGATCGTAAACAGCAACGCCTTCAAGTCGATCATGCAACTCCCTGCAGTCAGGCGGGCTCTCGACTCGCTCGACGAGCAGCGCATGACACCTGGGAGTCCGTTCTCTACGTTCGACACGTTCATGCAGCTTCCGGAGAACGAGGATGCCGTCGAACTCCTCGCCGACATGGCGGCGACCGACACGTTCGTCTACGGCGAGCCATCGTGCGTGTCGTTCTGGCGTCTCCTTCGCAAACTCGGCGAAGCCCAGCAACAGGCCGGCGTCGGCGAGGTGACCGACGGTGAGGCCGACATCGTCGTCGAGTCGATCGAGGAGGATGGCGACGGAGATCTCGAGGTGCGCGGCGCGGTGGCCGAGTCGCTCGATGCCGCCCGCCAGGCCCGCGCCGTGGTTTCGGCGTTGGCGGGCAATCTCGACCTGCTCGTGGTGCCCGACGTCGTCTGGGGCTTCAGGACTGCGAAGCGAGACGTCGCCACCGACCAGATCAAGCGGCTCGAGATCCTCGCCACCCTCATGCTCCAGGGCGACCCGGATCTGGCCCGCGCGGTGGCGCGAAGGAAGCTTGCCGGCAGCGAGATCCTCACGTTCACGCTGGATGGGGAGCAGGCGCCCTGGGAAGAACTCGAACGGTCGACCATCGAACTGACCGACGATGCCGAGGGCGTGGCGAAGGTCTTTGGACGCCTGAAGACACTCGACGTCGTGCTCGCGATCGGGCTCGTGGGCGACTGGGTGATCGTGTCGCTCGGTGACTCGGCCGACCACCTCGAAAAACTGGTCCTGCCGAACGGCGGACGGAAGGGCATCCTCACGCTGCCGGCGTTTGCGCCGCTTGCGGAGCACGGTGACAAGCGGCTCACCGGCATCTCTTACATGAGCGAGTCGCTCTGCGAGGCGGTGAACTCATCGCGGTCCGACATGGAATCGCTCCTCGGGGTCGTCGACCAACTCGATGAATCGTCGGGAGTGACGGTCGAAGCCAAGAAAGACTTTCGCGGGCTCGCTGAGAAGGTCGTCGACGAGTGGGGGAAGCGACTGCCGGAGCCTGGGCCGTGGATGGCATTCTCGTTTCTCGCTGAGCGAGGGTACGAGGGCTATTCCTGGAACTGGGCGCGGAACCAGCCGTTTGACGGGTCCAAGCGACTCGATCTGCTCGAACATGCGGGCGGCGCGCCCCTGGGTGTGATGGTTTCCAGGATGAAGGGCGACCCGGAGGGGATCGATACGGTGGTCGAACTCGTTCGCGGGGCATGGTCGCTCGTCCAGAAGCATGGCCGCGGCGAGATGGGGATCGACGAGCGCGAAAAGCTCGACGCCTTTTCCGAGCACGTCGCGCCGTTGGGCGTGAAGTTCGCGGCGATCCTCCGCGACAAGATCGCGAAATCGATGGCCGACGGCCAGGTTGGCCTGGTGCTCGACTCCAAGGGGCGGACGAAACGGGTCCAGGGGGACCTGCCGCCGTCGGCCGAACCGCTTCCGCTCGTCGAGCCGGCAGTGGTGGTGTCGCTCGACGATCCGAAGCTGTTTCGTGAGGGTCTCAGCGACCTGTTCGCGCTCGGCGACGAACTCACCGAGGCCCTGCGACAGATGGACCCCGACACGGTTCCCGAGGGCTACCAGATTCCCGAGCCCGAGAAGGCCAAGGTGGACGACGGCTCGGTGTGGTCGTGGAAGCTCGTGAATAGCCGTCTGGATGAGCAGATTCGCCCGGCAATCGGCGTGGGCGACCAGGTGGCAGTCTTTTCGATGGTTCCCAAGCAGGCCGGGCGAATGCTCGTCGAGAGCCGGCTCGAAACGGGTTCGCAGCTCGCCAAGTTCGACGAGCCGCTCGCATCCGCGGCGGCCTTCGATGTCGCGGGGGTGATCGACGCCCTCGAGCCGTGGGTCACCTACCTCACCCGCTACGGCTGCGTGCAGGAACGGGATGGTGTCGTCGATCCCGACGTCGAACTGACTGCGGCCGATGAGAACGAGCAGGCCAAGGAGGTGCTGGAGCACGTGCGGGTGGTGCTCGCCGCGGCGAAGTCACTCCGGGCGGCTGCCGCCGAGACGTCGTTTCAGGGCGACGCCCTGGTCACCCATTGGCAGAACGTGATTCGCGACACGCCGGCGAAGTGATCCTCGGCGCACCAATCGTGCCGCGGATCAGCACGTCGCCACCGGGGAACGACACGTCTTCGACCGCGAGCCGGGGCACGTCCGGAAGGGATGGCGGGCCGCCGGCCGAGCCGCCTCCGAGGATCAACGGCGCGACGAAGACCAAGACTTCGTCGATCTGATCGGCCGCGAACATCCCAGCGAGAAGGGTCGGCCCACCCTCGACGAGCAGGTTGGTCAGCCGCCGCCGGCCGAGCTCGACGAGGAGCGTTGCTGTTCGGGTGGCAGTGTCGGCCGCATCGCCCCGCCAAACCTCGCAGCCGGACGCCTCGAGTGCCGCCACCTTGTCAGGTGGCGCCTGCGGTCCGACGGCAACGAGCACCGGCAGCTGTCTCGCCGTCTGCACGAGCTTGCTCGCGAGTGGCAGCCTGGCCTGGCCGTCGAGCACGATCCGCAGTGGCTGCCGGGGGCCTGCCGTGGATCCCGCCACGGGCCTGGCCGTCAGCAGCGGGTCGTCGGCCACCGCCGTCGCGATCCCGACGGCGATCGCATCGACACGGCTCCGCAGGTCGTGGACGAGTCCGCGCGACTCAACCGAGGAGATCCAGCGGTTCTGGCCCGGCGCTGCAGCCAGTCGGCCGTCGAGGCTCATGGCCCACTTGGCGATCACCCAGGGACGGCCTCGCGTGACGAGCGTGCGAAACGGCGCCGTGAGCCGCTCGGCCTCGGCGGCGAGCAGGCCTGTCTCGACCTCGATGCCGGCCGCGCGAAGCATCTCGATGCCGCGGCCGGCGACCTCGGGAAACAGGTCACCGGTGGCGACGACCACGCGGGCGATCCCCGCAGCACGGATGGCGCTGGTGCAGGGGGGCGTCTTGCCGTGGTGGCAGCACGGCTCGAGCGTGACGAAGAGGGTTGCGCCGCGGGCCTTGGGGCCGGCGGCGCCGAGCGCCATGACCTCCGCATGCGGTCCGCCGAATCGCTCGTGCCAGCCCTCACCAACGATGTCGCCGTCCCTGACAACGACAGCGCCCACCTGCGGATTTGGCTCCACGAAGCCGCGGCCGCGGGTCGCGAGTTCGAGCGCCCGCCGCATCGTCGCCTCGTCGAAGGGGCTCCACGCCATGGGCCGTCAGTTCGGCGTCCAGAGGACTTTCTTCTCACCCCCGGCCGATGCCGACGACTCTCCTCCCGGCGTCCAGAGCTTGCCCGCCTCGGCAGCCGACGCGGCCGCGGGAATCGCGGCACCGGCCGCGGGGCCGCCTCCGCCGCCCGGCATGGAGCGTCCGGCTAGAGCCGAAAGGTCGACGCCCGCCTCCATCAGCACCTCGGCGAACGCCTGGATCACCTGCTGGTCGCGGCCGTGCTCGCGGCGAACGTGTTCGAGCAGTCGAACCGCATCGGCCTCGTCACCCCGCTGCATCCGCACGCGGAGTTCGGCCACGTCGAGCATGCCGTCGTTGGCCTTGAGCGTCTTGGCGATGTCGCGAAGCTCGGCGATGATCTCGAGCTTGCGGACGCTCGATGCGGCCCGCTCCTCGAGCACCCCGAGGGCCTCCCAGCGATCGGCCGGTGTGGCGTCGGACCGTGCGGCGAGCGCCTCGGCCGCCAGCCCGGCGGCCTTTTCGAAGCCCGCATCGAGAGATGTCACCAGGACTCCGCGGAGTTCGTCGATCGAGAGTTTCGTCATGTCGAGCCGGTGCCATCGCAGGGGCGGCACAGCGTCGTCGAAGGGATGCGTCGATTCGATGGTCGCCGGCGGCACGATGCCGAGCCGGTCCCGGAGGGCGGTCCATGCCGCAGAGGCGTCGGGCCGCCGCGATGTCGCTTCGCCCTCGCTCACCAGCGACTCGACCCGTCGCCCGGCCTGGGGATCGCGGAGGGCCTCGCGGGGTGTCTTGCCGAGCAGTTCGGGCAACGGCGTGTCGGGCCAGACGGCGAGGAACCGGTCCCAGGTTGCCTGTCGTTGCTCGTCGAGAATCGAGTCGAAGACGGATGGCTGCCCGGCCGGTGCAGGGGCGGGCGCAGACGTGGGCGGCTTCATCCGGAACTGGGAACCCATCAGCCAGTTCGTGGGTGTGACCGCGGGCATCGCGTCGGTTGTCATTTCCTCGCCGAACGTGCAACCGACTGCCGCCTCGACCGCAGGCCGCGCCTGTTCGATGTCGGCGGCGAAGCCCTGGAGCACGGCCTCCGGATCCCGATCGGTCTGCCGGCCGAAGATCAGCAGTGTCGCCAGCAACCGGGCCGGCGACCCGTCGTCGTAGACCCGCCAGGCAGACCGCGGCGGCGCGGCACCACGCGAAACCCACTGGGCACGGTCGAAGGCCGCCTGGTCGAACCGACCGGCGTGGCGGATTCGGTCTTCCAGAAGGTCGATGGTGGCACTGCCCTCCTCGCCCGCCGGAACCGCGAGCGGGGCGATGCGGCTGGCGAATCTCACGAGGGGTGAACGGTCGGGATCGGCCTCGTTCTCCAGCGCGATCGCCCGGCCGGTCATCTCGATCGCGTCATCCGGAGGCGTGCCCTTCATCTTCGCCACCGTCAGCCAGGCCTCCGCGGCCTCGAAGGGTTGGGCAAGCATTTCGCAGATCACGGCGATATTCGTGAAGAGCTGCCGGCACTCGCCCGCCACGGCTTTGAGGCTCCGGAACGTGGTCAAGGCCTTCGCCAGTCGCCAATGCCGGGCGTGGTCAAGGGCGGCGTTAAACTCGACACGCCACGGTGAGTCGCCCTCGAGAGGCTCCAGCCGCATCCGGGTTCGCAGCGCCGCGGGCACGCCCGATGAGCCTACGATCGCCGCCAGCAGACGCCTCTCCTCGTCGGTGCCGAGCCCCGATTCGCCGAGCCAGTCGACGATTCCCTGGGCGAAGCCGATGTGGCCGAGTTGGGCTGCCGCCTGCACGAGCGTGGCGGCGATTCGCACGAGTTCGGCCGACGCCTCCTTCCCCTCGGCTGCGGCCGAGGCGCGGGCCTTGTCGAACGACGCGGCGGCCTCCTGCATTCGGCCCGCGAGCGCGTCGGTGATCGCTGCGTGACCGAGCGCCAGCGGGTTGTCGGGAAAGGCATCGAGGAAGGCCATGCTGCTGGCGGCCGACTCCTCATACCGCTTCGACGCGAGTTCCAACTTCGTCCGCGTGGCCATCAGGCAGGCGCGGCCGGGGTGCTTCTCCTCCAGCCGCTTCACCTGGTCGAGGGCAGCAGAGATCTGGTCGCCCTCCACGAGCGTGTCGAGTTGTTCGAGGTCGCCGACGAGATCGGCGCAGCAGAACTTGATCTTCTTGCCGGTGCCGCCGGGACAGGGGGCGTAGGTGTCGATCGCCATGCGCGGAAGGGCTCCAAAGGCGGCGAAAACGCTGAGTCAAACCTCGATGAAATGTACCAGAGCTCCTGGTGGGCGAAAGCGGCGGCGGCGGTTGCCCCGCGCGACAAGCGGTTGCATACTTGTCGCGGCAGGCGGACGGTTGGCGGCCACAGGCGCCCCAAGGCTTCGGTTTCGTGCAGCAGCCCCGCATCATCATCATCGATTCTGCCGGCGCCACTGCCCTGCCCTACTCGCGGCTCGTGGCGAGGCTTCAACCGCTCGAGGTGCGGGTGGAGACCTCGCTCGATGGGGCGCTCGCCACGCTGTCTCGTGACTCCTGGGATCTCGGCGTGGTCACGGCTCGGTCGGGGCCGACCGCCGATGTGCTCTATGCGGCCCTTCGCAAGGCCGATCCGCAGTTGCCGATGGTGGTGATCGATCCCCGGCCGAGTGTCGACACAGCCCGCGCCTGCCTGAACGCCGGCGCGGGCGACTACCTCGATATCGCCCATATCGAGACCGACCTCGAAGACGCAATCGAGAAGCTCCTGCTGACGTCGCGACGGCGGGCCCAGGAGGAGGTGCTCCGCCGGGCGGTCGAGCGGCCCTACTCGTTTGCCGAGTTTCTCGGCGAAAGCGGGGCGATGCAGCAGGTGTATTCGATCATCGATCGCGTGGCGACGAGTTCCGTCGACGTGCTCGTCACCGGCGAGACGGGGACCGGCAAGGAACTTGTCGCCCGGGCAATCCACTCCCGCAGCCGGCGGGCCGAGGGTCCGTTTGTGCCGGTGGACTGTGGGGCGATTCCCGACGCCCTGATCGAGAGCGAACTCTTCGGCCACGAGCGTGGGGCCTTCACGGGCGCCGACGCCAGGCGAATGGGGCTCGTCGAGTTCGCCGACGGCGGCACGCTGTTCCTCGACGAGGTGGGCGAACTGCCCCTTCCTTTGCAGGCGAAGCTGCTCCGCGTGCTCCAGGAGCGCCGGGTCCGCCGCGTGGGGGCCCGTCAGGAGAATCCGGTCGACGTCCGCGTGGTGGCCGCCACGTCTCGCGAGATCGACCAGATGGTGCAGCGGGGTGAGTTCCGACGCGACCTCTTCTATCGCATCAACGTGGTGCGGGTCGACCTGCCGCCGCTCCGGACGCGGGGCGACGACATCGGTCTGCTGGCCGAGCACTTCGCCAATAAGGCGGCTGCGGAGATGGGACGGAGCGTCGGCGGCCTCTCGACCGACGTGTATCAGGTGCTCAAGGGCTACCACTGGCCGGGCAACGTCCGCGAACTGCAGAACGTGGTCCGTCGGGCGATCGCGATGACGCGGTCGTCGATGGCCGGGATCGACGACTTGCCTGACGAGGTGGTGAGTGCGGCGGGCAGGAACGCCAGCGCCGAGGCGGAGGCCGTCGGTTTCTTCGCCCAGCGGGCCGATCATGTGGCCCGGTTCGAGAAGCAGTTTCTCACCGACCTGCTCGCACGGCATCTGGGCGATGTGTCAGCGGCCGCTCGCGAGGCGCGACTGCCGCGGGGCACGCTCTACCGGCTGATGAAGGGGCACGGCCTCGACGGCGGCCAGTTTCGCAAGTGATCCGGGTCACGATCGACCCTCGTGCTCGAGGTTTCGGCGAGTGAAAGCCGACCGGCCGTGAGGCCGCGGGCGAACGACGCTGGACGCTGCGTCTGGTGGTGGTTCTTCCCACGCCTCACGGCGTTGGGCTTGGACAGGGGCGTGCCGACGGTCAGCTTTTCTTCTGGCGGTTCCAGGTCTGGCCCGCTTTGTAGCGGGTGGCGCGCTCGATGAGTTCGTCGTTCTTCGTGATCCCGAGGACCTTGTCGAGTGCCGCGGTGAACTCGTCCTTGTGAGCGTCGCGGAGCTTCTGGTGGTGGGCGAGCTCCACCACGCTGCCGCAGGCCGACTCGGCAAGCGCCGGGTCGTCGACGTAGGGCACGACGAACCGGAAGGTCTCGATCGTCCGGATCGCGTCGGCCCGCTCGAGCACCTTCGCCTTGTCTTCGTTGCGTTGGCAGAGAGCCATCGTCTTCATGAGGAGGTCGAGCTTCTGGCCGTCGTCGAGTTTGTTGTCGGGCAGGGGCGCGATCCGAATGAGCGTGCCGAGCATCAGATCCTTCTCCCGCGGATCCGCTGCCGTCCCGAAGAGTTCGAGGAGCCTGTCCTTGACGGTGGCGTCGGGCCACTTGGAAAGGGCCTCGAGCCCCTGTGGCCGCTTCGCCGGATCGGCGAGCATCGCGTCGATCATCGCCATCACCTTCGGGCCACCGATGCGGGCGAGGGCGGGCAGGAGCACCTGGCGGCTCGCTTCGTCCGCAGCCTCATAGGAGGCGATGGCCGCGTTGGCAGCCGCTTCGGCATCGCGACTGGACGTGCAGACCCTCACGATCGCCAGTTCGGCGGCCTTCCGCTCGTCCCCCGACGACTTCTCGAGCGACGCCACCATCGCCGGGATCTCGTTCGGGCCGCCGAACGCAGCCAGGCCGCGCATCGCCGCCTGACGGATCGCGGCGTCGTCGTCACCGGCCGCGGCGACCAGGAGCGGCACGGCGCCGCGGTCACGGCGTTCGGCGACGATGTCGAGGATCGTAGCCCGCGACGAGGCCGAACCGGTCTCCGCAGCCTTGCGGATCGCCGTCGCGGCATCGGGGCCAGAGAGGTCCACCAGCGCCCGCCGCGCCGCTGCCGGCATGGCACCCTCGCCAGCAAGTGCCACCACGAGCGCCGGCACGTCGGCTCCACGACCCAGTTTGCCCACCGCGCGGATCGCCGCGAGCCGAACGTCGGCGTCGCCCGATGACTTCAGGAGGCTCGTGGCGGCAGCCACGGCCGCGACGTCGCCCCGGTCGGCCAACGCCGAGAGAACTTCGATCTGCCGGCGGGGATCGAGTGCGGGCAGTTTGGCAACGAGGGCCTCGCTGAACCACGTGCCGTGAAGCCCGTATCGGACGCGCTCGAGAGCGACAGCCCGCAGGTCTGCGTCACCCGCTGCGATCGCGGCGAGCACGCTCTCGGCCGCCTGCTTGGCGGTGGCAGAGGGGGCCGGAGCGACAACTTCCGCGTGCGCCATCGGCACCAGCAGGGCGACGGCAAGCCACGCTGTTATGAAGCCTCGGCGGATAGCCTGGCCGATGGTGTCGTCGAGCGCGGCAAGGACGCCGCTGCGGGCCGCCATCCGCAGGGCACGGCCGCGACGGGTGGTCGGTGCATCGCCGATCCCTGCGGCGACCGCCTCGTAGATCGCCTTCGCGGCACCGCGATTTCCCGCGGCGAGCAGGGCGTCGGCACAGGCGAGCCGGGCATCGACCACGGCGTCGGCGACCGGCCCCGGCTGAACCTTTGCCGCCGCGAGCGCGGCGGCCGCATCCACGGTGGCGATCCGGCCGAGCGCGGAAGCCGCTCCTGCTGCGATCTTCGCGTCGCCGGCGAGAAGGGCTGCCAGCGGCTTCACGCTCGCGGCGTCGCGCCGGTTGGCGAGCGACGAGATCATGCCGATGACGAGGTCGCCGCGGACGTTGCCGAGCGCCTGCCGCAGGGCGTCGGCTGCCGCCGGAGCCGGGATCCGCTCGAGTGCGAATCGGGCCATGTGTGATTCGTGGGGATCGGTGAGCAGCAGCGCGAGCCCCGGCACCGAGGCCGCCGTGCCGATCATCGAGAGCTTGCGACAGGCATAGTCTTTCGCCGCCCGCGATGAGGCTCCCGAAATGATCGCACCGAGCCGCTTTTCCAGGTCGGCCGTCAGCGCGGCGTCGCCGTGGGCCGCCACCACGGCGGCATCGATCACGCCGAGCGGGGCGGCATCAGCGCCCCAGTCGAACGCGGCGAGCGCGGCGAATGGACTGTCGAGGGTGGTGGTATCGAAGGGCATGGTGGTTCTCCGGGTCAGAGCGTCCAGGGTTCGCGTCGGGCGCGGTCGAGCAGGCGATTGGCCTCCTCGTCGTTCATGAACCGCTGCGCCGAGCGGTCCCATTCAAGCGATCGTTCAAGCCGCTGGGCGATGGCCACCATGTGTGGTGCGGTCATCGTGTTGACGCAGAGTTCGATGTCGCGGAACGGCCGCTCGCGAGTTTTGACGCACTCGATGAAGTCGCCGTAGATGCCACCATTGCCCCTGTAGGAAGGCACCGGCTTGGGGGTGATCGACGTGCCGGTGCCGCGGATCACGATGCCCCGCTCATGCGACACGGTCGCCGCGGTATCGCCTGGCCACAGTTGTTTGGGACGGTTGCAGTGGAGTTCGACGCCGCTCGGGTAGACGAGGGTCACGTAGGCCGCCTCGTGGCCGTCGTTCGTCGCCGGGTGCCAGGTCACGGACGTGGGCTGCTCGCTGAGCAGGCCGGCCGCGAAGATCGTGCCGCCGACGTTGTGGGCGCCCCAGTCGGTGAGGCTGCCGCCGGAGTAGTCGATGTATGACCGCCAGCTGTTGCCGCCGGTGCCGAAGTTCCCGTCGCAGCGACCGGGGTTGTAGGGCTCCCAAGGGGCGGGGCCTAACCAGAGATCCCAGTCGATGTCGGGGGGCGTGGCGACGGCTGGCAGGTAGCAGGGCATCGACCGCGGGCCGGTGGCGAGATCGATCGACGTGATCGTGCCGAGTTCGCCCGCCCAGCAGGGATTGACGATGTCGCGGTAGTCCTCCAGCACGCGCTGGCTTCCGCCGGAGACCACGCGGCCGTAGCGGCGGGCCGCCTGAATCATCAGCGGTCCCTCGCGGAGCGTGAGCGTCTCGGGCTTCTGGAGGTAGATGTCTTTGCCCGCGCGGCAGGCGGCGATCGTCATGATCGAGTGCCAGTGGTCGGGCGTGGCGATGTGGACGGCATCGATGTCGTCGCGGGCAAGCAACTCGCGAAAGTCGATATAAGCCGCGCAGTCCTTGGAGCCATACTTCTCGTCGACACGGCCCTTGGCGTTATCACGCCACGTCTGCCGTACGTCGCAAACGGCCACGTACTGCACGTCGGGCCGGCCGAGGAATGCCCCTTGGTCCCCCGAGCCCATATTGCCCATGCCGATGCCCCCCATCACGATCCGGTCGCTCGCCGGCGGCGTGACAGCATCACCGAGCGCCTTCGAGGTAATCACGTAGGGTGCGGCGATGGTGGCGGCCGACGCCTTGAGCGAAGCCGCGAGAAAGCGACGGCGGTTGGGCGAAGAGTTGTTCGGCATGGGGCCCTCTTGGAGTGCGGTGCTTCGAGACGAACTGTACCGGCCTCCTACGCGTGAAACAAACCCCGGAATGGGTGAGATCGCCCTTCCGATCCGCGCCGCGTGGAATACATAGTGGTGGAAAAACCGGTAGCGCGAACCCTCAGCCTATTCGGTCGGTCGATCGGCGCTCGCCGGCCGTTCGATTCCGAGGAGTGTGCGGTCGGCGAAGTCGGCGAAGCGCAGCCAGTCATATTCCAGAAGATCGTGCTTTCCAGTGCGGACGTGGTAGCCGATCGTGCTGCCCACGGGGGTGTCGACCGGCGGCCACTCGGTCGCGCCGAGGCCCTCCATTCCAAACAGCCTCCAGGCAGGGCCAGCAGCGACGGCGGCGAGGAACTCGCCTTTTGGATCGGCCCAGCGGTCGTCGACGGCGCTGGCCACATAGAGCGGACGCGGTGCCGTCATGGCGAGCGTCACATGAGCGTCGACGGGCAGGTCGATTTCTCGGTCGGCATAACTCTGGAAGGCGGGACAGAACCAGTGCGGGAACCGCCGCGTGATCGCCTCGACTGTCTCGCCGTAGTTCCGCCGCTCGAGCGCTGCCCCGCCACAGCCCGACTCGTTGGAGACCACCATCGCGAACCGCTCGTCGCAGCCGCCGGCCCAGACAGCCGCCTTGCCGTTGCGCGAGTGGCCCACCACGATCACCTTCGTGGCATCGACCTCGGGCAGCGTGACGAGCCAGTCGAGGATCCGCGAGAGCTGCCACGCCCACGTGGCGATCGCGCCGGGTTCGTCGGACTTCGCGACGGCATCGGTAGTCGGCCGGAGATACGCCAGGGCGCTTGCCGCACGGCCGTCGGCGCGATCAGGGAAGACGTCGCCGTAGCAGGCGGTGGCTACGCCGTAGCCACGGTCGAGAAGCTGCTCGACGGGCCAGTGCCTCGCATCCCTGGCTCGCGAGGCTTCTGTGGCGCGGTTCGCCACGATCTCCCCCCGTGTGTCGTCCGGCAGCCAGGCTTCGCACATGCGGATGCCGGGGTCGGGATGCTCTGCCTGGTTGCCCTTGAAGTTGAGGTGCAGGAACACGGGCACCGGCCGATCGCTCCGTGGCAGATAGACGAGCACGTCGGTCGTGACAGCCTGCTGCACGTCACCGAGTCGCAGTCGGGCCTGGAGCCGGGTGGCCTTGATACCGTCAGCGAACGTCGCGTCCGCGCGATCGACGTCGCCAACCACGCTCACCGGCACCGCGGGCAGACGGCGGCCGTAGACGTTCGTCTCGAGGAGCGCGAACTGATGCGGCCGCACCGTCGTCCGCCAGGCGTCGGCCGTCGTCTCGGCCTTGCCATCGGGGCCGGTGAGCACGTCGGGGAGCGTGTAGGCGCGGACGGCCGACTCGTCGTAGTTGGCCTGCTCGGCGGCGTCGATCACGGTCATCGAGATGGCCCCGCAGAGGATCGCTCTCACGGCATAACGAGCAGTCAGCATTGTAATCCCCCGTTCCGCAGCAGCGCGGTGTCGCCGGCCCGTCGGCCTCACGATGTTGTAACCAATGATTTTGGAAACCATCGAGGCACGGCGACAATCCGCAGAAGGCCTCGATGAGCCTTCTGCCGCAACTCGGGGTGACGGTGAGAGGCGATTTCGACTGTCGCGCGGCTGCGACGCGATCACCACTGATATTCACGCCCGCGCGACAGATGCAGGTAGCAGACCTACAAAAACACCGCGGTTTTGCGTGAGGTGGCTTTGGCACGCGGTGTGCAGTTGAAATCTCTAGGCGGGAGTCGGTCGGCGCGATCGGCTCGGGATTATCACCTTCGGCACCGCGACGCGGACCGATCACAGTCGAGGAGACCATCATGAAGAAAATCGAAGCCATCATCCGCCACTTCAAGCTCGAAGAGGTCAAGGACGCGCTCAATGCCCTGGGCGTGAAGGGCATGACGGTGACCGAGGTTCGCGGCTTCGGGCGTCAGAAGGGCCACACCGAGACCTATCGCGGCGCGGAGTATTCCGTCGACTTCCTGCCGAAGGTGAAGATCGAGGTTGTGGTCAGCGACGACGAGTCGCAGGCCGTGATCAGCAAGATCATGTCGACCGCCCGCACTGGTCAGGTGGGCGACGGCAAGATCTTCGTGACGAACCTCGCCGAGGTCGTCCGGATCCGCACCGGCGAGACCGCCGCGGCCGCGATCTGACTGTCACGGCCGCGGGGCCATCCCTGGCCCCCGCGGCCTTGGCCCGTCGCGGGGCAAGCCGAGGTTGCCCCGGACGGGCATCGGCCGGCATCCAGCCGACCGATCGCTCCCCATGATGGAATCACATGCGCACCATCGCACGGTGAGCGAGGGGCTGCCCGTGCCCGGAAGCCGGCGTTGCTGGCCGAGCGAAGCCACGATGGCGAAGCGAGGGCAGTATCGAGTGAGCGGATGCCACGACGGCATCCGCGAACGCCCGGCGATGGGCATGGGTAGCCCCTCGCGGTGCGGCAGGCATAGACAGGCGAAACCCTATCGCACAGAATCCGCGGGAGCCCGATTCTCTCCCGGAGTGAGCACATGACGAAGTGGCCCGTCCACGGCAAGATTGATGGCCCCATCGTCATGATCGGTTTTGGGTCGATCGGCCGGGGCACTCTGCCGCTGCTCGAGCGACACTTCGAGTTTGACCGCTCCCGAAT